>ERZ773007.218-NODE-218-length-28979-cov-4.872597_pt1 | contig 28979 bp, 19 predicted proteins | sample MGYA00580665_ERZ773007 | MGnify/ENA primary metagenome ERZ773007 (study PRJEB29015, sample SAMEA2738122) | human oral metagenome | biome: human oral; feature: human-associated habitat; material: saliva | place: China | collected 2167 ... | reverse complement strand
ACCTCGCCTCAATGCGCTTAGCCTCAATGCGCTTAGCCTCAATGCGGTGCCAATTCAAAGGTTCAATTCAAGCAAAATTAAATAAAAATATACGACCACTTGTTCTGATTCAATTTCCCAATGGACAACCAGAAACTATTGAGGCGGTAGAAGCAAAATTGGAATCCATGGGTTATACCTATGACAACGGTATGGTAAGTAAATGGATGAGTGAAGATAAGAAAGATTTACCCGATAATTTAACCGACAATGATGGTGTACCTATCTTTTTACTCATGAAACAAGCTATCTCTACTGGATGGGATTGCCCAAGAGCAACAATACTAGTAAAACTTCGTGAAGGAATGAGTGAAAGCTTTGAAATACAAACCATAGGCCGTATAAGACGTATGCCTGAAGCAAAACACTATGAAGATGATCTCCTTGATTTTTGCTATGTGTATACTTTTGATGAAAAGTATAAGGCAGGTCTGTTGGCAAACGTGGATAAGGCTTATGAAACTAGAAGACTATTTTTAAAAGACAAATGTAAGACTTTCACCTTAGAAAAGGAAATTCGTGATCTTGATTTTAATGGGCTTGGTGAACGGGAAGTACTCCACAAAATTTATGATTTCTTTGTAAAAAAATATGCTTTAACAAATGATAAAGAATTAAACCAAACAAAATTGGAAGCAGATGGATATATCTTCGGAGATGAGATTATTGGTCGTGCTTTACATGGTAAATTTATTCGTACCAATATGGTTATAGAAAGTGATTCATTCTATACTACTAGAAAAAGAGTTAATACGCATACACATGGTATTGAGCTCCTTCACAGTGTAGATGCGATTAAATCTACTATAGGAATGACAACGGCAAAAGTTAAAGTCATTTTGGAACGACTTTTCCGCCAAGGGAACCGTGGTAAAATGAATTTGTTAAAGCTGCCAACTGCAGAGTTTTATGCATTTGTTGTAAATAATGAGCATAAATTAAAAGAAGAATTCAAAGAAGTCACATCTGATATGGCAGTTCAAATGAGTTTAAATTTAATGCCTAAAAAATCAACCTTCAGAATACCGGAACAAGATTTCTATAAATATGATGTTGGGGTTAAAAATGAAATTGAGTATTTAAGTAATGCCTATGAGGGTTACACCTCTGGATATGTAACTAGCCTTGTAAGGTCAACATCGGAAATGCTATTTGAAAAATACTGTGAAAGTCGTGATGATATTGAATGGGTTTATAAAAATGGGGATACAGGACAGCAATATTTTTCTATCGTTTATATAGATGCACTCCAACATCAATGGTTGTTTTATGCAGACTATATTGTAAAGAAAAAAGATGGCACTCTTTGGGTCATTGAAACGAAAGGAGGAGAAGTAAAAGGGCAAGATAAAAATGTCGATAGGCAAATCGAAAATAAGTTTAATGCATTTAAAAACTATGCGGGAGGAAAAGATATACATTGGGGCTTTGTTAGAGATAAAGATGGAGAGCTTTATATCAATAACACAGAGTTTGTAAGTGATATGGCTGATGATAAGTGGGTACATCTTAGTTTAGTAATTTAAGTGTGGAGATATAACTATGTATAGAAGTAGTAAATATGAACTTTCAGATCAATCATTAAAAGCATTTGCTAAATTATTTAATGAGGAAAGCACATTTAATCATATAAAAATTTATCCAATTGAAAAAGAAACATTTATTGATGATGGATACATTAAAAATGAATTAACAAATCAGACAATCGGATTTGATTGGGAAATTAGAGATAAGTATTTTGAAAATGGTGTTTTTAAGTTTGATACACTAGGACAATTTGAACGAAAAATAATAAAACCATCTATAGAATTATCGCTACAATGTGATAAAAATCAAACCGCCGTTTTAGTTGCTTGGCATCAAGATTGGAAAAATGAAAATCCAGAGATGATGCGTTTATCGACCGATACTGCAGATCAAATAGGAAAGGTGCGATATACTAAACACTTTAAAATTTATCGTTATGCTAATATTAGCGAATTAAAAGCGATGATTGATAGAGCCTTTGAGAATGGTGAATTTAATCATTTTAGTTTTTAACTTGTGTATTAAATTTCTACTAGGTCGATACGTGATGAATCGTCTCAATACGAATGTATCGACAAAGGCGTGCCGATATGACCATCATGGAGGAAGCATCGATATATGTTGGCTATCATGAATGGTTTGCTAGTGAAATTAGTGAAATAGTGGAGATTCCTGATTAGAGTAGCTAGCGTTGTTGCTCCTCACGCATTAATTACATACGAAAAAACCCAAGTGAATCATTATGAAACACTTGGGTCGTCTTTTTCTGAATAAAATCGAGGTAAAAGGTTTTCCGCGACCCCAAAATAGCTAAAAATAGAGACAAACCTAGGTTTTATCTGTATTTTGTGAAAAATTGACCTATTGGAAAACCTACCCTCATATTGACGTAATTTCATAAAACCCTTATAATTACTGTATCCTTAGAAAAAAGGTTTTCCACCAGTATTTACCAGGGTTTCTAGGACTTCTAGAACCTAATGAGGCGAAAATTTACCGTTTACGGTTTGAGATTTTCCAAAACTACCTTTTGGAACCGCTTAAATACTGGCTTTCTAGAACCCGCTGTTGCAACGGCGCTTACCGCTTGCGGTATTGAAACACTTCTACACGAACAGGTTTGGTGTCGCGAACACCAGTTGCAACGGCGCTTACCGCTTGCGGTATTGAAACTTCCCTATCTTAATGCCGTTAGCTGACGGCACATTTGCGTTGCAACGGCGCTTACCGCTTGCGGTATTGAAACTGTGATAAAAAAGCTTGATGTTTACTAGATAAAAAAATATGTTGCAACGGCGCTTACCGCTTGCGGTATTGAAACTATAATGGACTTTTCCATTATATAGATCGGCATCGTTGCAACGGCGCTTACCGCTTGCGGTATTGAAACTATATCCTTGGTACTCGCCAAGTACCTCGGAAGTGGAACCGTTGCAACGGCGCTTACCGCTTGCGGTATTGAAACTTTATCAACAGGCAACCCCTTGAGTACGTCCATACTCGTTGCAACGGCGCTTACCGCTTGCGGTATTGAAACTGAAAAATCGACCATCAGCAGATTCGCCATTAGTGAATGTTGCAACGGCGCTTACCGCTTGCGGTATTGAAACATTTTAATGCTGGAGCCGATAGCCCAGCCAACAAGAAAGAAGGTTGCAACGGCGCTTACCGCTTGCGGTATTGAAACAGTACCGTTATATTCCATGGTGATTTTCTCACGCATGGTTGCAACGGCGCTTACCGCTTGCGGTATTGAAACCCCCATATGCATTTTTAATTTTCATTTTCTTTTCTCCTTATGTTGCAACGGCGCTTACCGCTTGCGGTATTGAAACTCATACAATTCTAGATTGTAATCTAATTGATACTCAGGGGTTGCAACAGTGCTTACCGCTTGCGGTATTGAAACAATTCTTTCTCTGATAACTCAGTATATTTACTTGCGTTGCAACAGCACTTACCGCTTGCGGTATTGAAACTCATAATTCAAAGTATCTTCTTTTGTAGATAATACCAGTTGCAACAGTGCTTACCGCTTGCGGTATTGAAACACGTTAACTTTGTACTCTTTACGTCCAAAGTTATTATCTGTGTTGCAACAGTACTTACCGCTTGCGGTATTGCAACTCATCATATCCGATATAAAGATTTTCGTAATCTTTACCGTTGCAACAGTGCTCACCGCCTGCTGTATGCAACGAAGGGTGCCAGCAGAGGAGTGAAGCGACGATGAGGTCTGCACATCTCTAGTCCCTGACCGAAGGGAAAATGAAAAGAATAGACTGAATGTACTTACCGCTTGCGGTATTGAAACTATTCCATAGAAGTGAATTGTGGTTGCATTAAATTTGGGTCTTGTTGCAACAGTGCTTACCGCTTGCGGTATGCGACGAAGGGTACGAGATAGCAGAGAAGCGACGATGAGGCCCGCACATCTCTAGTCCCTGACCGAAGGGAGGGGAAAACGAAAAGAATAGAGTGAATGTGCCTACTGCTTGCAGTATTGTAACGGCACAGCTTTGAACCCATTAAAGTCAGTTTGGTATACTAAATTTACTAGAGCGGCTAGAGGCATTGAATCTCACACATTAATTACATACGAGAAAGACCCAAGTGTTTCATAATGATTCACTTGGGCCTTTTTCGTCTTAGTTTTATTGATTACACACATAAAAACTTTCAACATATAATGAACATGTAGCCGGTGAGCAATTATTCAGTATCAATGAATTGGGATTCGTCCCAGTGAATTTGATCTGTAATTATTGATATGCTGGTTTATATTGTGGTTTATGAGTAATGTAGTTATAGAATGCGAGGCTGTGTATGAATATAAGAAAATATGGATTTTTAAAATTATAATGTTGTAAATCGTAAAGTTAAGGAGGGGTTATATGTCACCTTTAGCAGTAGAGGCTGCAGTTGCAGTGCTAATAGCGGTGCTTGATGGCATTGATGATTAATACTATATAGTTTCATGAATGGCTTATAGAAAGGAGGAATTTACATGTTACCTTTATTAGCCTTAGTATCTGTGCCAATGGCATGGGAAGGTTTTGCATCAGGTGTGGCCTTAGGGCTTAGTGTATATGGTGCTTCACGTCGTCGTCGCTAATAATGTTTATGTTGAGTGAAAGGAAGGTGATTAGTATGTACCATTTTATAGGGTTTACAGTAGCAGTTGCACTTTGTGCATTGTTAGAAGATTAGATTATTAAATATAATATTTTGATTAAAGATGAGGTGATAAAATATGGATGAATTATTAGACTTAGTGATGGATGTAGCTGTTGATACAGTAGTAGATGTGCTATTAGATGAATTATTAGATGATCTCTAGGAGGTGTTTAACATGTTATTAGGTGTAGACTTTGGTTTAGTACATGTATGTGTTGAGGGGTAAATTTGAAAGTAATAATTGAATATGTAAAACGATAGACCTGTTCGTATGATGTCATATGGATAGGTCTATTTTGCGTTAGGCCTTAATGATAAGGGACATTTAAACTTTATTATTAAGTTCTTTTATTCTATTTATGAAGATAAGATGATAGAATATAGATATTAATATGTATTTATATATTTAACGTTTTATATTTTTATGTGCCTAGTTGTTACTATATCTATCCGTTAATAATCGTAGATTACTAGGGTTAGATGTATTGTATTTGTTTCGTTATAGGGGTTACAATATGATTACGATAGCGATTGATGAATATGGGGATTTTAATTTTTTAAAACCGAATGGCGAAAATACTGATAATAAAAAGAATGTGCAGTATATATCTGGAATTATCTATAATGATTTAGATGATTCTCAGGATGCTAATTTTGAAAGACAACGTTTAGACCGCTTTTTTAGAATTATTGCTGAAAAAGTAAATGTTTCATATCCAGAAGCCTTTTATAGTAAGCGAAAAGGTGTAGTTTCAGAGGCGGATTCAGGTGCTCTATCTACTGGGAGTATGTACCTAAATATGTTAGATTTAGAAGATGAACATCCTGAAGAAAATCCTTATGCGGCGAAGACAACTGTATATATTAGTGAAAAGGCTAAATATAAAGGAGCTATTGCAGCAGCATTACCTGAATTTTTTGCTCACGGCACATACAATGGAGAAGAATTGATTCCAGTTCCTCGCAAAGGATTTTATTCTATTGCAGTTATGTTCAAAAGTGAAAATGGCAAAAGTATGTTCAACAATGAACAAACAGGCGTACTTTCAAATGATGATACAGTTAGTAATCTATATTGGCATATGGCAGATGCTACAGTATCTAGACTCGTCTTTCACAATCCCTATAACTTGGATGTTAATCGGGTTCAGTTTGATTTACCAACTCGTATAACAGAGGTTGCGGCTAACAATCCTATTAAAATTGAAGAGTTTAAAGCACTTGGATTTAAAGAGTATGTATTTCCACGTGGAACTAAACCGAATCCTAATAAGGTATACTTTCAGGTAGCTAATGAGTTTAACTATCGGGCTGCCTTGGATCGTAAATCCATAGATTATAATCGTTTACATATGGACATTAAGACCTTTAAGGCTCTATCTATCAACTATGATGTAAAAGGGCGTTTAGAAACTGAAAAGTATGCATTTTTATATTTATCTAATTTCTTGTGTGGCCATTTTAGCTATCATGGAAAATTACATTCATTAGTGAGCGATACGAGTCGATTTGAGGCTATTCGTAAATTAACCGATGAGTTAAATGGGGGTGCACCGAATCTCCTATTTGTATATGACGATGTAGATATTAATTATGAGCAGGCCATGATAGACTTTTGCCGTCAAAATTATGTAGCCGCATTAAGTTCTATGTATGATGGTGCTCATGGTGACAGTAAATTTGCTGAATTTTATCGTACAGAATGGTTCCCTCATATTGAAGAGTTAATTCATGGTGAAATGGATGTTCGCGGTATTGAACGGGCTATTCAGGATTTAGCAGATTATGCGGATGATACAAATTGTAATGCTAATAAATTAGCTTATATGTTTAAACATCTAGAGCAGTTAGTTATCAACTTAGAGAATGAAGAATTACTAGATGGGCGCATCGCATATGCTTTTTATGATACGGGTATGACTGCATTTAACCATGTGGGAAATAGTTCTTTGTCTGAATATTGCTTTACTGAATGTCGTCAGTGGTCTAGATATGTGCCAATAGAAGATTATTTATTGACGTTAAAACGTCATGTAGTAACCCTTGTAGATTGTTATCTATATAACGATGCGCTTCAAGCATCACGTGATATTGTATCCATGGAGGAACATATTCAAACATTGCGTGCTAAACTGTACGGATCAGATATTAGTGCTTCCATTAGTTTAGGACAGGCATATAGCCAATTGGGACAAGTATATGCGTATTTGCAAGACTCTGAAGCAGAGAAGTTTTTCAAAAAAGCGCTTTCTATTTTTGATGATAAATCATCTGATGCGTACCGTACACAATCTTACTTATTGCATTATTACATCGAAGCTGGCGATAAGGCCTCTTATGAACAATTAGCAGTTGACTATTTTGGTGGTAATCATACATTGGCCGATCAACTATCTTATATTCAATCCCTTCCTGAACAAGAGGTACCTGTACAATCTATGGTGTTTGCCTTATATGTTTATGTGAAAGCATTGTATGTTTTATATAGAGATGATATTGATGCGTCTATTACAAATCAATTGCGTCATATAGAGCAAGATATACGTAAAGTAGTTCTTATTAATAGTCATCCTTGGGAATTGATATATACATATTTATCTCTTATTGCGTTACAAGCTGGCAATAATCCTCTAGCTATCGTGTGGCGTGATAAAATTAAGAATACTGTTTATAATCCAGGTAAACCTATTGAGCATCGAATGATTTATGGGTTGATGCGGTTCTATGAACAAGTAAATGATGTTGCAACGGCTCAAAATTACCGTGAAAAACTAATCAAAGATAATGTAGATATTGAACAATATATGACCTATATGAATCGATAATCGAATATGATAAAAAGGAGCACACGTTCTTGCTGTACCAAGAGGGTGTGCTCCTTGGGTTATAGGACAAAACGTGTTGGTAAAAAGTCCCAAAGTCCTTGATTTTACTGGCTTTAATAAGATTATATCTTCTTAGAAAATCATGTTCTAAGTGGAGGGAATAATCATGCTGGTAAGATGCACAAATATGGATTCAACGATTATTTAATTGGAGAGTGACTTTTAAAGAGTTTCTAAAATATATAGATCTATGAATGAAAGAGCCCAACTTCAAGGCATAATTCCAACTTGGGAAGGTTTTGCTACAGGTGTTGGACTAGGTCTTACTGTTTATCGTATAGCACGCCCACATCGATAAGTTTTGATTACGGATTAGGGAATTAGGTGATAGTATGGCATTTGTAGGCTTCGCAGTAGCATTAGCGCTTTGCATAATATTATTTATGAAAATAAGATGATAAAATAAAGAGGAATAAGATATCTTATAATATTGATAATGATTGAAATACACTAGATAAATCCTAATTACCAGAAGGAGTGTTAATATGATATATAATTTATTTTTGACATTTTTGAGTCCTGTTAATAACACTCAGAAAAAGGTTATAGTGAGTCCTGAGATGCCGATGGAATATAATAATATTGTTGCAACGAATGAATCTGCTTTGAAATATTTGCTGTGGAGCCATTGGCAAGAGGATTCTAGTTTTTCCATAAATCGAATTTTTGCACTTTGTAGTAAAGGTGTTCGTGAGGATCATGTGACATTTAATAACCAAATTATGTCTTCTGTCGCAGTATTTAGTAAACAAATAGAAACGTTTTATACTCATATGGGTCATACTCAATATGAGTTTAAAGATGCATTTGTTCCTATTGGTTGCGGTGAGGATATAGAAGATACACAACGAGTTAAAGAGAGTATCATTGAAGTATCACGACAAATTATCGATTTTATGCGCACAATCAATCGAGTAAATGATTCCGTACATCTATATATGGATATATCTGGAGGTCCTCGTAATGCAGCCATGATTTTATTAGTTATTTGCCGATTATTAGCTTATCATGGTGTTATAGTTTCAGAAGTATTTTATTCAGGTATGAAACAAGGAACTCCTAGTGAAATTACAATTCATAGAATTAGAGATATTTATAATTTATTTGATATAATCTCTGGATTTGAAGAATTTAATTTATTTGGTAGTGCGAAAAAATTAGGTAATTACTTTCATCAGCAGAGTCAATCAAATGCTGCTATATCTGGGTTGCTATGTGCTATGAATGATTTTTCAGAAGCAATAAAATTATCCAGTCGTGGGAATTTTGAAACATCTATTGCTGAACTGAATCGTAGTTTATCTGAACTTAACCAACGAACTAATCATAATTTTGATTATCAGGAGTTTGATGATAGTCTAATTGAGATTTTAAGAGAACCGATCGAGGCCTCCTATGATGCATTACTTAAGAATCATAGAGCTGAACAAACAGATGAGTTGACGTATGTAGAGTGGTGTTTACAAAAGGGCTATTTACAACAAGCCTTAACTTTATTTAATGAATATATTCCTCTGTATACCATTAATCACCATATCATAGAACTTGATGAAGCTAAATTTATTCAGTTTTATAGTGAGCTACAACATGATAAGGAAAAAGCTATTTTAAAAAAAGCTATTAATCGATGGAATAAAAATAATGAAAAGAAGATTGATTTTGATGATTTTTATACTTGTGTAAATACTAGCGCTAAGTTTGTTAATGTGAAAAAAGACATTAGATCTCTTCCAATGTTAGCCTTTAATACAATTAATTATTGTCGTGGTGAAAGAATCAAACAGTTACGTAATAAATCTAAAAAAGTATTGGCACCAACTATCAAAATGCATCTTATAAACTTTATGAATCTATTTTATAAGCGACCTACAGAATTAGATTTAACAAATAATAAACAGTCATTAGTCAGTTGGCATTTACTGATTGAAAAAGAACAAAATAAACTAATAAAAATTATAGAAAATATCTTGAATAAATATAGCTTTTCTTTATTTTCTTCAGATGTAAAAGATGATAAGTATACATTAATTGAGTTTATTTCTTTTATTAGCTCTATTTTGAATAATCCATTATCAATCGTTAAATTTAATGATATGTTAGTCCCACTACGACAGCATCTTATTAAATATGTTTTTAAGGATGAATCAATTAAAAAATATATAACTATTGATCCGGTCAAGAGCCTAATAGAGTTAACCTCTAATTCTTTATCGAATGCATTAGTAATATGTCAGAGATTATTTGATTTTTTAGTGACAAAATTTAAAGCAGAGCATTATACTTTACTAATTTTGTATATCAATGAAAATAGAGAAAGCGATATTAACTCATATGTTGATGAGGTATTAAAACTGGTTGATACACAATCTACTAGTGTAACGCCATATGACGTAAAAGGTGTTCTTATTCCAACTATTGATAAAAATCGATTGGTTAGTATATTAAAATTTTTATATATTTATGCGGATATAAAAAAAGCTCGTAATGATAGTAATCATGCTAATAAGGAAACGCTATGTCGATTTACAAGTTCCTCTGAATTATATCAAAGTATGAGTGACTGTTTACAGTTATTGCGTTTATTAAGTCAGTAAATAAAAGAGCCTAATAGCACAGTTTTTATAAATTTATATGTGCTATTAGGCTTTTAATATCTTATATTTAAATGACTTTTACTGAGATGTATGCCGCTCAATAGCTTTTATGAATATTTGATTTATTTGGTTGGCTAATACATCGGGTGCTTTAACACGAATTGCAGATCCAAGTGATAATAAACGATTTATGAGATCTTTTTGCTGATAGGTTTTGAATCGAACAGTAATTGTATATATATTACTATTAGGTCTAATCTCATTACCCGTTATTTCATAATCGGTAAAAGCTGTGAAACAGCGATCAATAGCATTTTTTATATCATATATTTCAAATGTAGCGGATAATTGTTCATTTTCGAAATCTTTTAGGTATCTAGAATTTAAATCTATACTTATAGATGGCTCTATAGCTGTAATTGAATTTAATGTATTGATAGAATAATATTCAAATGTCTGACTTGCTATAGAATAAGCAAGTATATTAAATCCATTGGTTGCTACATTGTATTCTAATTTATATGGTAATAATTCAATATTTTTGCCATTGTGCTCACATAATATAGATTCTTCATTAATGATTGCATTGTGGCAAATTGTTAATGATTCAATAGTGTTTAGTGACTCATCTGTTGTAATAGTTTTGTTATGCCATAATGTATCTGGTAATGTATTTTCTATCGACTGGGTAGCTTCTATTAATTTTGTTTGTAATATTGGTGAAAGCATCCAGTTTACACGCTCATCCATAATGAGATCTTTAATAAATTTATGTTCTGCTGTTGTGATAATAGTTTTAGGTAAATGGTTAAACATTGGCGAAATTTTTTTATTATCATTTATGATCAAGTTTTTTGTTATTGATAGTTCAAAAATATCATTTTCTAATTCCGGTTCATTAGGATCTCGTAGAGGCCTATTTTTACTAATAAATTCAAAATCATCAGTAGAATAGGTATGACCATCAATTAAATCTCGTTGGATACGATATTGTGTGAGAAAAATAATGGAGGATAATTCGTTAAGTAATGGATCTACAAATGTTGTCTCTTTGCTACTTTCTCTGGTTCCCTTAATATATTTGGTCGTAAATTCTTTATTCTTTTCTTGTAATTGAAATGGTTGTTGTGTATCGTTTAAATCTTTAATAAATCTCGTTACTAATGATGCTGGTGAAGTAGAGCGAATATGTATATAAGGTAAAAATGTACGGAGAATTGGTACGATTAGCTGCCCATCATTTGTTTGAAGTACAAAGTCTTCATATTCAATAGTATCTGTCTGTTGCTCTATGGGGAAATTTCTAAATATATTGAGAAAACGACTTCTAATTAAATTATAATTAGCATCTTTGTAGAATCGAAGCTCAAAATGATGTCGTAACTTACATTTTGATGTCAATATATCTTTGTTGATATCATAAGTATTATTTAATAAAGCTATGTCTTGAATCTGGTCAATACGATATGATTCTTTATTATTTTTATATAAACATATTAAATAATCACGATTGCCTATATAATCTGATTCAATTGCAAGTGGAGTAACGATTATAGGAACTTTATTGCCGTCATATTGTGTAATCTTAATTTTTTTATGTTCATGAATTGCATATGCAATAATCTGTAATATTGACTCATCAATTACATGTAAAGGATTATTATAGGTGAATAGATATTGTGACTCATAACTTTCTACTAATGGTGTTTCCAGTTCAGTACGATAATCACATGTCGATAATAATCCTTTTATCTTTTCTAGTAGAGTGTATCCAGCACTGGAAAATAAGGCGATATTTTTATAGAAAAAGATTGCTCTTGCTAACGCAGATAGTTCATCATCCGATAAGGCAGTAATAATAGATTGTGTTAGGGTATATATATTAGCACGTTTTCGAGAATCTGTTGATTTTTTTACAATCCCTAATGTCATTAATTTGTCTAATTGACGTGTCACTTGTTGTATATCTAATACAGGGATACTATTACTTTCACAACAATTTTCATAATTTTCACTAAAGCATGGCAATTCATTAGAGTATGATATTAAATCATTAATCGTACTGTTGGGATATTGTGCAAGAGTATCTATTAAATATAAAAGTTCAAAAACCTGTTTTCCTTTTATTGCATACTGATTATATAAGGTTTGTAGATAATTTTGTCCGTTTTGAATACTGTTTTTTTCGATAGTAAAAATTTTTCGTCGGCCGATTTGATTGGAGTGTAGTTTCTCTGCTAGATTAAAAAATTTTAGGCGGCGAATCATATCGTCGTGTTGTGCACTATTTAATCCCAAAGCTTTTAAGATATTATTTTGATATCCAGAGGTGCCTATTTTTTTCCCTGTTTGACGACTATGTGCACCTAATGCGATATTTCTAATGAATTGGCGTATCGTTTTCATATTTTTAATATAGTTTGTTACCGTTGCCATATATATCCCCTTTTATAATATATGATGAAAGTATCATGAATACTATAACAAATTCTATACTCTAAATATAGTGATTTTTTCTATTATTTTTGTTATAGTTTAAATGAAAATAATGTGAAAGTTTGTTTGGCATAGGGGAGGTAGCATTATGGGAAAACAAGTTCATAATATTTATTTGACATTTATTAGTACGATTATAAATGACCCGGAAAAGCAAAAAAATATATTTCAAAAAAAATTGACTAATTTTAATCCTAATTTGGATATTCTAGGAACTAATGAGTCTGCATTAGAATATATTCTGAAAACCAAGTGGCAAAAGAATAGAGACTTTAAATTCGAAAAAGTTTATCTCATGTGTAGTTCGGGTTCATCAGAAGAGAGAATTCTAGATGATGTTCGTGTTTATATTGATAATAAGAAAATAGAAAAAGATGATATTAACATTACAGGCTATACTTCATTGGAGTTATTTAAGAAACAGATACGCTCTTTTTTCCTAAAAGAAGGCCATAACCCTATTGCATTTGATGATTCATGTATTGAGACCGTTTCTTGTGGATCTGATTTAGATAATATGAGCAATATACAAGATAGTATTATTCGGATTACAGAGTTAGTTAGCAAGTTGCAAGCTACAATTCCTAGTGGAGATCAAATTTACTTATATATTGATACAACAGGTGGACCACGCCATGCAGCAATGATTTTTCTTATCATTGCACGTATTATGACATATCTTGGTATTGAAATTGCAGATATATTTTACACAAACTATGTATTTAAAACTCAGACTGTTACGGTACATTCTATTAGAGATATTTATCAATTAACGGATTTAGTTTCTGGATTTGATGAATTTAATTTATTTGGTAGTGTAAAAAAATTGAACTCATATTGGGATAAAGGTACTTTAAAGGATGAGGTTATAAAATATCTGTTTCAATCAATGGATAGTTTTTCTGATGCAATTAACATTTCAAGTAGAGGGGCTTTTGAGGCGGCAATTAGTGAGTTAGAGTTTTCGTTAGAAGATATGTTTAATTCTTCTAAAACAAAATCTCTTGATGATGCACTTATTAAAACTTTATATATGCCAATAAAGAACACCTATAAAGAGTTACTAAATAGAGCAGGTAATCCTAGGTTAGTAAAAAACTTAGATTATATTGAGTGGTGTTTAGAACACGATTACTTACAACAAGCTCTTACTTTATTTGTAGAATATATACCTTTGTATATGTATGAAGCAGGATTAGTTAAAATCGATCAATTTGTATTTAATGCTTTTATAGAGTCAGAAAATAATAAGGATTTATATAATAAAGATATTAAAAAATATATAGATCTGTGGTATGCAGAACATGGTAATTGTGGATCCAAATTTATTGACTTTCTTACAACCTGCTTAATTGATAAAGTAGTTGATGATAGTGATTTGAATTTTAACTTAATAGAAAAGACTAAAGATCGTCAAGAGTTGGCATTTAAAGTTTTTAGTGAGATGAATTATTGGCGCAATCAAGATTCTATTTTTAAAGAGGAGAACGAGATAAAAAATATTAGAAAGAGATTATTAGAAGTTGTCAGTGAGTTTGTTGAATCAATTGAGAATCAACATAAGGATTTGCGTACTCAACAATTAGATCAAGAGGAATTTAAAGCCTTGTTTATATGCTACATTGATAAGCAGATTGAAGTAAGTTGTAAAACTCTAGAATCTTTAAAACCTATATGTGGCTATAGGATTAGACCTAGTAGGTTGTCATTGTTGTTAAATTTTATAAGATGTATTGGGGAACTTTATAAAGACATAAATAATATAACTCATATTAATTCTTTACCTATTGATATCAAGAATGCAGTATTTGATAAGGTGTTTGATACAGATAAATATAGAAAATATTTAAATGTTGATTTAGATAAAATTAATATCGAAGAGCTTTTAAGGTTAGATAGAAAGGAATTAAGAAAAATACGTAACCAAGTCGTAAAGACATTTAAGAATAAACAGTTTGAGTCTGAATATGATGATTTTTTAACAAGGACATTATTTGAATCTATTGACTATGATGCTGTGGCACATAATTATTTGAATCAGGAAGGTAATAAGTATTTATATGGAGTTAAGGGTGTAATTTTAGTTGAATGTAGTGAGAAAGATACTTCAAAATTATTTGAGTTCTTAAGATACTACTATGCTATTAAAAAAGTACGTAATGAAAGTAATCATGCTAAAAATATAGATAAATATAAACTGATAAGCGCAAGTGAGTTAAAAGCAGCTATGGAGTATAGCATGAAACTATTACGATCAATTCCTATTAAACAAACTACATCTGTTAAATAGTAATATATAACAAGAAATAAAATGCACTAGCTTAATATGTGATATGTCCCACTTTACTGGTTGCCCAGTAAAGTTGGACATATCAATGATATAGTTGGTGTATTTTATTTCTTAGTTTTTTTGATGTGGTCGATTATTAAATAAGGTGTATTATATTTCTACAGACTGTTGAAGATATTTTATATATCAATATACAGCCTGATAGTCCTAGTTTTTATGAGAGGATATTTGGTATGTAATCAAGTAGAATATCTTTAGGAGGTGTTAAATGATGTAGATTAATATTATTAGGCTATTATAGTTCCTAGTTATTATGATGTGATACTGTGTATTGAGTGCGGTAGAATGATAATAGGAGGTGATCATATGATATAAATGTATTAATAGTGCAAAGACATATATTCTTAAAGGAGGTGGCGTTATGAATCCATTATTAGTTGAAGTTTTAGCTAATGTAGCGATAATAGTGGCAAATCATTTTTTAGAAAGCGAAAATTAAAGTATAAGTAGATAGACGTTTGTTTTAAATCTTAATTGGTTAAGTTGTTAAAATTTTAGGTTGATGCCGCAAAGGAGGATTTTTATGTTACGGAAGTAAATCATATGATGATAATTTTATGGTATATATTTGAAAGGTGGTGAAAATATGGGATCATTAGGTGAATTATTGCTTGAACTAGCGGTAGCTGTCGTAGTCGATTCGTTATTAGACGATGAAGATTAAAGCATAAGATGTACATATTTTGTCTGTGGTTTAAGTGAGTATGTTATCAATTTTGATAATAATGTTATATAGGAGCGTTTATGCTAAGTAAATCAACAATACAATATTAATTTTAATATTTGATAGAAAGGAATGATTAAGAATGGGTTTTTTGGGTGAATTATTATTTGACGTAGTAGTAACTGTTGTAGTGGATGCATTACTTGATGACGATGATTAACTCTGTGTATATTTGTAGCTATTGAATAGTTTTAATTTATAAATGAGGAGGCATGTAAATGATAAACTTTATTGATATAACGATTTTTATTATATTATAAGTTAGGTATATAGTAGTGATATAAATGAATAATGAAAGTGAAAAGAAATAGCCAGCCTTGTATATACGGGGCTGGCTATTTCTTTAATATTAAAATGCTTAAGATTTAGAAAATATTATGATTACTGTAGATTTTAGGAGATTATTTATGATTAGTTTTTATGTAGATTTATAGGCCTTTTGTGTCTTAGTTTTATTGAATATGTATATAGTTAATTTTCCTATATACTTAACCTGTAGTTATGAGTATTGAAAATCAGGATGTAGGATATGTCCTAGTCATTTTGATATGAAAATTTTCAAAACTAAAAGTATACTATGATTGTATTATGTTGTGTTGTACGTGAAAGAGAGGGTATATATATGGAATATACAGAACATGTAACAAGCCGTGATGTATTTGATTTACGCCGTGGGGGTAGAATCGATGAAGCGTATACAATGGCTAAACAATTGATGGAAAATCCAGATTATAGTGTATGGGATAAGCGTGCATATGCTTGGTGCCTAGTTGATCTAATTAAACGTGCTAATGCAGAAGATAATCAGGCCGCTGCCGAGCGATATCGCAATGAGTTAAAGCTATTAATTATTACCGAATCAGATGGAGTTCTTTTTAAACATACAGAATATGTGCTACGCGTCGCTAACCCAGTGGTGAAAGCCCTTGCTGTTATTAAATCACTTAAGGATGCTGGCCAACATCTGGATGCCTTAGCTAAGGTGAAAGATTTGTATTCGCAAAATCCAGATGATGAGTCGGTAAAGAATGCATACGGATGGTGCCTACACAAGGTTATACAGGTAGAAGCGAAGGAAAAATCCATTAATTTTGAGCGCATCAAAGCTTGTTTAGATGACGTGTTTGATTTAGGGCTCCATAATGACATTAGATTTATGCGTTATCTCTGGGGACCTATTCTAACGATTAAAGAGGTAGAGCAACAGATTCCATTATATCAATACGCTTTACAGCTAGATTTTACTACATTTGAACGAGAGGATTATGAAGTTAAACCATATAAAGGTTCAGATGGAATGATGCATAATTGGCCGTCTCTTGTTATACGCGTGTTAAGAAAATCCTTAAATAGCCTTGATAAAACTGTAGATCGAGAAATGATTATTACATTACGTAACTTAGCTGTTGAGCATATGGCTTATTTGAACGAAAGTACGTATTACTTAAAATGGTCTATTGCAAAGACTTATGTTATGTTACATGAATTGGAGACGGCTCAACAGATGATTCTAGACTTATTGCACGCGAAACCGAATGAGTTCTGGCTTTGGAATGGGTTGGTAAACACGGTTGAAGATGATCATATATTTGCCTTGTCTTGCTATTGTAAATCTTTATTGTGCCAACACAGATTACAATTTAATGGAGCTGCTAAGTTGGGTGTAGTTAAAGAACTGGTTGCATTGGGACAATACGATATGGCTAGTGCCGAGCTTCATGAGTTAGTTACATTTAGAATTGATAACCATCAAACTGTTAATGACCAATTGAATGAATATCTCCATGCAGATTGGTATAATCCTGATGCTGAAAGCCTTTCTAAGAATTTTTATAAAGAGAATAGTGCAATAGCAGTAGAATTTTTCTGTCAGTCCTTGCCAAGGACAATAGGTATTGTTAACTATGTTTCCAAAGCAGAAAATAGAGCATTTATCGCTGCTGATGGAGATATATCGCTGATGTATCAGTATGACTTAGATGAATCTTTGAATGAAATGGATGTGGTATCTGTTATCTATACTCGTTATGAAAATCAAGATGGTACAGTAAGATACAATGTTGTAGCCTGTGAAAAGACAGATGAAGAACCGCCTACATCTCTTGTGATGAAATTTAAAGAACCTATCAAAGTGATAGATACAGGACTGGCTTTCACAAAAGAAAATAATGTATTTATTGAAAATAGAATGGTTCAGACTCATAATCTCATGAATGGGCAAGTCGTTTCTGGCGTTGCAGTTCGCTCCTTTAACAAGAAAAAGAACTGCTGGGGTTGGCAAGCGACCGAAATATTGGGTGTTAATGCTACTGACTCTGAAATCGCATAATATTTTACTAGTATCTAAGTTGTAATCCTATATTGATAGTTATGAAGACCTATCTGTCTAGTTAGATGGATAGGTCTTTTTGTTCTTAGTTTTTTTGATTATCTTACTTTCATAGATATTCGTATAATGAACTCAATAATTCAGTTTGCAATAGATTGGAGGGATCATCCGATGATGAGTGTTGGTATGCTGATTTGTTGGGCCATTTTATTATTAATTGCCGAGGCGATGAAAGATAATAAATAAGGAGGTTCTTATGCAATATCTTATTTCCTATGATATATCCGATACAAAAATTCGGAATAAGGTGGTTAAGTATTTAGAGTCCTTTTGTTATCGCATACAGTATAGTGTGTTTTTATGTATTCATACACGAGTGCATGTTGAGACAATCATCAAGCAACTGGAATTGTTAACTCGCAATGATGAAACAAAGAGATTGTTGATTATTTCCATTTCAGATACAGCTAAAACGCCTATATGGTGCAATGATGAAAGTTTTCTTATAAAGGAAGAATCTGTAATGGTAGTGTAATGGTGCTTAGGAGGTGTTATATATGATTGATACGATGTACGTTATGACTCCAGGAACGGTGATTCGACAAGATGGTGGATTATTGGTATTAGAAAAAGAGCACGAAGTGATGCGTCAGTTGCCTATGGCAACAGTGGGAACGATTGTACTAGGGCGGACGGTACAAATTTCAACACAAGTCATGTTTTCACTTGTAAAGCAAGGTTCAATTATACAGTTCGTAGATCATAAATATAACTTAATTGGCACATTAGGCGATGAGCATACTTCTCTCAAAAAATTATTGTGGCAGGTTAAATATTTTATGGATGAAACATTTGCACATATGGCAGCCTGTTATATCGTATATCGCAAGGTGAAAGCCCAACAAGCTATTTTAGATCAGTATCATAAAACGCGAGATATACCGAACTATGATTCTATTCGTCATACTTTGCAAGCATTAGCCAATAAGATCGAGCGGACTACGACCGTTGATGCATTGCGTGGTATAGAAGGTCTATCTTCCAGAACCTATTTTTCCGTGTGGAATGAAATTTTATCTGAGCCGTGGACATTCCCTGGGCGAAAACGTCATCCTAGCACAGATCCAGTAAATGCATTACTTAGTTACGGCTATTCTTTCCTAGAACGAGAGGTACGTGCTTGTTTACTCTCCACGGGTTTAGACATACGGATTGGTGTATTACATAGTACTAATGACCGTAAGGATAGTTTTGTATATGATGTGATGGATTTATTACGGCAAGAAATTATAGATCGGTTTATTTTGAAAGTTTTTAATCGGCAAATGATTAACCAATCTAATTTTGATATATCTGAACGGGGATGTTTTTTAGCTAAAGATTCGCATAAAGCTTGGATACAGACGTATGAATACTATATGACACATGCTGCAAGTCGATTAGCAGGACAAACACCTAGAGAATGGATACAGCAAGAAGTGAAATATTTTTTAGATTTCTTAAATGAAATTGGTGGAGGATATTTCTGTACTAATCAAGAAAAAGTTTCAAAAATTGCATGATTATGAATGCTTTTTTGCATGAGATTTGCTATTATTAATATGAAGTGTAGATGAATTCGTATAATTTGTATTTCATGAATAAGGAGAGGTTATGTTTATTAACCATACGAACCATTCGTCTCAATATTGGTCGGATGAACAGTTGGTTGCGGCACGGCAATACGGGGATATTATCGACATGCCGTTTCCCCGTATTGATCCGTTGGCGTCTACGAAGGATATTGCTCGGTTAGCGCAAGACTATGCAGGCCGTATTATTGCATTACATCCAACGGCTGTGTTATGCCAGGGGGAATTCATTTATTGTCACGCCTTAGTGGAACGGTTGTTAGCCGTAGGAATTACGGTGTTAGCCGCCACTAGTGAACGTGTTGTAGAAGAATCTTATCATGATGGCGTTAACGAGAAAACGGTTAACTTTCGGTTTGTTCAGTTTCGAGAATATTGTCGTTAATGTTCACTATATTTATAAGTAAGGAGTGAGTCTATGCAAGTAAATGCCATTTTATTTGATGTGCAGTCTATCCAGAAGTATATTTTTGCAAACAATAAACTAAAAGCCAATGTTGGGGCTTCATATATTGTGGACAGATTATTTGAGGATGTATTGTGTAAAGATGTTATCTTAAAGCTGGAATCTGGAGCTGATATTACATCTTGGAAAACGCGACGTGATAGTATTACATCCCTACCTGCATCTGTATATGTTGCCTATATTGGTGGTGGTAAGGCGCTGATTCTTATTGATAATGATCGTGTGAATATGATTGAAGATATCATTAAGACCTTTACCGCCCGAGTGTTGACTCAATATCCAGGACTAAAGGTCGGTGTGACAACGGGCCTTGTTACCCTTGAAAAAGATCAGTTTAAAAGCGATGAACGTCAATTATTTAAGCAATTGAAAGATAACCAATATACATTAAATCCTATTTTGCGTCCTGCTAATACAGGTTTAACCACAATTTGTGATTATAGTGGTGATACAGCTGATACAGTTGTAAACTTTGGGGATGGAGAACGTTTAGTAGCTACTTCTTTTATCTCTAAGTATAATGCTTTTGAAGCAGCTAATGCACGTCTAAAAAAAGATCTATTTGGCACTGAGGATATTGAATGGGTATTTCCATCCGAGTTTGATGAGTTAGGTCAGAATAAATCGACTGAGAATAGTAAAACAGGTATTAATGATATCGCCATCGTTCATATTGATGGGAATAATATGGGGGCTAGATTTATTAGTTGTGATGGATTAGAAGAACGTAGTGCACTATCCGAAAAGGTAGCAACTAAGACTTTGGAAAGTTTTAAAGCTTTAATACAATGGATTATTGATAAATATGATGTTCTTACTAATAATCTTGAGCTAAAAGAAAAGATGTTGCCAATCCGTCCAATCATCGTTGGTGGCGATGATATTACTTTTGTTTGTAATGCACGTATTGCAGTACAGTCAGCGCACTTTTTAATGCAAGAACTGTTGAGTGACAACAATGGTATGTCTATTGATTCTTGTGCCGGTATTGCTGTAACTCCTACGTCATACCCTTTCTTTAGAGGCTATCAGATGGCGGAACAATTATGTGATAGTGCAAAGGCCAAGATGCGTACATATAACAAAGATAATGAAGTAAACGAATCTTGTTGGCTGGATTTTGCCTTTCTTCATGGTGAAACCGCACCTACATTGGAGCAGTTCTTTGCCAATGAATATAGTAGTCTAACAGGTAATATGCACTATGGACCTTACCATGTTTATAATGTGGATGCATCAATTACTGAAAAAGATATTTTTGCACTTACTAAGTTACTGGAATGTACGCATCAATTTAATTTATCTAAAGAAAAAACGTATAAAGGTGAACTGTTGGCACATAATAAGATTAAAGAGTTACGGTCTGTATTACAAGATAATCAACATATACAGGACTTATTTATAGAACAATTGGAAAAAAATGGTAAAAGATTACCAGATATAGTTGGTTGGGATGGTTTTGCTAAGCGGTTGTGGAATGAAGTTAAGATGGGAGACACTCGAGAATTAAAGACACCATATGTAGATGCTATTGAATTGATGGATTATATATTGCCTGGATTGGAGTAAGTATGTACACATTAACTATTAAATTACTGTCACCAACGATGATTATGTCTGGACAAGGGGATGTTAATACTGATAGCACGGTAGTACATGATCGCTATGGCATTCCATTTATTCCAGCAAAACGTGTTCGCGGTGTGTTGTATGAAAGTGCTTTGGAAGTAGCTGAAATGGTGGAATTATCAGAATTAAAGACTTTTACTATTCAAGATGTAAATTGTTTGTTTAATCATACTACTGAGACTAGTACAGTAGACACGATTGTAGATTGTCCTAGATTATCTATTTCTAATCTTATGATTCCACATTATGATAAGATTGCTCATGATATAGAAATGCTACAAAATCATCATGATTTTAAATCTCTCTTTACTAAAAATCGTGTGTTGGCGGAATTTACTTCTATAAGATACTATACCTCTGTTGATTCCGTAAAAGGTACAGTTATAGATGGGTCACTACATAATTCACGTGTCATCAATAAAGGACTCACCTTTAGTGGCACGATTGGTGTGAGGGATATGACTGAAAAGGATCAAATGATTCTCGCCTGTGCAGTGAATAATTTGACAGGTATTGGTGGGAAACGAAATCGTGGCTTTGGGAATATAGAATGCTCTATTGACGACGAACATTTTGATGTGCAGGCATTAGGGGGTGCATTATGGAGCAAGTAAAAATTACTATTAAGATACAATCTCCAACTCTTATTGCAAACACATCAACCGCTGGTGTATTAACATCAACGCGTGGTTCTATTGATGGTCGTATATTACGTGGAATATTTGCAAATCATTTTATTAAATCGCATAACCTTGGTAAAGAAGCACATAAAAATCAAAGTTTTATGGACTTATTCTACGGTGGTTTGCGCTTTGTTTCTGCATACAAAGATACTGTGAAAGGCACTTCATTTCCAGCACCATTGAGTTTACAGAAATTTAAAAATGCAGATAAAAAGATCGGGTTTAGAGATGGTGACATTATTGATTCTTATTATGCAAAAGAGGAATTTGAAAATGAAGCTAAACAAAATCTATTAGGGTTTAAAGGTGTAAAAGGATTTGTCGTTCTTGAAGCAGATAAATGTTATCCTGTGTCAATTGAAACAGCTATTAAATTGCATATGTCTAGATCTTCTGATGACGAAAGAAAGATGGGACGGAGTAAGGATGGGAATATTTTTAACTATGAATACTTAGAACCGAATCAAGTATTTGTAGGGACTATTGTTGGCTCTAAGACTGTATTAGAATCTTTTGTTCGCGAATTTCCAACGGTTATGGAGTGTTATATTGGGCGATCTCGTTATACAGAATATGGGCGATGTTCTGTAGAAATTGGTGATATAGAAACAATTAATTCAAATATTATATATAATAACTCTAAAGATAATAAGTATACGTATATTCGTTTTCATACACCAGTTATTATTGGGAATCAATCCCTTAAAGAGATTGTAGAATCAACAATTCAACCAATTCTTGGACCGGATGTGTATGTATATGGTATGTGTGCAGCATATCAAGAGGAGCAAAACTTTAATAGTATTTGGGGCATTCGTAGTCCGAGTGAGCCCGCTGCATCCGCAGGTACTGTAATCCAATTGAAAAAGGATACAGGCTGGTTAAATACAGACATAAAACAACTTGAGCAAATTTGTTATTCTGGCATTGGTAGTCGTATACAAGAAGGCTATGGACAATGTCGTTTGTGGTTACCAAATCAATTTATATTAAGTAAGTTTGATGAAATAGGTCATGATGATATTGGTGAAATAAATATAGAGAGTCAAACTTTAATTCAACAGATACTAGAGAAACAAATTGTTATAGAAGCTCGGTTATGTGCTGCAAAAGATGTAGCAGAAAGGTTGAATAAGTATGATAGCAGCCATCATTTTGCATCAGTATTACTTGATGAAGTTGGCAATACTCGGGAATATGGGATTGGTAAATTAAGGACTTTTATTAAACACGTAATGAAAGAGAAAAAAATTCTCTATAAAACATTGCGTAATGTTTATATAAGACAACAATATTCTATTGAGCATACAGGTTCTCAAAATCTTATGCAGTATATAGATACTTTTGATGAAAGTGTTTTGCTTCGTAAGTGCATTGAGAATACTAAAAATATGAAATTAGAAATACTTATTAAAAAATCTAGTATGGATAAGAAACGATTATCATATATTGTTTCTTATGAATATTGGCATTATTTTCTTAGACATGTTAGAAAGCAAACTGGTAAAGGGGGGGCTGTTATATGTTAAATCAAGCTCGTATTATTGGGCGGTATACCTTGACGGGTTCTATTAAACTTATTAGTCCACTATTAATTCGTGCCGGTGTATATAATGATATGTCAAATGATACGATAGATGATGTTATTGTTAGATATCATGATGGGACGCCATTTATTCCAGGTACTTCGTTGGCTGGCGTACTAAGGGCAATTTTACGAAATTCTGATAAGTTTACAGGCCTTGAATCTATATTGTTTGGAGATATTAAGGAAACAGATTCTAATCAAAGCTCTTTACAAATAAATGATATATCACTTCAAAATGCACAGGTTACAGTTCGTGATGGAATTTCTATAGATCAAGATTTAGGTATTACAGAAAAAGGGGCGAAATATGATTTTGAAATTATAGAAGCTGGGGCCACAGGTATTATTCGTATTGAATGTATTGTTCGAGAATATCAGAAGTCTAAACAAGCTAATATTTTAGATGCCTTACAATATATGGCTAATGTAATTAAATGTGGTATTCGTTTGGGAGCAAAAACGACTAATGGCTTAGGAGAAGTGATTTCAGATGATTTAGTTTTACAATACTATGATTTTCATAATATATGTGATGTAAAATCATGGCTTTTAAAGCATGATGGTCAATGTATTTCTATTCCTCAAGAATCTGTAGTACAAAAAAATGATTTAATTATTAATATGGAGTGCTATTTTGAAGAGACGCTTTTGATAAAGTCTATTTTTGAACAAGTATGGGAAACTAATGGATCGTTATGTATACCAGGATCTTCTTTAAAAGGTGTATTAAGACATCATGTACGGTATATATTGAAAAAGCTACATATTGATAACTATCTTGAACGTAGTTTGTTTGGCTTTAGTGATGAGAATGGTGAAAGCCAGAAGGGGGACTGTGTAGTTAGTGAAGTTCATTTAGATAGAGCTTCTATAGATTCTAAACAAGTACAACAAACAAGAATACGTATTGATCGGTTTACTGGAGGTGTGATAAATGGTGCTTTATTCCAGGAACATCCTTTACGAAATTTCCAGAATCATCATACATTATTTCCAATACAGATTACAGTAAAAGATTGTTCTAAAGAAGCGGCTGGGCTCTTTTTATTATTAGTAAAAGATCTGATGACTGGTCAAATTACCGTTGGTGCTAATCGAAATATAGGGAGTGGGCGTATTAGAGGTAAGAATGTAAAAATTCAATATCTTAATGAGCATTATGATATCGATTGTAATGGTAAAGTAATTCATGGCAACAAAGTTAATCTTGAAGCTCTTTTACAATCGTTTCTTTTACTATCTAAGGAGGCAGTGAATGAATAACTCATTAACCTTGAACGAGTATGAATTTACAAGCAAAGATAATAGTTGGACGCAGTTACCAGAGTTAAACTATGGAAAAACTAAGCAAAAAATTAATATACATAGTGCTAAAGTTATCTTATGGGCCGTGAATGAGGTTAAATGGGGATATTATAAAGATAATATTTTTACGTTTTCTGATGGAACTCATGAGATTGATTTGCGTTTTCTCCAAGAAATGCGTATCTTTAATGAAACTGAAGAATTGAAAATAGTAAAACAAAATAATCATATATTATATCGTTATATTAATGATCAATCTAGTGAAGCGTTAAATTATGAATATACAGATTCCACATCTAAGTTAATTGGTATTAAAGTCGATGATATTAATGTTCCTGTAGGTTTCATACCATTACTTGATAAAGGACGTAAGCTATTACAGATTATCCCTTTTGATACAATAAAATCAGAATGTTTTTTGACTACACGAAATTATATTGGTTATTTAGATAACTATCAAGCTAGTTATATTGATTATAGATATGTATTAATAACCGATGAGGAGGTGTAATAAGGTGTCTCCAAAATTTCAGAAAAAACATAGTTATAAAACAGAAACGAGAGCAAAAAAAGAAAAATGTGAAAAGGCTCGCAAAGTACAAAGTATGACTGAGCCACAAGAAGAGAAAAAAAAGGAACGAATACAACCTATTGAAAAACCTATAGATAAAAGTATTTTGGAATTGTTAAAGGCTAAACCAAGTATTCCTTATAACTTTATTCGATTAGCAGAGCATGTAATACCGGCTGAGTTTTATACAACAAATGGTGAAGATGCTATAGTTGCTGATTATAAGACTCACATTAATCAATCTGAGAATATTTCTGGCTTCATTGATGTATCTATTACAGCTAAAACCCCTTTATTCATCGGCGGTGAGACTATAGAAGATGAGGATGGGTTATATCAGGCTTTTTATGGCGATGATGAAACCCCAATTATTCCAGGTAGTAGCATTAAAGGTATGATTAAGCAAATCTTTAAGATTGTGACTTCTGGTGCATTTAGGCCTTTTAATAATGGGTTTGGTGATTTTGAAGATAGGCGTTTGTATTTTAGAGACTTTGCAAGTAATAATGAATTAAGTCGTTATTATAATAAAAGTATGACAGAACCGTATTTGATTGAAGGAGAGAAAAAAGGTAAGAATAAGCGTAGAAGAGGAATTGCATTACCAGGTTTTCTGATTAAGACTGTGACAGGAGAATATTTTATTGTTGAGAGTGAAAGCGATAAAGTTGACTATACTGATGAAGATAGAGCCAATAAAAAGGATCAAGTAAAAAATATCATATGGCATGAGGATTTTGTAGAGATTCATACAGGTCCTCCTATTAAGCGTAAGAATAGGTATATTGTTATTTCTCGTCCTAGTAGTTTTGATGAAAATAAGCGTATTCCTGTTTCAATGGATTGTATTCATAGTTATGAGGATGATACTAATCGTAATACTATTAATTTATTGGGCGAAAATGAACCTGATGACATGATATTTGGTTTGGATGATGATGAGGCAATTTTAAATTTTACTGGCTGTGGAGATATTACTTATGTAGTGCCTTGCCATTTTATTAAGAATGAAATGGGAGTTATTTCTCATTTTGGACATGGTCAATTGTATAGGATTGCTTATGATTTAAGCATTGGTGATCATGTTCCTGAGGCTATTCACGAACAGACTAAAATTGTTGATTTAGCAGATGCTGTTTTTGGTTATGATAAAAAATGGTCAGGCCGTTTGTCATTTTCTGATGGACATTTAATAGATAATTATGGTCGACATCTATTTAAGGCTTATCCATCTGCATTAATGAGTCCAAAACCAACATCATTTCAATTTTACTTAGAACAAAATTCCGATGATGACTCATTAAATCATTGGGGTATTCCTAATGTATCTATTCGTGGATATAAGATGTATTGGCATCAACCATTAATCAAAGCAAGGAATTGGCAGTGGAATAATAGTGATCCTACAAAAGATAAACCTAATAAAGATGCTAAAAAGATACGGCCGGTTTATGAAGGCAATATATTTACTAGTCGAATTTATTTTGATAGATTAACTCGGATTGAATTAGGCGCTTTATTATTTGTTCTTAATCTTGATAGGGTATTTGATAAAAAAATCTGTTATAAATTAGGAATGGGAAAATCAATCGGACTTGGTAGTGTAAAATTAGATTCTAAAGTAACTTGTATCAATAGTAATGAACGTTATCAATTTTTATTCAATGCAGATTCCTGGAATACAGGTGAACATGTTGTTGATATTTCAGAATATATTGATGCATTTACTAGTTATCGGGATAGAGAATTAGATGTGGACCAAAAGAAATATAAGGATATGTTAGATGAATTAATATCTATGATGGATTGGAGCCTTGCGGAAGAATCTAATTATTCCCCATATTGGCCTTATGCGGTGCAAATGATGTCTATAGATGATGAAGATGATAAATATAAGCATTTTAAAAAACGTACTAAGCTTGATAACCCTAAAGAGTTTATTGAACATTGGAGTAAGCAGTTGTGATTAGTTCTATTATACTAACGCTAAAATTTCGTAATTCTGGTTCTCTCCCAAAATTCCCCGGCCGTTTCCTTCATGCTGCTGTTTTTTCTCTTATTAGTTCTATTGATAAAGATGCAGGCGACTATTGGCACGATATGCCTGGTATAAAGCCTTTCACAGTGATGTTAGATTATCAGCAACGTCGCCGTAATCATGTGATTCAAGAGGGCGATATACTCTTTTGGCGAATCAATGTGTGGCACCGCGATTTGTGGTATATTTTAGCAGAAATATCAGAATCGATGCATGTACAAATCGGCCCTTTGCAAGCAAGCATTGTCGATGTTCAATATGAAGTGCCTTTTGGCTTGCCACTTCGTGAAGAGAATATACTTGATTTGGTGCAACATCGATTAGAAGCCAAACCAGCACGCAAAATTGAGTTTGAATTCTTAACGCCTACCCTATTTAATGGCACGTATGGAGATACCACCTTTCCATCAGCAGAGCTTATTTTTGCCTCGATTGTAGATAAATGGAATGCTGGTGATGTAGAAAATACATTGGATAAACCACGCATTAAAGAGCTTTGTGAGCGTATTATATTGTCCGATTGGAGCGGTCATACAAAACGTGTTTATTTTGGACGTGATCGAGGGTATACAGGATTTGTTGGTGATTTTACCTTTAATCTTTCTAAGTTAAGTGCAGAAGAAAATCAACTCATCACCGTTTTAGCACTCTTTGGCCAACATTGTGGTATTGGTAGACTGTCTAGTCAAGGACTTGGACAAGTAAACGTTTCGCTAAAGAATCAATAACATATGTAGATATATTAGAACTATGAAATGTTCATAATATATACCTCTAAACAAAAGGAGTCTTAGGCACATCTTATGTAGATGATCTTAAGGCTCCTTTTTGTGGCTCTCTGTCAAATGTTGGGGTATTCACCCTACGAGTCTTCTTTGGCACCAATCATAGTTATGGTTGGTGCCATTCTTTTTGCTCAAAAGTAGAATACGTACTCTAAATCTACC
>ERZ773007.215-NODE-215-length-29228-cov-6.722860_pt1 | contig 29228 bp, 31 predicted proteins | sample MGYA00580665_ERZ773007 | MGnify/ENA primary metagenome ERZ773007 (study PRJEB29015, sample SAMEA2738122) | human oral metagenome | biome: human oral; feature: human-associated habitat; material: saliva | place: China | collected 2167 ... | reverse complement strand
CTTTTTTCTTTCAGAGACAATAAAATAAAGTGATAAAAACCCACAATAATAGCCCCAACCATTACAATAAAAGCCAGCATAAATCTTCCTATTTTTAAAATCTTGACTAATCAGTTTATTCTCAACACTCCTGATAATTTTGAAACTTTATTTAGGTATAATAAATTATTTGGTTATATGGTTGATTGTTCCTTTGATTCTGTAAGCACTGAACCTATTATTGTATTTTACTCAGATTTTACTAGAAATTTTGTATTAGATGGTAATCACAGAGTTGATTACGCTATTAGAAATCAACAAGATTTTATTTATGCTTATGTTCTTTCGATAAAACTCTTAGCAACCAGCCCTCATCTCTTCGGAGATAGAATAAGTTACCTGCTATTTTGTTTTCTTGAAGACGTTGCACATCTTCGTAAAGTTCTTTATGATAAGCAACAGAAAGGTCTTTTTGGTAAGATAAAAACTGAATCGTCTCTTTTAAAGCAATACTCAATTCTTCCAGTTGTTCAGGCATATATTTCTGATACATATCATCAAAATTAGAGTCTTTCATATAGCCAGTTCCTATAGTGAAATTAGTGTTAGGTTGATTCTTACCGCCCATATTGTTTTCCCTCCTAAAATACAAAAAAAGTTGATGAATTACTCATCAACCTTTTGTTTATTATGTACCTCAAAACTCTAGACACTTACATGTCATTCGTATGTGTCTGAATTTTTGAGATTTCAAAAAAACATTTTGAAGATGAGTAGAATAAAATAGTATGTGTCTGGATTTTTGAGGTTTGAGAAACCATATTGCAAACGGAATACTAAGATATAAGCTTTGCCTAACTTTTAGAATGCAACTCATTCAAAATAGCTGTTTTTTACCTTACAAGGTCTTTCGTTTTTTGGCTTCTTTCGAGAGGGAAATATTCTTAATCTTTTCATAGCGTAAAAAACGCTGGATGAGATGTTGGTCGCTTACATCTGGTTTCAAATCAACCACATAGTCCAACTTGATAAACTTATTGTCAACTGACTGGACCGAGGTCAACTCAAAGCTTTTGCAGGCTGTTTCAAAGATTGCTTCAAAAAGAACTTCATAGTCTAATTCAGCAGGAATCTGAATTTGAACATAACGTCTGGTTTGGCTAACCGAACTAAAGCCCATCTTTTCAAAAAGCAACCAAAAGAAGGAAATGAGGAGCGTGAAAAAAACTCCTAGAGCTAAGAAACTCATCCCTGTCGTGATCCCAATCACTGTCGCCATGAAGATGGCCAAAAGTTCTTTGGATCCTCCTGCAGCTGATCTGAAACGAATCAAATTGAATGTTCCTGCTACAGCGACACTGGTTCCCAGATTTCAATTTACCAAGAAAATAATAATGGAGATAATGGCTGGCAAGAGAGACAGTGTGATGACAAACTCCTTGGTATAAATAGTTTGGTGCTTATAGACCTTGTCCAAAATGATTCCCAAAATCAAGCCCGTCACGAGGGAGGCTATTAGGGCTAGAGGGTTAACCTTGATTTCAGCCGAAGAATAGATACTGTTAAATAGTTGTGTAACCATTGTTTCTCTCCTTAAACCTTGACGGCTTGAGGAACCAATTCTTTAGATTTTAGGTAGGCTTTGCCGTATTTTGAAAAGGACTGATCTTCAAGGCCGTATTTGTTCAAAATTTCAGACATCCACTGAGGATATTCCCCTGGAACCTTGATTTCCATAATTACCATATCGTCCTCCAATAGAGGATAGCCGTGACTTCCTGAAGTCAGGTCCACGTCATAATCACGGAAGCGGATATTTGAATCAACCGTCACACGAACTTTTTTGTCCTCTGTGCCTTTCATCGAGTAACGGTCATAGCTAATCACCATTTTCGGTTTTAAGCCCGCATAACGCTCCTGCAACAGCTCCACTTCTGTCTTGACCCGCTCATCGGAAATAGTCTGGTCTGCAAATCCTTTCTCAATATAATTAACAACCGCAGTCAGATTTGAAACTAGTCGATACTTGAAGCCAACGTCTTCCGACTTTTTCTTGATTTCCAAAAATACCTGACTATCCTTTGTCGGCTCCGCTGCATAAGTCCGCATCCGTAGCTTTTCACGGCCGCCTCTTCTAGCAATTGAATCCTGGATCATTTGAAAATCATCATTATCAAAATAGACATTTGAAATAGTCGAAGTCGCATAATCATCCGGAATGAGGTAAGCATGCATCTCAGCTTCTAAGCGAGCCAAGGTCGCACGGTCTATGATGTACTTTGTTTCAACACGTTGGAAGTTCGTTTGGATTTGTTTTTGTTTTATTTGTATTCTTCTTTTATTCTACAAATGTAGTTTTAAGTTTTGAAAAAAAGAGAGCCCTTGCTCTACCATTTTCTACTTTCCGGACAGTATTTTCAAAACTTTATTCTACATTTGTAGTTTGTGATTAAATTCTACACTTGTAGTTTTTAAAAGTCAAGAGGAAAATTACTAAAATTTAAAAAACTTTAAAATTGACCTCAATTTATGAGTTGAAGACTAGATTCTACCAAAAATAAAGATAAAAAAATTCTACCAATCGCTGCTTCTATCAAGAAACCTCAATTGGTAGAATCTTTTATCTAATCGTCATCATCATCGTCATCGTCTTTGTCATCATCACGATCTTTATCCTTACTCTTTGAGGAGCTAGTTTGAGCAGGAGGTTGGACAGGTGCTGTACTAGTGTTTGTATTCGAATTTGTCACAGTATTGGTCGTAGGAGGCGGAGAGCTAACACTTCCCGTCTGACCTACATTCCCACTTCCACTATCAGCTGAAGTAGCTGCAGAAGACGAAGATGGCGGAACTTCTTTTTCAACTGTTACTGTCTTTTCGACAATGGTATGCTGCTTGGATTGGACGACTTTTCCAGTCTTGGCATTGACAGTGAGCTCATGGGCCGTCTGTCCGTGTGAAAAGAGAATCTTATAATTGCCTTTGTCACGTGAAATTTTCACATCCTTAATGTCCTTTTCAGCCAGAGAAAGTTCCTTCAAAACTGTTTCTAAAACCTGATGCTGACTAAGCCCTTCCGCTTTTTTAGACTCTAAGACAAGTTTACTATCTTGTGCGACAGGATTTTCTAAGGCAAAGACCGAGCTAGTCAAGAGCAAAAGTAGAGGAACTGCCACTACAAAAGAAGCAGACAGAAACTTTTTCGGCAGGCGGCTGTCCATGATACCAATAATCCGCCGCTTAAGATTAAACTTATCCGAGTAAAAACAAGTCGTCAAAGCAAGCGGAGTCTTCTTACTGCGATCAATCATCGTCAGAATGGTCTCACCATAAAAAGTTCGATAAGCTACGTCTTTTCTACTCAGAACATCGTAATCACAGTACATTTCTCCTGCTTCCTGAGTTTCCCGACAAGCGAAACGAACTACTGGATTAAACCAATGTAGGCTCTTGGCGAGAATTGCAAAAAGATTAATCAAGACATCATAGTGCTGATAATGGGTCAACTCATGCTGGAAAATCAGCTGCAGCTCCTCCTCCGTATAGTCCAGCTCCGGTAGCACAATCAAAATATCTCTGAATCCCAGCAACATTGGACTCTGTGTCATAGGATAGTAGAGCAGACGAATCTTACTTTTAACGCCCATCTTTTCTTTGATCAAATGCAACTGGAACAAAGTCTCTTCGTCCTCAACCTCTGTCCCCCAACGTTGCAACATCTTTTTGAAACGGATATAAGAATAGGCATATTTGCCTAGATTAAATGCACAACCAAGCAGCCAAATGGTAAAGAATATTTCAAACCAAGGTAGACCCAGAAAAGCCTCCCAGAGATTGGCCTGGGTTGCTTTCTCAGCTACTTGAGAAACAGCTTGCCCTCCACTTGTCTGGCCAGCTCTAACAGCTGTCTGAACAGTCGCCCCAGTACTCAGCCGAATCAAACCAGAGCCAAACTGAGGACGGAATGGGAATAAAAAAACTCAGCAAGATTAAAAACCAGATAACATACTTGACCTTGACTGAAATCTTGGTCTTAAGGGCTGCAAAAAGAAGACTCAAAAACAGAACCAAGATTGAGGTTGAGAAACTGGTTAAGAGGAAAGACAAAAGGAACTGTTTCATGGATACTACCTCATCTTACTCTTTCTGATTCAGTAAATTGCGCAACTCATCCAGTTCATTTTCTGAAAAAGAATTAGATGAAAAGAGAGTCTTGACAAAACCTCCCATGGAATGTCCGCTGTAGCGCTTCAAAAAGTCTGACGTCTCTACTTCTAAATATTCCTCTTCCGAAATCAAGGCCGTATACTGCCTCTCACGCCCCTTTCGAACGCTTTCTAAGAAACCCTTTTCCGTCAAACGAGCTAAGACAGTCAACAAAGTCTGAGGCTTCCAATGGTTATCTTCGCCCAACTTTTCCATGATTTGGGCAGAGGTCGTTGGATTTGGCAGGTGCCAAATAATCTTTAAGATAGCAAATTCACCATCCGGTAAACGTTTAATTGAATGATTCATTACATTTCCATACTTTCTAAAGTCTTCTTCTAATTTTATTCTACACATGTCTAATAAAAAAGTCAATCATTATGTAAAAAAAGAGCGGGAAATCGCTATTTCCAGCTCCTTTCTAGAAAAATAAACTCAGCAAAGTCAACAATGCCAAACCACCCTGCTTGAACAAAATTTTCGGATCGCTGGTCACTGCACCGTAAGCTGCTACCAAGATGATATAAACCATAAAAATCCCCAGCCAAACTGGACTAGGCTGCACAAAAGCCGCAATCAAGACCAAAACAGCTATCAGCCCGTTATAAACTCCTTGGTTTTTGAAAAGTGTATTGACCGACTGCTGCTCCAACTCCTCTTGAGGCATACCAAAGACCCGTGCTGTCGTAGCTGAAGTCGTCGCAATGGTCTCTAGGTACATAATATAGAAAAATTCCAAGGCAACCAAACTTGCCAAAATCAGTGTAAAAATAGACATTTCTTCTCCTTATAGTAATTTATGACGAAAAAAAGTATAACATAGTGCAAGAAAAAGCGCTAAAATTTAGTTCCAATAAAATGGACGAAGTGTATTAAGATGTTTTATGATACTTTTTTAAAATAGGCGTAGCAAAATTCAGCATTTTCTGATCAGATGTGGTACAATTTTTTTGAAAAATGGAGGTAAATTATGTTAACCTATGATTTAATTGTCATCGGCTTTGGTAAGGCCGGTAAAACATTGGCAGCCAAAATGGCGACCCAAGGAAAAAAAGTTGCTTTGATTGAGCGAAGCAAGGCTATGTACGGGGGAACCTGTATCAATATCGCCTGCATCCCAACCAAGACCCTGCTTGTCGCAGCTGAAAAAGGCCTGGCTTTCGACCAAGTCATGGCTGAAAAGAATGCTGTTACCAGCCGTCTCAACGGGAAGAACTACGCAGTAATCAGTGGCGCTGGTGTCAACATCATTGATGCGGAAGCTCATTTCCTTTCCAATAAGGTCATCGAAATCACAGCTGGCGATGAGAAAGAGGAACTGACTGCTGAGACTATTGTCATCAATACTGGTGCTGTTTCCAATGTCCTGCCGATTCCAGGACTGACTGAGACCGAGCATGTCTATGACTCAACTGGCATCCAAAATCTAAAAGAACTTCCTAAACGCTTGGGAGTTCTGGGTGGTGGTAACATAGGCCTAGAATTCGCTGGACTTTACAACAAATTGGGCAGTCAGGTGACTGTGCTGGATGCTGCTCCTGTCTTTCTCCCTCGAGTAGAGCCTTCTATCGCTACTCTAGCTAAGCAGTACATGGAAGAAGACGGAATCCAACTCTTACAAAATGTTCGTACCACACAGGTCAAAAATGATGGTAATGAAGTTGTGGTTGTGACAGAGAATGGAGAATTCCGCTTTGATGCCTTGCTATATGCTACTGGCCGCAAGCCGAATGTTGAACCACTGAAGTTGGAAAATACAGATATCGAGCTGACAGAGCGCGGAGCTATCAAGGTTGATAAACACTTGGAAACATCTGTACCTGGTGTATTTGCAGCTGGCGATGTCAATGGCGGTCTGCAGTTTACTTATATCTCACTGGATGACTTCCGTATCCTTTATAGCTATCTGGCTGGCGATGGCAGCTACACACTTGAAGACCGTAAAAACGTCCCTACCAGCATGTTCATCACACCGCCTTTAGCTCAAATCGGATTGACTGAAAAGGAAGCCCAAGAGCAAGGACTGCCGATTGCAGTTAAGGAGATTCCAGTCGCAGCAATGCCTCGTGGACATGTCAATGCTGACTTGCGCGGTGCTTTCAAGGCTGTTGTCAACACTGAGACCAAGGAAATCGTCGGAGCAACAATCTTCTCAGCAGGAGCACAGGAAATTATCAATATCCTGACTGTAGCCATGGATAATAAAATTCCTTACACCTACTTGAGTAAGCAAATCTTCACTCACCCGACTTTGGCTGAAAACCTCAATGATTTATTTGCTATTTAATGTTAAGCCCCTGATGGGGCTTTTACAATCCCTACAAAAATTTAACTACATTTCAACCCCTTTTTGTGGTACAATAATGCTAGTTTATTTTAAAAAGATTGAGGAAAATTATGTCTGAACTGTATGATATTACGATTGTCGGCGGCGGTCCAGTTGGTTTATTCGCTGCTTTTTACGCCCATCTGCGCCAAGCCAAGGTTAAAATCATTGACTCTCTGCCTCAGCTGGGTGGTCAGCCAGCCATTCTCTATCCAGAAAAGAAGATTCTGGATGTGCCGGCCTTTACTAATTTGACTGGCGAAGAGTTGACTCAGCGTCTGATTGAGCAGCTGGAAACTTTCCAGACTGAGATTTGCCTCAATGAAACAGTGCTGGATATCGTCAAATCTGATGATGGCTTCACCATTACGACTTCTCAAGCCCAGCATCAGACCAAAACCATTATCATCGCCATGGGAGGTGGGGCTTTCAAACCTAGGGCTTTGGAGCTAGACGAAGCTGAAAGCTACAGCAACCTCCACTATCATGTTTCAAACATCAGCCAATACGCTGGCAAAAAGGTTGTTGTTCTGGGAGGTGGCGACTCGGCTGTTGACTGGGCGCTGGCTTTTGAAAAAATCGCAGAAACTAGCCTGGTTCATCGTCGGGACAACTTCCGAGCTTTGGAGCATAGCGTAGAAGAACTCAAGGCTTCTAGCGTTGAGATTAAGACACCTTTTGTTCCGAGTCGATTGGTCGGCGAAAATGGCAAGATAACTCACTTGGAAATCAGCCAAGTCAAGGGAGAGGAAATTCAGCTTCTGCCTCTGGATCACCTCTTTGTCAACTACGGTTTTAAATCCTCTGTCGGCAATCTCAAAGATTGGGGCTTGGAGCTCAACCGTCACAAGATTTTGGTCAATAGCAAGCAAGAAACTTCCGTTCCAGGTATCTATGCAGCTGGTGACTGCTGCGGCTACGAGGGAAAGATTGACCTGATTGCGACTGGGCTAGGTGAGGCACCTACCGCTGTCAACAATGCCATTAACCATATCTATCCTGAGCAAAAAGTCCAACCCAAACATTCTACAAGCCTATAAAAAACAGCTGCCGAGCTCAAGCTCAGCAGCTTTTATAATTCATCTGCAATTTTATTGATTTTTCTCAAGCGATGATTGACACCGCTCTTAGTTAGAGGTCGGCTCAGACTATCAGCTAGCTGCTGGATGGAGTAGTCCGGATGCTGGATACGAAGTTGAGCAACCTCCTGCAGGTCTACAGGTAAACTCTCAATGCCAATATTATCATTGATTTTGGCAATATTGTTGATGGTTTTCATACTTGCTGTAACTGTGCGAGCGATGTTCGCTGTCTCCGCATTATTGGCGCGATTGAGATCATTGCGCGCTTCCCGCATAAGCTTAAGAGACTCAAACTCAGCCATGGCTTCCATAGCCCCAATGACAATGAGAAAATCCATGATGTCCTCAGCCCGCTGCAGATAAGTGACAGCCCCCTTCTTACGCTCAATGGTCTTGGCATCCAGCAGAAAACGGCGCATCAAGGCAGCTAAATCCTCAGCATGATCCAGATAAACGGACATGATTTCCAGCTGGTACTTACCTGAATCTGGCTCCCTCATGCTGCCATTTGAGAGGAAAGCTCCCCGAAGGTAGGCTCGGCTAGCTTCGTCATCTGACAAAATGGCCTGGTCAATCCCTGCCTCAATACCAAAAAAGGAGTCAGCCAAGTGCAGGTCAGAAAGGATTTCTTCTACTTTCTGATCTAGAAATACTGTATAAACTCGATTCTTGCGCAAGTTGGTCTTCTGATGGTGGCGGATTTCTGACTTGACCTGATAGAGGTCCGACAGCAACTCATAGAGATGACGGGCAATCTTGGCATTTTCTGTTGAAATGGATAAGGTGAGGCCGGTCGAAGAAATTCCCAAACTACCAGCCATCTTGATAATGGCAGCCAACTCGTTTTTGTCTTTTACAGATAAGCTTAAAAGCTCTTCTTTTACTTTTACTGTGAAGCTCATTTGCGCACCTGTATAATCTGCATCAATTCATCAACAAGTAACTCTCCATCATGGAAAGCTCCGCCATTTTCCAAACGAAGAAAATTCGATGAAATGACACGTGGAACTTGCTCTTGCAGCCCTTGAAAATTATGCTCAACTTGAACCAGATATTCATCAAATTTATTGCTATTCATATACTCGCGCGGAACTGGCTCGATATTGACCAAGACAGTATCAATGAACTTTTTACCCAAATGACGATGCAGTACTTGAACGTGGTCGCTATCTGAAAAGTGCTCGGTTTCGCCGCGCTGGGTCATAATGTTGCAAACATAGGCTACTTCTGCCTTAGTATCTAAAATAGCTTGGCCGATTTCTTCGATTACGAGGTTTGGCAAGATGGAGGTAAAGAGAGAACCCGGTCCCAGCACCACCATATCGCTATCCAAAATGCTCTGGACCACCTTTCGACTGGCAACAGGCTTTTCATCATCATAGGTATTGGTCACATAGACCCGCTCAATCATACCAGCCTTACTGGCTAAATTACTCTCACCGACAACTTCCGTTCCATCAGTAAACACAGCATGCAGAGTCAGCGGAGTGTCGCTTGAAGGGTAGATTTTACCTGTTGTATGGAAAAACTTGGTCAGAAGCTGCATGGCATTATAGGTCGAACCCTGCATTTCGGAAATGCCTGCAATAATCAGATTCCCAAGGGGATGACCTGCTAGAACACCGTCTCCTTTGGCAAAGCGATACTGGAAGACCTTCTCATAAAACTTTGGCATGTCGGACATGGCGACCAAAACATTTCGCAAGTCACCCGGCGGCGTCAGCTGCTGGATGTTTTTACGCAGCTCACCAGAACTACCGCCATCATCTGCAACTGTGACAATGGCTGTGATCTCCACATCCTTTTTCCGTAGGCTGTTTAAAATAACTGAAATTCCTGTACCGCCTCCGATAACTGTAATTCTCGGTTTTCTCATGAGCGGTTCACCGTTTCCTTCCGGCGATTTTTGTCGCGATGGCTGGCATTGACAGGCCAATTTTTCGCTAAATCATCCGCCAAACGCTGTGCAAAAGCCACACTACGGTGTTGTCCGCCCGTGCAGCCAACTGCGATAGTCAGCACAGACTTTCCTTCCTTTTGATAGCCGGGCAAAATCGGCTCAATCAGGCCCAGCAAATGCTGGTAAAATTCTTCTGACTCAGCATGGTTCATGACATAGTCAAATACATCCTTATCCAATCCTGTCTGATTACGCAGCTCAGGTTTATAGTAGGGATTTGGCAGGAAACGCACATCAAAAACCAAGTCCGCATCCAGAGGTAAACCATATTTAAAACCGAAACTCATAACCTCGATGCGGAAACTGTGCAGATCAGCCTGGTTTGAAAATTGTTCAGAGATGGTCTTTCTTAGCTCCCGTGGTGTCAGTTCCGTCGTATCTACAACATTTTGACTGAGATTTTTCAGAGGGGCTAAGAGTTCGCGCTCCAGTTTGATTCCATCTAAAATTCGTCCGTCGGCTGCCAAAGGGTGACTACGTCTTGTTTCTTTATAGCGAGCCACCAATTCCTTGTCAGCCGCATCCAAAAATAGAATTTTAAAATCAATTTCCGTGCTTCTTTCCAGCTCATCCAAAATATCCTGAATCTCCAAAAAGAAGGAGCGACTCCGCATATCAACAACCAGAGCCAACTTATCATTGTCCTTTGTTCCTTCGACCAACTGCAAAAACTTTGGTACTAAGGTCGGCGGCATATTATCAATGGTAAAATAACCCAAATCCTCAAAAGACTGGATGGCGACAGTCTTTCCGGCACCGCTCATTCCTGTCACAATCACTAATTGAATCTTGTGTTCAGCCATTCTTTCTCCCTTCGTCTAACATTTTATTTCTAAAAAAGGACGGGAAACTTCTCCCGGTCCCAATCATTTATTCTACAATCTCAGCAATGACTTCGATTTCGATTTTTACATCACGAGGCAAGCGAGCCACTTCTACTGCCGAACGAGCTGGAAACTCGCTCTTAAAAGCCGTTTTGTAGACCTCATTAAATGGCACAAAATCATTGATATCACTTAGGAAGCAGGTTGCCTTGATCACATGCTCGAAATCTGTTCCAGCCGCTTCCAAAATAGCTCCTACATTTTTTAAAACTTGCTGGGTCTGCTCTTCAATCGTTGCACCTACAATTTCTCCCGTCTCTGGTGATAAAGGAATCTGACCACTTGCAAATAAAAGGTTGCCGACGATTTTTCCTTGGACATAAGGTCCGATTGCTGCCGGTGCTTTATCTGTTTGTACTATTTTTGCCATTGTATTCTCCTCATTTCTTTTATCTTACTTATTATATCATAAAGTCAAAAGCCTGACTATTCTTGTCCTCCTTCCCATTGACTTTTAGGAGATTTTTCTTTATGATAGTAAATGCATAATTCAAAACACTTGTTTTGGACTGGTTCGCAAACTTCCCAGTATAAAAAACTAAGTACCCTTATATTCTAAAGTAATGTAATTGCGCATAGTTTTTTCTGGTGTCCTGCCACTTTGGCAGAACTAACTGAGAGGTTGAGACGGAAGTTTCAGCCTTATTTTATTTCTCAAAAGGAGGACCTATGAAAAGAAAAGTTATTATTGACTGCGACCCTGGCATAGACGACAGCCTAGCCCTGCTCTATGCCCTGCAACACCCTGACTTAGAGGTCGTTGCTTTGACCATAGTCGCTGGAAATGTCCCAGTAGAACTTGGTCTTGAAAATGCATTTAAAATCTTAGAAAGGCTGAATCGGATGGATATCCCAGTTTATGTGGGAGCCGACAAGCCCTTGGTTCGTGACTTCGTCTCCGCTCAGGACACCCACGGCATGGATGGATTGGGGGAAAGCGGGATAACGAGAAGTAGTTCCACCCAAGCCCAGCCAAAAGCTGCTTATGACTTTCTGGCAGGCTACTTCCAAACCAATAAGAATACTTCTATCATCGCGCTAGGACCTTTGACCAATATTGCCTTAGCTCTTAGGAAAAATCCTACACTTGGTCAACAACTAGACCGATTTGTCAGCATGGGCGGCAGCTACAAATCGCATGGGAACTGCTCGCCCGTAGCGGAGTACAACTACTGGTGCGATCCACATGCAGCCCAAGAAACCTACGAAAAACTTGGAAAAAAGATTGAAATGGTCGGTCTAGATGTCACTCGAAAGATTGTCTTGACACCCAATCTCTTAGAATATATGCGTTTTATCAATCCTGAAGTCGCTGACTTTGTCGGAAAAATCACGCGTTTTTACTGGGATTTTCATTGGGAGTATGAACATATCATCGGCTGTGTCATCAATGACCCATTGGCCGTTTCCCATTTTCTGCATGAAGACCTTTGCCAAGGATTTGACTCCTTCGTCGATCTCGCAACGGAAGGCATTGCCATGGGACAAACACTAGTTGACGCTTATCATTTTTATGGTAAGGAGGCCAATGCCAAGGTACTGACCCAAGTAAACCCCCACCTCTTCTTTCAGGATTTTCTCTCCGTGATACTCAACACGTCAAAGGAAATCATCTGCCAAGATCTAGAAACTTTAAATTTAGGATAAAATTATGAAAAAAACAACACCATTTACCATCACATTTACAGCTATCTGCATCGCTCTAAACTATATCGGAGCTAACATTGCCCTTTTTCTAAAACTTCCTGTTTATTTGGATACTTTTGGAACGATATTGGCTAGCCTCATTTTAGGACCTATTTGGGGAGTAGGAACTGCGGTTGCCAGTGCTCTTATTAGCGCTTTTACAACGGACATTTCTGCTATTTATTTCTCTCCAGTAGCCATTCTTTTGGCTCTGCTTGTCTCGGTCTTTTTCACTGCTGATTCAAAACCAAGACTAAACCTCCTCTGGAAAACGGTTCTAGTCTCTCTGCCAGCTACTGCTTTGGCCTCTCTGATCACTGTGATAGTCTTCAAAGGGATCACTCCGAGCGGCTCTAGTATTATCGTACAAGGTTTACATGGCTTAGGCTTAGATTTGGTCACAAGCACCATCATCGTCCAAGCGCTGACCGACTATGCTGACCGACTCATCGTTATTGGGGTCAGTCTGGTCTTCATTCCACAGCTCAAAAAAGTTATCCCAAGAATCTTTGCAAAATCCAGCAATGCATAAATCAAAAGAACTACTCAGAAAACGTGATTTCGAGTAGTTCTTTTAGTTTAACATTATCTTTTATAAGTCTTTAAGGTTAAGTTTAAAAAAGGAGTAGGCAGACTCTTCTTGAGTCCAAGCCTACTCACAAGCTACATTCTGAGATTAATTGCGTCCCTTGAGAACAGCCTCAATGATTGCCATTCTGACAAAGACGCCATTTGTCATTTGTTCTACGATACGAGATTTTGGAGCTTCAACCAGATGATCTGCAATTTCTACATCGCGATTGACAGGCGCTGGGTGCATCAGGATTGCAGTATCCTTCATACGATCATAGCGCTCTTGCGTCAAACCGTGAAGTTTATGATAATTTTCCTTAGAGAAAATGGAGTTGTAGTCATGGCGTTCGTGCTGTACGCGGAGGAACATCATGACATCCACTTGGTCAATCACTTCGTCAATCGTTACGAACTTACCATAGTCAGCAAATTCCGCACTTCTCCACTCATCTGGACCAGCAAAGAAGAGCTCCGCACCGAGACGTTTCAAGATTTGCATATTAGATTTGGCTACACGAGAGTGATCAAGGTCACCAGCGATGGCTACCTTCAAACCATCAAAATGACCGAATTCTTGGTAAATTGTCATCAAGTCAAGCAAACTTTGGCTTGGATGCTGACCAGAGCCATCACCACCATTTACGATAGAAGTTGTAATCGTTGGGCTTTCGATCAATTCTTTATAGTAGTCCACCTCAGGGTGACGGATGACACAGACATCTACACCGAGAGCTGACATAGTCAAAATCGTGTCGTACAAGGTTTCTCCCTTGTTGACTGAGCTTGTCTTGACATCAAAGTCAAGCAGGTCGCATCCAAGTTTTAATTCTGCTACTTCAAAAGCCTTGTGAGTCCGAGTTGAAGATTCAAAGAAGAGATTTGCAACGATATGCTGCTCATCATAATGAACCTTTGCGCCGTTTTTAAATTCAATCCCGCGCTTGATCAAAGCCATTACTTCTTCATTCGTAAGGTGTTCCATAGATACAAGATTTTTAAGTGCGATTTGATTTGATGACATGATGTTATACTCCTTTTTTATTAAAAACTTTGGACAAATGTAGCAATCTCGTCAGCCTAATTTTTAGGTTCTGGCAGGATGAGGTAGAGGGCAATTCCGAGAACAGTTGACAAGGCAACTCCTGAAACTTGCAGACCTGATAGTTGCAAGGTCAGACCACCGATACCAGATACCAGAACGACACTGGCAATCAGCAGGTTCTTTTTGTTGTCAAAATTGGTTTGGGCTTCAATCAGAATTTTCAAACCGCTGGAAGCAATTACCCCGAAGAGGGCGATGGAAATGCCACCCAAAACTGGACTTGGAATCGATTGGAGCAAGGCAGATACTTTCCCAACAAAACTCATGACAATAGCCAATACAGCAGCACCAGCAATCACATAAACACTGTAGATTTTATTGAGTGCCATCACCCCGATATTTTCACCGTAGCTGGTCACTGGCGGAGCACCAAAGATACCCGCGATAACCTGAGCCAGACCATCTCCAGCTAAAGTCTTATCTAAACCAGGCTCTTTAAAGAAATCTTTGCCTGTCAAGCTATTCAGAACCATAACATGCCCAAAGTGCTCTGTCATCGTTACAAAGGCGATCGGTACCATTGTTAGGATTGCACTTGGATACAATTTAAAATCATAATCTATAAACGGAAGATTCATCGGCGGAACGTGGAACCAAGAAGCTTTTGTCACGTTGGCAAAAGAGATAATCTCCTGACCTGTCACCGCTCCGACAATCAGAGCAAAGATATAGCCAACAATCAAGCCCAGCAGAACTGGAATAATACCAACGATTTTCTTACCGTAGATGTTAAATAGAATGACACAGAGGAGGGTTACCATCCCGATAGCAAAGTAGGTGATGTCGTAGACCTTCTGATCTCCAACGGTCTTATACATCACATCGCCAACGGCTGTACCCGCTAGACTCAGACCAATCACCATGATGATTGGCCCTACCACTACTGGTGGCAAAATCTTATCAATCCAAGCGTTCCCTGCGAATTTCACGATGAGGGCTACGATGAAGTAGACCAAACCACCCGTGATAGCACCTTGCGCAACCGCAGCAATCCCATCTGTTTTCATTAGGATTTGCATGGCAGCGATATAAGCAAAGCTGGAACCCATATAAGCGGGGATTTTGTACTTGGTCACTGTTAAGTGAGCCAGCGTTCCCAAACCACTTGAAAACAGGGCTACCGCTGGGTCAATTCCCACCAGAATCGGAACCAACACCGTCGCCCCAAACATGGCGAATAAATGCTGGAATGAAAGTCCTAAGAGCAAGCCAGGTTTTGGCATATCATGGACATCGTATTTAACTTCTTGACTCATCTTGTCTCCTCCTCTACAATCAGAACTCGGTCCTGACCATCTTTTTCAGTCATTTCAACAATAATCTCTTCAAGGTGGCTCGTTGGAATATTTTTGCCAACATAGTCTGCCCGAATCGGCAACTCACGGTGCCCGCGGTCCACTAGAACAGCGAGGCTGACGCGTGATGGCCGTCCATTGCTGACAAGATTATCAATGGCTGCGCGGATAGTCCGGCCTGTATAGAGCACATCGTCAACGATAATCACTTCGCGATCAGTAATGTCAACTGGAATCACTGTCGTGTCTTCCTTGACCTTGATATCGTCTCGGAAGGGCTTTGTATCCACTTCGCAAACTGGAATCTCAATTTTCTCAAGCTGAGCCAGTCGTTGCTGGATGCGTTTGGCAATGAAGACACCTCTGGTCTTAATGCCTGCCAAAACGATTTGGCTTAAATCCTTGTTGCGCTCGATGATTTCATAGGTGATTCGCGTGATGGCACGATTCATGGTGATCTCATCGACAACTTCCTTTGTCTTCATCTAAACCTCCTAAAAACATTAAAAAAGCCTCCTTTTGCAAGGAGACCTCAGAAAATAGAGATAGGCTGAAACAAGACGCACTTGTCACACTCCACCCATCATTTTTACTTTGCTCCTTGCCTATCTCTCTGGATAGAATTAAAGGACTATTTAATTGTTTATAACTATACCACAAATTAAAAACTATTTCAAGAAAAAAATGAACTTTTTTTCACGATAAATTGTTAATCCTTTTCAACAAAATAAAAAACAGAGAACATCTGTTTTCTATTCCTATTATAAGAATCTAAGTTTTCTTCTTTGAAAATGAGATAGATTTGATTCCGTAAAAAATATAACCAAAGACCAGATAGGCCACAAAGATAATCAAGCACATCTTGATGACATAAGGCCAACCGTGCTTATAGACATTAAGGAAAAAGTAGGGAAAGGGTTTATCCTTAGCATTCGGAATATCAATTTTCAAGAAAAAACCGTTAATAAGGGCAAAAATCATGTAAATCAGCGGAACACTCGTCCAAGAAATGGGATCAAACCAACGATACTGTCGAGTTTTATCAAATACAAGAGTATCAAAGAAAAACATGAGTGGCACAATGTAATGGCAAAGGAAATTTTCCAAACGATAAAAATCGGTCGCAATCGGAGCTAGGAGCAAGTGATAGACCACGCAGGTAATCATGATACACATGGTTACACCGCCCTTCACGCGCAACAGCTTGGAACTCTCCCAGTTATTGTCCGTCCACATCCTAAAAATAAGATAGGCGGTGAATAATAGAACCAGAAGATTAGACAAGACCGTGTAGTACATCAGCATTCCCACGCCAAGTTTAGCAATTTCCAGATAGACCCCTACAAAAGCCAAAACCAAAAGAAGAAGGCGATAAGAAAGAATTATTTTTTTATTCATAGCGCTTCTCAGATTTTCTTGACAAATTCTGACTTGAGCTTCATAGCACCAAATCCATCAATCTTACAGTCAATATTGTGGTCGCCTTCGACAATGCGAATATTTTTCACACGCGTTCCTTGTTTAAGATCCTTAGGAGCACCCTTTACTTTCAAGTCCTTGATTAAGGTAACTGTATCCCCATCGGCCAACTGGTTTCCGTTTGCATCAATAGCCACTGGACCAGCTTCTCCTGCTGCAACTTCTGCAGGATCCCATTCATAAGCACATTCTGGACAAACCAAGAGGACACCATCTTCATAAACGTATTCTGAGTTACATTTTGGGCAATTTGGTAAATTATTCATTAAATCATTTCTCCTTATAAGTGGGCAGGCATTCAGAAAAGAATAAGAACTGAGTGACAGCCATTTTTTACCGTCTTATTATACGATATTTTATCTTATTTGACAAATGGACAAAGAAAATCACTTGTTTTAAAAAAACTTTCTTGACTTTTGTGACAAAACAATGTACTATGCTAGTGTATATACAGTAACTAAAAGGAGTTTATTATGAAACCAACATCCAAAAATCAGTTTATGACACTGACCGCTTTCTTGACTGCCCTAGCCATTGTTATTCCGCTGGTTATGCCGATTAAGATTGTCATTCCGCCTGCTTCCTTCACTTTAGCCAGCCACGTTGCAATCTTTCTGGCCATGTTCATCTCACCACTCATGACAGTGATTGTCGTCCTCGGCTCTACCATCGGGTTTTTCATGTCCGGCCTTCCTTTCATCATCACCCTGAGAGCTCTGTCTCACCTGCTCTTCGGTACTATAGGAGCTCTTTATCTGCAAAAGCATCCCGAAACACTGGACAGTCAGAAAAAGACTTGGATCTTTAATTTTGTGCTGGCCCTGATTCATGCCTTTGGTGAGGTAGTGGTCTGCATTCTCTTTTATACGACAACAGCCTATCCGGCGAATGCCTTCTATATCCTCTTCGGTTTAGTTGGATTTGGAACAATCATTCACAGCATGGTGGACTTTGTCATTGCCAAATTTGTCTATCAGGCTCTGAAAAAGATTCGTTAAATCTTGAATCTTCTAGAGATTTGATTTACAATGAAGTTATGACAAAAAAACGAAGAAATGATGTATTAGAGCTTTTAAAAGAAGCTCGGCAACCTTTAAACGGACAATTTTTGGCGGAACAATTTCATGTCACTCGCCAGATTATCGTTCAGGATATTGCCTTGCTGCGGGCTGATGGTGCTCCTATTATCAGTACCAATAGGGGCTATCTCTATAAAGTAAGCAATGAACCCGCTCATTTTCATAGGCTCTTTAAACTCAAACACAGGGCGGACGATATCGAAGCCGAACTTTTGGCCATCGTTGATAATGGCGGGCGGGTGCAAAATATCATGATTGAGCATCCTGTCTATGGGGAAATCCAGACCTATCTGAAATTGACCTGCCGTCGCGATGTGCAGCAATTTTTAGAACAAGTCTCAGAGAGCGATTTTCGTGCCTTATCCGAGCTAACAAATGGAGTCCACTACCATCTAATCGAAGCGGACTCTCAGCAGGACCTAGACTATATCGAGGAAGCCTTAGCTACACTGGGCTTTCTGCAAGAATAAGCACGAGGCAAATATTCTAGATTGAACCAGTTTTGAAGGAAATTCAAGGCTGGTTTTTATATTTTGAATGAACAAGAAACTTTGTCAGCTTCCTAGAAATAAGGTAAAATAAGAGAGAGAAATCTGTAGGGGGACAGAATGGCAGCAAAAACAAAATACCAAATCATCATGGATAAAATTATTAGGGACATTGACAAGGGAAGGCTTAGTACGGGGCAAAAGATACCCTCTGTCCGCAAGCTGGCAGACCGCTACCGTTGTAGCAAGGACACTGCCCAGAAGGCTCTGATTGAGCTTCGTTATCAGAAGTACATCTATGCCGTGCCTAAGAGCGGCTACTATGTCTTGGAAAATGACCAAAATAAAAAGGACGATATCGAGCTGGCTGTGACAGACGACCGCCATCAAGCCTACGAGGACTTCCGCCTATGTGTCAATGAAACACTGATTGGTCGAGAAAACTATCTTTTTAACTACTACTCCCAGCAAGAAGGACTGGAAGATCTGCGACAGTCGGTCCAGCGCTTACTCTTGGATTCCGCAGTCTACACTTCTGCAGATAATCTGATTCTGACTTCCGGTACCCAACAAGCCCTCTACATTCTCTCTCAGATTGACTTCCCCAATGGTAAAGACACCATTCTGGTTGAGCAGCCCACCTACCATAGGATCAACGATTTACTGCTAAATCAGAAACTACCTTATGAGACTATTGAGCGTAAACCGACTGGGATTGACCTAAAAGAGTTAGAAAAGATTTTTCAAACAGGGCAAATCAAGTTTTTCTATACGATTCCCCGTTTCCACTATCCACTAGGACATTCCTATAGCCGCCAGGAAAAGGAAGAAATCCTTGCCCTCGCTGAGCGTTATGATATCTATATCGTTGAAGACGACTATCTGGCCGACTTTGATAGTAAGCGAGAACTGCCTTTTTACTATCTAGATGACAGCCAGCATGTTCTCTATATCAAGTCTTTTTCTACCAGTCTCTTTCCTGCCCTGCGCATTACAGCCTTGGCCCTTCCACCTCAGATTCGAGAAACCTTTCTATCCTATAAAATAGCGGTTGACTACGACAGTAACCTCATCATGCAAAAGGCTCTTTCCCTCTATATTGACAATCTGATGTTTGAAAAGAATCGTCTGGCATTATTGAACCAACTGGAAGCTGAAAAAAATAAGGCACAAAACCTCTTGGACTCTATTCATTTCCCTCTGCCCCACCAGTTGACAACAGATGGCGTGATTTTTGATCTCCACCTCCTCTCCTCAGTCAGCTCCCTCAAACATAGCAAGCTTCCGCTGGACTTTTTCGAAAGCAGCTACATTCAAACCTGCCCCTACCACTATGCTAAGCTACGGTTTGATGATTTGAAAGAAAATCTGGAAAAATTGAAAGACTATCTAAAAAAGTTGTAGGCATATTGTCCTACAACTTTTGTTTGAATTTCTCCTTGTTTATCAGGCATCCATCATCCCAGCCTGCAGCTGATACATTTTCTTATAGGTCCCATTTTGTGCTAGAAGCTCTTCGTGGCTGCCGGACTCAATGATGCGCCCCTTATCTAAAACGTAGATGCAATTGGCATCCTGAATCGTAGACAGCCGATGGGCGATGGCAATAGTGGTTCGACCCTGCCGCATTTTCCGGAGGGAATGCTGGATCAACTCCTCAGTTTCCGAATCAATATTGGCAGTAGCTTCGTCCAAAATCAAGATTTTAGGCTTGGTTGCGATGGTTCTGGCAAAGGCCAAAAGCTGTCGTTGGCCACTAGAGAAGGTGGAGCCGCGCTCAGTAACCGGATTATCATATCCCTGAGGTAGTTGGCTGATAAAGTCATGGGCATCAACAAAGCGAGCTGCTTCTTCGACCTCTGCTTGTGACAGACTCTCCTGATACATGCGGATATTAGAGGAAATACTGCCGTGGTAGAGAAAGGGATCCTGCAATACAAGACCGATATTGCGGCGTAACTCTGCTTGACTATAGTCTCTGATGTCTCTGCCATCGATAAGAATCCTACCTTTTTCAAATTCATAAAAGCGCAGAAAAAGATTAATAATGGAGGATTTACCCGAACCCGTTGCTCCGACAAAGGCAATCGTCTCACCTTGCTTGACGCTAAAAGAAATATCCTTTAGAATCTCTCTCTTTCCGTCATAGGAAAAGCTCACGTGCTGAAAGTCAATATTTCCTGCCTGAATCTCAGGTCCCTCTTCAGCTTGCTCAGGCTCAAAATCTCGACGATCCATCAGTTCAAAAACACGCTCCGCGGCTACCATAGACGTCTGAAGAACAGAGTAATTTTGCATGACATCAATCAAGGGATTGAAAAGCTGATTGACATACTGGATAAAAGCATACATGACACCAGCAGTCACTCCAGCTACTTGCCAGCTCAAGCCAAAATAAGTCAAAATGACTGCATAAGCCAAAATTTTCAGCAAAGACATGGCAGGGCGCAGAAAGAGACTGTTCACATTCAGATAGCGATTGCTAAAGTCCAGATGCTCTCCATTGATTGCTTCAAATTCTTCGATTAGCCGCTTTTCCTGACTAAAAGCTTGAATGATCCGCATCCCTTCAATGCTCTCAGAAAGTTTGACATTGAGGTCGCTCAGTCTGGCTCGAACTTGCTTGAGCAAGCGATTGGACAGCCGCTGATACAAGATAATCGAGCCAAGCATGATGGGCAAAAAGAGGACAATCAGCAGAGTCAGCCGCCAATTCAGAGCCAGCATGGTTGCAATTGTCACTACCAAGATAAGTATAGAGCTGAGGAAGTTCGAAAAAATACTGCTAAACATATCAGCCACTGACTGGGTATCGTTGGTCAAGCGGGAAACGATAGCCCCTGCTGCAGTCTGATCAAAATACGCCATCCCTAATTGCTGCATATTCGCAAAAGTTTCCTGCCGGAGATCGCGGACAATGCTATAAGCCACCCGTGCAAAGGCATACTGCCCCAGAAAAGTAAGGAGCACCCGCAAAAGAAAGAGACCATAGTAAATTCCCAGCAAATAGAGACCACTTGAGGCTACTTCTCGGCTGACAAACTGGTCAATATAAGAACGAGCCAAGAGTGGCAAGGCCGTTGTCACCAGTGTTGTCGCAAAAATAAAGACTAGAGCCAGTAGACTACTCCATTTGTAGCGCCACATATAACCTAGGAGGCGTCTAAAAGTTGATTGTTTTGTCATTTTGCAGACTCCTCCTTGAAACGTTCATATAGTTGCTGATTTTGATAGGTTTGGGCATACCAGCCCTGTGCTGCCAGCAGCTCTTGGTGGCTACCTTGCTCCTTAATACGGCCATTCTCCAGCACTAGAATCAAATCCGCATGGACAATGGCTGACAGACGATGGGCAGTGATAATGGTCGTCTTGCCAGCTCGTTCCTGCTTGAGATTTTCTAAGATCACATGCTCAGTCTTGGCATCCACTGCTGACAAGGAATCATCCAAAATCAAAATTTCTGGATTGGTGATGAGGGCTCTGCTCATAGCCAAACGCTGCTTTTGACCACCAGAAAGCGAGACGCCCCGCTCTCCAAGCAGCGTATCCAAACCATCCGGCATAGCCTTAATATCCTCATAAACACCACAAAGCTGGACTGCTCGGATAACCTGCCCTTCTGACAGTTCTGGATTGGCAAAGCGGATATTCTCCCGAATGGACAGGGCAAATAGTATCTGATCCTGAGGCACATAACCAATCAGACCACGTAGATCCTTAAGAGCATACTCTCGGATATCGTGGCCATTCAGATAAATTGCTCCTTCTTGAATATCCTGTTCACGTAGCAAAAGGCGCAGCAAGGTAGTCTTCCCAGATCCAGTCGGTCCTACAATCCCCAAGGTCTGCCCTTTTTCTAATGTAAAGTGAATATCCTTCAAAGTCACTTCGTTCTCATAAGCAAAGTAATCTATCTCGTAGTCCAGTCGGCCATTTTGAATACTGGCAAGTGGCTGCTGGGCTTCCTTGACATCCGACTCCTCAGCCAGCAAGTTCTCAATCCGTTCATAGGAAACGGCTCCCCGCTGGCTGATATTCACTAGATAGCCCATCGCCTGCAGTGGCCACACGAGCATATCCAGATAAGTCATAAAGGTAACCAGCTCACCGACTGTAAATTGACCTTGAGAGATAAACATTCCCCCAAAAATCAGAGTCAGAACATAGGATAAGCCGACAAAAATCAGCACCATAGGGTCAAACAGGGAATTGTACTTGGCAGCCAAGATGTTCTTACGGTAGACTTCTTGGTTGATAGCTGCAAAGGACTGAGTCTCCGCATTCTGATAGCCAAAAGACTTGGTCACTTTAATTCCCGCCACGCTTTCCTGAACTTTATTGTTGAGATCTGAAAAAGCCTCCTGAGCCGCTTTAAAGCTCTCGTGATTCTTCCGACCAATCAAGCTGGTCCCCCAAGACAGAAAGGGCAGAGGAAGAATAGCAATCAGGGTCAGCCGCCAGTCCAAGACCAGAAACATGGTGATGAGGGTCACCAAGGCCGTAATAGAAGCATCTACCGCTGACATAACACCACCGCCAGCCACGCTGACTACCGCATTGATATCATTGGTCGCATGAGCCATAAGGTCACCCGTTCGATATTTTTGATAAAAACTTGGCGACATCCGCGTAAAATGCTCAAAAAGCCGAAAGCGTAAGATGCGCCCCAGATTATTTGCCGTGCCAAAGATATAGAGCCGCCAGACATACCGCAAACCATACATAATAAAAGCGGACAAAATCAAAAGAAGAAGATTATAAATAAGGTCTTCAGTAGTCAGACTCTGCCTAGCGATTCTATCTATGACCTGCCCAATGACTCGTGGCGGAATCAGATTAAACACACTGACCAGAGACAAGGCCAAAATGCCGATCATATAGCGCCGCTTCTCCAGTTTAAAAAACCAGTCCAGTTTTCTGATAAGATTCATTTTGTTTCCTCATTCCAAACAAAGGACGGACAGCCCTTAATCCGACTGTCCGTTTCTTACTATCTCTATTATACGCTATTTCATCTAAAAATGAAACTCAGGCAAACTATGCTCATCTTTTCTTAGTCAGGACAAAGCTGGTGTCCAACAAATCAAAAAGTTGCTGATCCGACAAGGTTCCATCTAAGGGTAGGCTGAGCCAGTATTTTTTATTCATATGAAAGGCGGGATAAATTCCCTTTTGCTGAATAAGTTCCGCAACTCGGTCACTCTTGACATTTAGGACCTCGATCGCACCACTGCGCTCCTTTTCAAACTTAGACCAATCGGTCGTCAAAAAAGCTCCGTACCATTTCTTACTATCCTGATGGCGAAAAACAGCGGCTCTATTAGCGCTTTTACGAGAAGAATTTTCCCAAAGATACTCCAACTGCCCTTGATAAGTAGTCGCCACATAGCTACTCAGTCGCTGACTTTGCTCATAAAGAAAGCCTACTTCCTCAAAGCAATGCTGCCGAATATCCAGCAAAACCTCCTGACAGGCCGCCCTGACTTGTCCGACAAATTCTCCAGCCATACTTTCCATCTTGACTTGTCGATATTCATCACCTGTATCCAAGTCAAACACCTGAAAATCCAGCTTTCCATCAGAAATCAGCACATTCATCTGGAAGTCGCCAGCCATAATCTTGGTCGAATAGCCATATTCTGCACCAGACCTGACAAAACCATAATCCAGTAAACTCTCTTCCTTCAGCCTGTATTTTTCAAACAAATCCAGCATGAGCTTTCCTGCTAAAATACTACTTTGGTGCCATGCAATTGATCAACACCTAGAGCGTCAACAATCTCGTCACGATTTTCTAGATTAATTCCACCACCAGGTAAAATCTCTATCCGTCCTGCCGCATGCTCAATCAACTCATCCAGCCAAGCCAAATGCTCTAGAATGGACTCTGACGCTGGCCCACCATGAGTCAAAATCCGCTTAACACCGTGTTCAACCAGCCAGTCTAGCTCTCCGAACTGATATTCAGCAGGAATAGCGTCAAAAGCCATATGGAAGACCACATCCAGCCCCTGAGCTGCCTCAAGCAGCCGCTCCATCTTAGGATAATCGATCTCGTTATTTTCCGTTAAAACACCAAAAACGAGGCCATGGCTCCCTGCCTCACGTGCCTTCTGAATGTCCGAAAGCATTATCTCGATTTCCAAATCTGAATAGACAAAATTCCCACCACGAGGACGAATCATGGTCATCACAGTCGCATCATAAGGCTTAATCATTCGTACTGCAGCCTCGATGACACCGTAGCTAGGCGTTGTTCCACCAACTGTTAGGTTATCACACAGTTCAACCCGCTTCGCTCCAGCCTCTAAAGCCTTGTCTAGCAAGGTGATATTCTCTGCACAAAATTCATAAATCATGGCACTACCTCTTATTTACTATATTGATTTTCTACTTTTTATTATATCACAAAATTTCCTTTAACATGAACCTCTAGCATATTTACCACTGCTTTTCTCAATCATTTTATATTCATAGTTTTGCACAAAATCCTATTCTTCAATCTTACAAGCCTGATTTTCACCTATTTCCATTGTGCTCATCTTCCAAGACCTTTCAACTAGAGAAATGGTTACTTACGGATGTCTTTTGTTCAAGATTGTGCTAAAATAGACTTAATCTATGAAAACAAGGAGCTTTTATGAAATACCCTAATCTTTTAGATCGTTTCCTGACCTATGTCAAAGTTAACACACGCTCAGACGAGACATCTACTACTACACCTAGCACCCAGAGTCAGGTAGACTTTGCTAACAATGTCCTCATTCCTGAGATGAAGCGAGTTGGCTTGGAAAATGTCTACTACCTGCCAAATGGCTTTGCGATTGGAACTCTGCCAGCCAACGATCCTAGCTTTACCCGCAAGATTGGCTTTATTTCCCACATGGATACGGCGGATTTCAACGCAGAGAACATCCAGCCACAGGTCATTGAGAATTATAACGGCGGTGTGATACCGCTTGGGCAATCTGGCTTTAGCCTAGACCCTGCAGACTTCGCCAGTCTCCATAAATACAAGGGCCAAACCTTAATTACGACTGATGGAACCACCCTTCTGGGAGCAGACGACAAGTCAGGTATTGCTGAAATCATGACTGCTATCGAATACCTGTCGGCCCATCCAGAAATCAAGCATGGAGAAATCCGAGTTGGATTTGGTCCAGACGAGGAAATCGGCGTCGGAGCCGATAAATTTGACGCTGAAGACTTTGATGTGGACTTTGCCTACACAGTGGACGGTGGACCTCTAGGCGAGCTCCAGTACGAGACCTTTAGCGCTGCTGGAGCCGAACTGACCTTCCAAGGCCGCAATGTCCATCCGGGGACTGCTAAAGACCAAATGGTCAACGCTCTCCAGCTGGCGATTGACTTCCACAACCAGCTGCCAGAAGCCGACCGACCAGAGAAGACCGAGGGCTACCAAGGTTTCTACCACCTGATGAACCTGACCGGGACTGTCGAAGAAGCTCAGGCTAGCTATATTGTCCGCGACTTTGAGACAGAGGCTTTTGAAAATCGCAAAGCTGCTATGCAGACTATCGCTGATAAGATGAACCAAGAGCTGGGTAGCGAGCGTGTCATCTTGACCCTCAAAGACCAGTATTACAACATGAAGCAGGTCATTGAAAAGGACATGACACCGATCAATATCGCCAAAGCAGTCATGGAAAGTCTGGACATCCAGCCGATTATCGAGCCGATTCGTGGCGGCACTGATGGCTCAAAAATTTCCTTTATGGGCATCCCGACACCGAACCTCTTTGCCGGCGGTGAAAACATGCACGGCCGCTTCGAATATGTCAGCCTAGAAACCATGGAACGCGCCGTCGATACCATCATTGGCATCGTCTCTTATCAAGATTAAAAACGAAACCACAGAAATTCACGAGGAATTTCTGTGGTTTTTTCTCACTCCAGTAATTCTATCTTCAAACTCATATCCGTCGGTTGCAATACCTTCTGAACAGCAGCGAGAAAGGCTAGTCCATTATCAGATGGAGAATATTGGAAAGTGATATGGATGACTTTCTTGTCAAAGTTATCGCCATATCGTGCCACATACTGCTTGCTTTCGAGGAAGTGAATATAATTGTTAATTTTTTCCTGCAGAATTTCAAGATGGACTGCTTCTATCTCTTCCTGCCAGCCGACTGGATCCACCAGAAGAAGCTCTAAATGACTATCAACTATACCAATTGCATCAAGTTCAGTTGGCTTTAGTTCTAATGAGATTGCTTTCTTTAACAGTTCTTCAAATTCTTTTTCGGAGAAATAGTGTCTCTTTCTATATGTTTCAATAAGAAGAAATTCTGGATTATCTCTTAAAAATTGTATGTTAGCATCTTCTTGACTAATTTTTGATTTCCAAAATCCGAAATTAGCATAATTAATTAATTCTTCACCATCATGTTTTCCTGCTAAATAGCTATCCACTGCTTCTTTAGGGATTTCTTTAACAACCTCTGGCATGGTGATATTGAAAGTTGGATACTTTAAAATATACTTACCATTGGCTTCATAAATTTCTAACATATCACCTTTTTTTGTTGGTATTTCTTTCATTATTATTCACTCCACAATTCTTTAATGTTCAATTTATCTTTAGGAACTCTGTCAATCACAGATTCTGGAACACCACCCGGATAGGTCTTACCACCCGGACGCCATTGAACATTCCCGCTTGCTCCGCCCTCATTGCCACTTGGAATCCTCAGATTTTCAACTTCCTTAGGTTCGATCATAATTGGATTATTTCCAAGACTACCTTTATCAAGTCCCAAAAGTTTTTCAAGTACATGGGGATCACCATCAGCTTCCTTGACCATAGCTTCAGCTACATCTTTTGGAAAGACAAATGCACCATCCGGTCGACCAAAATAACCTTCTTTTTGAATCCAATAATCATTTTTAGCAAAAGCTGCCACCCCTTCGTCAAATAAGGCATTATGTTCTTTAATATAATTAGAACTCAAATATTGCTCCGGATCTGGTCGTTTAATTGTTTCACTTGGTTTAATATTGACTATCTTTTCTGATTGTCGTTCTGATAATCCTGAATCCGGAAAACTTTTCTGCAAATTATGCCACTCTGAGGAGAACCGGTTGGCTTCCACAACATCATCCACACTACCATCTAGATTCTTCGCGAAAGCACTGAGATTATCTGCTAAATGAGATAACTTTCCTCCTCCATTTGGCATAATACCACTCGCTAGTTGTGGCTCTAGCCCAATATTCAGACGGAATTTCTGTGCAGCTTCACTCAGGACATTATCCGCATGGCGCAAACCATCGCTTAGACTTTCTGCCGAATTCGATAACATCTTACTTGGTCGGAGATTGTCTAACTGTTTGCCATAGGTTTTAATTTGGGAAAGGACATTATCCCCCAAGCCCTTGGTCTTCTTCAAGATACCTTTGAAACTATCTAGGTTCCTAACTCCTTGTTCCAAGCCTTCTTTCAAAGTCGTTTTCAGACTATTCTTAACGGCAGTGAGCCCTGCTGTCTTTCCTGTCTTGGCTAAAGTCCCTAGGTATTTCCCTGCTGGTATCAAGTCAAACAAGGCAAAGGTTCCCCTCAGTGTTCTCTCGGTCGCATCTAACTTCCGACCTGTGCCCCAGTCCTTACCAGTCGCTGCCGAGTACATTTCAGCACTAGCCAAGGCTACTCCTGCTACGGCTCCTGCCGGGGGACAGAAAATACTCAAGACAACAAGACCAGCTCCCAGAGCGATATCGCGCCACATCTCTATCTTAGATTTCTCGTCATCAATCGATACATACTCGAAAGCTCGGGTTTGATGCATAGCTTGGACATATTCCGTCTCCGTCAGCTTGTGATCCTTATAGTCCTTGCTTTTCTTGAACTCCTCATAGCTTTTCTGTAAAGCCGTCCTGTAAGGACTATCAACCTTGTAGAGTTCGTCAATCCCAATCTCAGCAGGGACGACTTCCTTGGTACCGACGGGATGGCCATAGGGATCTGTCATAGATTCAATTCGCTTATAACCAACCTTGTTAGTCGTTTTATACTGTTGAATATTGAGGGCTTCGAGTTTTGCTCCCACCTTGTCCATAGCCTCATAGAAGGGGCGGTCGATTTTATCCTTGATGTAGGTGGGAACATTCCCTGCATACCGCTCCAAGGTGGAGAGCTTAGATTGCAGAGTTTGTGCAGTGCTTGTGTCATCATGATAACTATAAGACACAGCACCATCCGTATCCTTTTCTGCTATCAAGCGCTGGACTTGCTCAGAGATCTTTACTAAATCTTCTACTCGCTTGGCAAATCCGGTCGAAGCTGTTCCAGTACCATAGGCCCCTGCTTGAGCATTGAGGTAATTCCCATAGCCACTGCTAGAGATTGTGGCATTTTCAGTGAGGCCTGTCAGGGCTTGTTTCATCGTCCTCCAGGTCGATGAATGAAGTTCTACATCTTTGGTCATTGGTCACCTCGCGGAATCAGGCCTAAAGTTTCTAAGTTGTTTACCAGAGTAGGGTTAGAAGAAAGACCATTTAGAAAATCATCTCTCAACTGAGCATCTTGTTGGAGCCACTGTCCCATCATACTTAAAATCTCACTATTGGCTCGCCGATATAGGTCGCCAACTTCATTCACTTTGTTGAGCATTTTAGAATAGTGATCCATTGCTTTGGAGGCTTCTCCACCCTCATAATATTTTGTTTCAGAAAGACTCTTCAATTTTGGAGCCAAATTGTTTTGAAATGAAACCTCAACGGTGGTGATGTAACGCATGATTGCCTGTAGTTCATCAGGATTCATGACGATTTCTTTAGATCCACCACCATCCATTGTAGTAGCTTCAATTAGAACCATTTTCAAAATCCTCCTCTCTAAACGGAATAGAAAGCCAGCTATACAATCTCTCAAGGAAATAGTATTGGCTAAAACGATATAACTCCTCTTGATTCACATCAAATCCCAACAATTCTCCCCCTTCTTCAACGAAGAGATAAGAAGATGTCAATAATGCTGCGTGTCTGGTCTCGCACATTTGTTCCAAAGGATAATACTGTACCATCAGAACTCGATCAGATGCTAAAGCTGTTTCGATATCAGAAGTGAGTT
>ERZ773007.211-NODE-211-length-29278-cov-22.920645_pt1 | contig 29278 bp, 45 predicted proteins | sample MGYA00580665_ERZ773007 | MGnify/ENA primary metagenome ERZ773007 (study PRJEB29015, sample SAMEA2738122) | human oral metagenome | biome: human oral; feature: human-associated habitat; material: saliva | place: China | collected 2167 ... | reverse complement strand
ACTCCGATTCCAGAAGAAAAATGGTCTTGAAGATTTGAAAAAGGCTCGTAAAAATTTGGAGTGGTTAATTGAGGAATTTGAGGTAGAAAATGAAATCTAAAAAACTATTGGCAATCGCATTGCTTGGCTTATCTTTTGTATGGTTGGCAGCATGTGGAAACAAGGATGTCCTTGGAACAACTTTCACTTTTAATTACGCAAAAGTGAAAATGGTAGATGGGCAAATCGTAGAGGGCAAAGTCAAACAGTGGGCAAAGTACGAGAAACAGGATAGTATTCGTGTTACTTTTGAAAATGGTGATGAGTATTACACTCACTCAAGTAACGTGACTTTGTACAATAAGTAAGGAGAAGAAAAATGAATTATAAAGTGACAGTCAATGGTAAGGAGATTGAATACGGTGCATTAGTTGAAAAATCTCGTTTCTCAGAAAAAGAATGGTCTGCTATTTATGCAGAGATTGCAAAACAAAATTACCCAGAAATCTTTGAAAGCAGAAAATCAGATACTGCATTTATTGATACGCTTGGTGCCTTGATTTCACTAGAAGAACGATACGAAGCATTGCTTGAGCTATTACCTCAAAATCAGTTCTCTAAGGCTGGCACACATCCAAAATGGGTAGCTGATGCAGTTGCAGAGAACACGCTGAATAAAGAGGACACAATGCTAGATGTGTCTGATTTGATTGGACGATGCGAAACTCTGGAAGAATTGAAGAACGAGCTGACAGAGTATTTTGAGCTGGAAGAATTATAGGAGTTATCATGACAACAAACATGGAATTATTAGCGCATCATGTCGAGCATTGGGCGAAAGATAGAGGATTAGACAATCCTGACAATAGCACGGCTCAAGCGTTGAAGTTATTTGAAGAAGCAGGCGAACTAGCGCAGGCACATCTCAAGAAGCGAGATGATGAAGGTAAGGATGCCGTAGGTGATATTTTGGTAGTGCTGACCATCTACTGTCAGCAGAAAGGTTGGTCTATTGCTGAGTGCTTCCAGATGGCTTGGAACGAGATTAAAGACCGTAAAGGCAAGATGATTGACGGAACTTTCGTAAAAGAGGAGGATTTGGCATGACACCAGTTGAAATTTGGGCTAGTCAGGAGCTAGACACTAGTTCTGAAAAACTAGCGGAACTAGCAGCGTTATTTGAAGTATAAGCTATGATTTTGTTCTTTGAAAACTGAATAATGAATGGGTGCGAGAACTTTTTTGTTGAAAAATAAAAAAGTAACGCAAAAAGTATTAACTTAATGCGTTACAAATGATATAATAGTCTATGTAAGGTTGAGAAATCTAACAAATCCAACAGAAAGGACTTAGCAGATGGCTAAACACGACAAGAAGAAAAAGCGATTAAAACTAAATGAGATCACAATCACCCTCGATCTCGTAGTAGTTAAAATCACTTTTAAACTTTTGTAAGGTAGTAGGAGCGAAAGCTCCTCACTACTGTTTAGTTCATTCTAGCATAAGGAAAGGTAAAAAGCAAATGAAAGACAATGTACTTTACCACAAGAAGTTCAAGCGTGCAGAAATTACGATTGAGCGGACGACCTTGAAAGAAAAAGTTCAAGGTGTTGTTGGCATTGCCGTCCTTGCCTTGGCTATTTGGTATTTTACTAGATAGTTATGGCAAAGAAAATGGGGCGACCTCTAAAAGGAGAGAGTAAGCGGAATAAATCAATGACCGTCAGAATAACTGAGGATGAGTTTGATTTGATTTCAGATGTTTCTATGAAGTTAGGAATTTCTAAATCAGATACGATTATCCAGGCTGTTGAAGAGCTTGCTCAACGTTTAGAGGAATAAAAAAATACCATGTAACTAGTCGGATTGGCGTTTGAGTAGTTACATGGTGCCTCGCACCCACTCATAATGAATAGGATACGCATATAGTATAACATGCGTACCCTTATTCATGCAACAGTTTTTATAGAAAGGGTACGCTTTTTGTGTACAGAAAATCATGGAAAATCAAGATTTTATCAACGAATTACATATGGCCTTTAGGTCAGAAGCAAGGACTGAAGAGTTAGAAAAGTGGGACGCACTTCTAGCTGCAATCGTCAGAAAACATTTTCCAGAGGAACAGGCGAGAGTATTCTTTGATGTTCAGGCGACTTTTATGGCAGTTTTTGCCAATGATCTAATCAATTTTATTATTAACTTTTTTACAGAAGAAGAGGAAACAAATGAATAACGTAATTCTGCTGAATAATCAGCAAGAAGTAATTAACCAAGAACCTTGGACTTATAAACAGTTCAAAGATTGGGTAGATAATCAAGTTGACTTTGCGGAAGCTATGAGTTTACCTGCTAATAAAAAAGTGCTTGATGTTATGATGGAAAAAAATGCAGAGGCTTGGGCGGAAATTGCAGATATGCTTGAAAACCGCGAGTTGATTTATAAGATGAAGAAAGGATAAAGGAAATGGAATTACAAATTTTTAAAAATGAACAGTTCGGTCAAGTTCGTATGGTAGAGATTGAGGGTCAACCTTGGCTAGTTGGAAAAGATGTAGCAGAAATTTTGGGCTATGCTAAACCTCTGGACGCAATTTCTCGGCATGTTGATGAAGATGACTCCGTGAAATACGGACTCACCGACAATCTAGGTCGAACACAGAATACTATCATCATCAACGAATCTGGTCTTTACTCGCTCATCCTATCCAGTAAGCTCCCACAGGCTAAGGAGTTTAAACGCTGGGTGACTAGTGAAGTGTTACCGTCTATCCGTAAGCATGGAATGTATGCGACAGACCAGCTACTTAACGATCCAGACCTAGCTATTGCAGCTTTTCAAGCTCTGAAAGCAGAACGAACAAAAAATAAGGAACTTGAAGTGCAGAATAGTAAATTGCAATCCGAACTAGACGAAATGAAACCAAAAGCAGACTATGTAGATGTAATGTTGGCTAACAAGGGTTTAATTTCTACAACTGCTATTGCTAAGAACTATGGAGAAAGTGCTAAAAAATTCAATTTGCGACTGAAAGACCTAGGTATTATATTTAAGCAAGGGAAGGTGTGGCTGCCTTATGCTAAATATCATACTAAAGGATATGTGCATATTGAACCGCATCCTATTACACATAAAAATGGTATGCCAGATGTCTCTTTGCATACGAAATGGACAGTGAAAGGGCACTTCTTCTTGTATGAAATTTTAAAAGACAATGGCATTCTGCCGTTAATTGAACGTGAAGATGTAGCTTAGTGTAGAACAAAAGCCCAATCCATAAGGACTAGGCTTCAAAGATGAAGTTGTAGAGTTGGACAACCTTCTGAAAACTGGTTGTATCCATGGTTGTAATTTTTTGAGCCTTGCGCTCTCTAAAGTCAAAAGTATAGAGTTGGAGTGGATTGACAGAGCCATCTACCTTATTGGAACGCACAGGAACGAGCAGGCCTTGTTCTTCTAGTCTGCTTTGACCGTGTGTAATAGGGCATACAGCCACAAATCCAGTCCGCTCCGAATATTCTCTACGCGAGACGACAATAGCAGGACGGCGCTTCTGAATCTCACGTCCAACAGACGGGTCAAAGTCAATCCAGATGATGTCCTGCTTTTCTGGAATGTAATCATATTTCGCTGTCAAGGAATCTTACCCCCTCAAAGTCATCTTCCATGCGTAGGTCTGCATCTCCACTAAATGGGTCTGGAATTTTTGGAGCTAGGACAATGACATTATCTACACCCTTGTAGACAAACATTTCCTGACCTTCTGGAACATTGAGTGTTTTTGGGATGGTCACAGTGACAGAATTCCCAACTTTACGAGTTTTAACAGTATTCATTTGTTTCTCCTTTGTTTCGTATACATACAGTATACACCTAAAAACGGAACAAAGCAAGAAAAAAGCCAGCACACTACTGACCATCTTTATGAATTATTCCGTAAAACTATTATATCATAAAGGAGCGATGTTGTGAGGTTATTAAAAAAGGTTGACGTGCAATTTACCAAGAAAAATGTCTATGATGTTCTAGAGAGTTATCGCTCGTATGTTCGAATGGCAGGCGCTGAGTATTTGCCTAAAATCACAACGACCTACTCATTCGAACCAAAGACATTTACTGGTAAGAACACGGCAACAGAGAATATGGTTATCGAACATGTGGATGCAGAGGCAGAGGTTTTGGAAATTGAGAGAGCTGTGAACTGCATTATGGATCCATACGTTCGGCAGGTTATCGCAAAGAAGTACATGGATATGAAAATCCAATTATCAGACAAGGCTATCTATATGGATTTAGGTTATTCTGAGAGTGAGTTCTACCGCATGCTCAGTAGAGGTGCTTTGGAATTTGCGGAAGCCTATCGGAAAGGTAAGTTAATTGTCTTTCGTAAATTTTTGGGAGATATTTGCAAGTAAATTGCTAGGAAATGGCTTATTTTACGTGATAAAATAGTATTGTCAATAATCAGATATAGAGGTCTCAGAATTTGGCAGATGGTTACCTGAAATCAGGGTGTTGTAAAGGCATTGAGGGTTCGAGTCCCTCCCTCTATTTCGTTCATTGACGTCTCCTTTATATTTATTATATTTTTTCCGAGGCTTCGGCCTCGTTTTGGCGGTGACAGGCAAGTGGTTTCTCTCCTATGTTTTCTTCGGTTCGATTCCGGGCATCGCCGTTAACTTATTAGAAGGTCGGCAGAAGCGACTGGACCTTGCATGATTGCGTAGCTACTTATATCCTAGGTAAGTTATAAGCTAGAGGGTTTGATTCCCTCAGAGGTTGTAAAGACTACAAAAAATAAATCAGAAAATTTATTTCTAATTAACATGCAAGGTAGTAGTCGCCTTGCAGAAAGGTCGCACATTGTGTGGCTTTTTTTGATTTAAAAAAGGTGGTGATGGAAAATAAACGAGAGACAGAAACATTTCGCTGATGAGTACATCATCAGTAGAAACGCAACACAATCCGCAATAAAAGCAGGCTATTCTGACAAAACAGCAAGGTCTATAGGACAAAGATTGTTGACAAAAGTTGACATTTCTGAATATATCAAAAAACGTACAGAAGAACTTTTTGATGAACGTTCAATGTCAATCGCAGAAGCTTTGGCAATCTCTGCTAGTATCGCCAGAGGGGAAATTCAACAAGGGTATTCGAAGAAAACTGTAAAGACTGTAAAGACTGTTGAAGGTGTGGAGATATCGGAAACGACTTATGAATTTACTCCGACGATTGAAGAAAGACAACGCTCTATAGACCACATATTCAGAGTGAATGGCGCGTATTTAGAGAGAAGAGAAATCGAAATGTCTTCGGCTGTTCAATTCGTTGATGATATAGGAGTTAGCGATGAAGCGTAGAATGAGTGAGTTTATCCCAAAGGCTTTTTACTCTATGTGGCGTGCAGCATTCGACCCTAAAATCTTACATGTAGTTGAAAAAGGTGGACGTGGTTCTGGTAAGTCAAGCGACATCGGACACGTTATTGTTCAACTGATTATGCGCTATCCAGTCAATGCCGTGTGCATTCGTAAGACAGATAATACCCTAGAACAATCGGTTTACGAGCAATTGAAATGGGCAATTAGCGAGCAAGGTGTCGGTCATTTATTTAAGATTAATAAATCTCCTTTGAAGATAACCTATATTCCAAGGGGGAATTATATTATCTTCCGTGGTGCGCAAGATCCAGAGCGTATCAAATCCTTGAAAGACAGTCGTTTTCCATTCGCGATTGGTTGGATTGAGGAGTTAGCTGAGTTTAAAACAGAAGATGAAGTAAAGACAATCACCAACTCCCTTCTTCGTGGAGAATTGGCTGATGGTCTTTTTTATAAATTCTTTTACTCTTACAACCCACCCAAAAGAAAACAGTCTTGGGTGAATAAAAAATACGAGAGTGTTATACAGCCTCCGAACACCCACGTACACCATTCAACTTACTTGGACAACCCATATATATCCCAAGCCTTTATAGAAGAAGCAGAGGCCACGAGAGAGCGTTCAGAGAAGCGTTACCGTTGGGAGTATCTGGGTGAGGCTATCGGTTCGGGTGTAGCACCGTTTGAAAATCTGGTATTCCGAAAGATTACAGACGAGGAAATAGCAAGGTTCGATAACATTCGACAAGGGAACGACTTTGGTTATGCTAACGACCCTTTGGCTTTTGTAAGATGGCATTACGACAAGAAGAAACGTGTTATCTATGCTATCGATGAGATTTACGGCGTGAAGATTAGCAACCGTGAATTGGCTGAAAGAATCCGTGAGAAAGGCTATCAATCTCAGATGATAACCTGTGATAGTGCAGAACCTAAGTCGATTGATGAATTAAAACTGCAGCTGAATATTCCACTTGTTCAAGGTGCTAAGAAAGGTCCTGATAGTCGTGAGTATGGAGAACGTTGGTTGGATGATTTAGATGCAATTGTGATAGATCCAGAACGCACACCGAACATTGCACGAGAGTTCGAAAGTGCCGACTATGCAGTTGACCGTGATGGGAATCCCAAGCCTAAATTAGAAGAAGTAAACGACCACACAATCGACGCTACTAGATATGCGTTTGAAGACGATATGAGACAGCCAGGAATATCATTCTGGTAGGAGAAGGAGAAATGTTGAGTAATTGGTTTAAATGGTTAATCAGGCGGTTGTTGATTAAGAATACAACCCAAAATGAAATACTAGAAATTGAGATAAGAGAACATCAGGATTCTGAGAAAGTAAGCACGATGAAAGAGGCTTACGACTACTATCGAAATCGCACAGCTATTCGAAATAAGAAAGTAGATGTAGACTGGCGGACGAACTCAAGGATTGAACTGGGTTTGTTCAAGAAGTTGGTAGACCAGAAGGTTGGTTACTTGTTTTCTAAACAACCGACAATCTCGCTTGAGGGAGAAAAGTCGCAAGACTTTTTAGATAGCGTGTTTGACGAGGACCTTTTATCCACAATTAAGTCACTTGGTAAGGAAGCAGTGATGAAAGGGATAGCCTATGGCTTGCCTTATTACGATGAGAACGGCCGTCTACGCTTGTTTAAAATCCCAAGTGAACAGATCATCCCTTTTTGGAAAGACGAGCGTCATTTGGAACTATCTGCCTTTGTACGTGTCTACAAACAAGCAGTTTACGAAAGTGGTGTGAAGAAGACCAAAACTTTTGTAGAATACTACGATGAACAAGGAATTACAGATTATATCTGGACAGGTTCACACCTGGAACTCAATCCACTATCCAAGGAGACCAAGGGAAATTTTTATTATGTCAATGCAGACGGCACACGGATCCCTTATACTTGGGAGAAAGTCCCTCTGATTCCATTCCGCTACAACGAGTATGAGGACGGTCTTTTAGTTCAAACCAAGTCTCTGATTGATAATATTCAACTTCAAATGTCAACTAACGCTGATATGTTGGCAGATATGCCGAAGTTGATTTATGTTTTGAAAAACTATCAGGGTGCAGACCTGGGCGAATTCATGAATAATCTGAATAAGTTCCGCTCTATCAAGGTTTCTAGTGATGGGGGTGTAGATACCTTGCAAGCAGACAATGATACTAGCGGAGTTGAAGCAGATATCGAACGCTCTCGTAAGTTCTTGTATGAGGCTGCACGAGCCATTGATACCCAAGATGACAATCTAGGCAATGCCAGTGGTCAAGCTCTTAAATGGCGCTATACAGACCTTGATTTGGACTGTAATGAGCTAGAAAACGAGTTTCAAAAAGGCATTAAGCAATTCCTTTGGTTTGTAGAACAGTATGCAGCTAACAAAGGAGTAGCATTTGATGCATCTAAATTTACCTATGTCTTTAACCGTGACATCATTTCAAATGAGTCTGAAGCTATTCAAGATTGTGTGAACTCAATCGGTATCTTAGACGACCTAAGTATTCGTGAACAACATCCATGGTATCAACCAGAGGTTGAGAAACGATTGAAAGAACAACAGGACCAAGGACAAGATCCATACTCTGAAACTAATTTCAAAAAGGTAGAGGATGACCATGACGACCGAGAACAAGAAAAAGATAGATGAGTACTGGACTGAGCGAGCTTTACAACAGGAGCACAACGCTCAGATAGTAGCTGATAGGTACATGGCACAGATTGGTCAATCCTTGGCAGACTATAAACATCAGCTGGTTTCTGAGATTGAGAAGTTCTATGCCAGGTATGCGGTTGATAATAAAATGACTCATGCAGAGGCCAAGCAATATCTGACAGATAAAGAGCGTAGAGAGTTTAAGCATGTAACCCTTGAAAGGTTCCGTGAGATGGCCTTAAATCCTGACACACCGACACCACTGTTGGACGCATTGAGCTACCGCCATCGTATTAGTCGCAAGGAGGCTTTGCTTGCTGAAATTGAGCGTCTAACTGCTGAACTATACGGAAAGCCAGACGGCATACATGACAAAGTCACAGAGGCTCTGAGCGACGTCTACATCAAAGGTAAAATCCATCAAGCTAAGAACTTGGCTCATTTTGGAATCATAGAGAAACCAATATTAGGTGTCGATGCCGTTAAGCATAAGATGGGGAGTAACTGGAGTGGTAAAACCTTTTCTGAAAATGTATGGGTGCATAAAGAAGTTGCTTATAAAGCAATCGGTGATGTCTTGAATAAAGGTCTGACAGGCGGCTGGTCTATTGATAGAATGGCTAGGGCTCTTTCTGAACGTACAGGGGTCGCTTATCATCGAGCAGATACGCTCGTCAGGACTGAGACGACCTTTTATAATAACCTTGCGACGCTAGATTCTATCAAGGAGTTGGGTGGTGACCACTACGAAATTGTAGCGGTCTTAGATAGTCGTACAAGTGAGATTTGCAGGTTAGAAAATCACGAGGTTCATTCTGTTAAGGAATATGAACCAGGTCGAACTGCACCGCCTTTCCATGTTCGTTGTCGTTCTACTATCAGGCCTGCAGTCAAATCTGACAAGCCTAGCCCTTACTTTGATATCTTGCAAAACGACGGCTCAGTAAAACTAGCTACCGAGAAACGTTCCTTGGACGAAATCTTTGCAGGTTGGGAGCGTGAAGGGGAAGCGATTAAAGAAAAACTGTTTGCGAAAGACGGGGAAAATGTGTATAATCAGGGTATGAGTTCAATTGATTTAATGGCAAAACACCGGTCTTTCGTTGTTGGAGATGATATCCGACTGAATGCCAAAAAACTTAGCGGAACCGAGTTTGATTTTTGGGTTCAGGATCGTACTAAGAAAATTAGAGATGCTGTAGCAAATGTTCAAGAAGTTTTCCGTGAATTACCTGACTACTCAAAACCGACAGTTGTTTTCTTAAAAAAATCAGAATTACCTGGTTTAGCAGGATATGACTATAAACAAGATATTTTATTTGTGAGTGACACTTTTAATTCAGAAAAAGAATTCAAAAATATTTTATCGGATGGTTTTTTTGCATCGAAAAATATCAAAGATGCAATTATTCACGAGTTGACTCACAAAAAGCATTGGGATTCTGCAAAAGTGTTTTACAAAGCAAATAAAAAGCGTTATAATAGTATTGAACAAGCAATGATGGAATTAAATTCAGGTCTAATTGCATATGTCAAACAACAGCAATCTCTTGACCGAAGCTATTTGAAAGATATTAGTTTGAATGCTTATAATGCGTTTTTGTATCATAATAATATCAATGAACTAGTAGCAGAAATCGGGGTAATAGGTGATAACGTAACTGATAAAGTGTTGTTGAAAAAAGTTAAGGAGGTATTGAAATGGAAGTAATGGCTGTCCCAAGTAAAGAGTTGTTAATTTTTTATAATCAAATCGATGAATGGGTTGACCAAGTTTATCCAGACAAAGATATGCCTCGTGTATCTTTTAAGAAGAACACTCCTAAGTCTGTTTTAGATTTATTTGACACTATTAAATTAAAAATCGGTTTTGATTATGCAATATAAAATACCAAAGCACCTAGAGAAATCTAAGTGCTTTTCTTATTTTTAATTTTTTTCAAAAAACCTCTTGACTTTTCGGTAACACGGTTATATAATAATTGTGTTACCGAGAAAAGAGGTGATGACATGGTAGCAAAAGTCGGAAGACCGAAAAGTGAAAATCCTCGCAGAAATAATACAAGACTTCGTATGACTGATGAAGAAGTAGCAATGTTAGAGTATTGTGCTGAACAAACAGGAAAGACGAAGACGGAAATTTTAATGCTGGGACTAGAAAAGGTCTACAACGAAATCAAAAAATAGCCTAGAACCCCTATCGCCAAACAGTCGGTTCTAAGCTATCGCACGAAAGAAACTCTTTCTGAAATCATTATATCAGAAAAGAGCTTCTTTGTCATATCGCAAAGGAGTTTTTATAATGGCAAAAATTGAACTTTTAGACAGTTACGAAGATTTACTGAACTATGTTGAAGAAATCCGTGAGAGCATGGACTTGATTCACAATTGGCTAGCAAAAGAGCCAGATTGGGATAGTCAGTGTGAATTATATGATTTTATTGCTCAACATAGCTCACAATTCGCTGTATTGAATCTTATCATGTACAGGCTGGATAGTCTTAAAGATGAGCATCGTACCATTATTGATAATTATATTAAAGGGGTCTAAAAATGGAGCTACAAATTTTTAAAAATGAACAATTCGGAGAAGTAAGAACGGCAACTATCAATAATCAGATTTATTTTAATCTTAATGATTGTTGCCAAATTCTAGATTTAAGTAACCCTCGTAAAACGATTGAAAGATTAAATAAAGATGGCGTCACTACTAGTGACATCATCGACAGTCTAGGACGAACTCAACAAGCCAACTTCATCAACGAAGCGAATTTCTATAAACTTGTTTTTCAATCTCGCAAACCAGAAGCAGAGAAATTTGCTGATTGGGTCACTAGCGAGGTTCTACCCTCTATTCGTAAGCATGGCGCTTATATGACCGACCAAGTGGCCTATAATATCACGCACAACAAACAAGCCTTAGCAGACTTGCTCCTTATGGCTGGTAATCAACTGAAAGAAAAAGAAGCAGTCATTAAAAACTTGGAAGCTGAAAAAGCAGTACTTTCCGTTGAAAATACCATAATGAAGCTGAAAGCAGACTATTTCGATGAACTGGTAGATAGAAACTTACTGACCAGCTTCAGAGAAACAGCAAAACAATTAAAAATCAAAGAACGTAAGTTTATTGACTTCTTGATGGAGAAAAAATACATCTACCGAGATAAGAAAGGCAAGCTCCAACCAACAGCCAATAAAAATGATGGCTTGTTTGAAGTCAAGGAAACACTCAACGAAAAAACACAATGGTCTGGCACACAGACTCTCATCACACCTAAAGGCCGTGAAACCTTTAGACTACTATTTATTTAATTAAGCTCTAACCGCATCGAAATCGAGGCGGTTTTCTTTCGCCCTAACCGTATGGAATCCCGTACGGTTAAATTTATATTGGAGGTATTATCTTGAGGATGTATACAAAAATAGCACTAACAATTGCTGTAACCGTCATTACAACAAAGCTAGTGCTACACATAGAAGAACAGCGAAAAATCAGAGACTTACATAATCGAATTGCTAAATTAGTTCAAATCGACTAGTGTCTTTCGCCCTGGGCATGGCGTTAAAAGGCTTTTTTACTTTACCAAAATGTCGTGGTCGTTGCCACGTTAAACAAACGTACAGGAGGAAAAGAAATGAATCGTAAATTTTTGGAACAGTTAGGATTGACTGAAGAACAAGTTGAAGCAGTTATGTCTGAACATGGGAAATCAACACAGGACTTACAAGCGAAGGTGTCTGCTGCAGAAGATAATGCCAAGGGCTTGCAGGAACAGTTGAAAGAGCGTGACAAGGACATGAAACAGCTCAAACAAGATGCTGAAGGCAATGCTGACCTACAACAAAAATACTCAGACTTGGACAGCAAGTACAAGACACAACAAAAGGAACATGAACAACAACTCAAGACAATGCAGTTAGATCATGCTATTGAAATGCATTTGAGCGGCAAAGTTCACGACGCTGGAATCGTGTCTAGTCTACTAGATAAGTCTAAATTGGGATTAGGTGACAACGGAGCGGTGACTGGGTTAGATGAACAGTTGACAGCTTTGAAGAAATCTAAAGGCTTTTTGTTTGCTCCAGAAAAGGCTGTAGAACCACATATCGCTGGTGCTAAACCACAAGGGGCAACACAAGAGGAAACAGTTGCTAACGATCTGACAACGCAGATGATTAATGCGTTTACGTCGGATTTATAATCAAAAATAGAAAAGAGGAATAGATATGCCAGCAACATTAAACTATGCACAGGCTTACCAACAAGGCTTGCAGGAACGTTACAGTGAAAGCGGATTGTTATTCACTAACAAACTTTGGAACTCTCCATCAAACACACTTTTGAAGTTCACAGGGGCTAAAGAAGTCAAAGTACCACGTCTTTTGATTAAAGAAGGACGCAAGGACCGTACACGTCGCACAATTACTAGCATTGACGCTAACTATGAAAATCAATGGGAAACATACACATTGACTAATGAGCGTTACTGGTCAACACTAGTAGACCCATCAGATGTTGATGAAAGTGACTATGTCGTTTCGATTGCTAACATTACCAAGACATTCAACGATACTGAAAAAGTTCCAGAAATGGATAAATTTATGGTATCTAAATTATTCTCTCGTAAGAAAGCACTTGATACAGAAAGTAAACAAATTAAGTCATTGAATTTGACTGAGGAAAACTTCCTCGCAACCTTCGATGAGCTGATGGAACAAATGGATGAAGCTGGAGTACCAGCAGAAGGTCGTGTTATTTTCTGTACACCAGCTGTTAAACGTATGATCAAGAACATCAAGCAATTTGGTCGTACTGTTAATATTCACGGCCAAGGCACAGTGATTGACCGTTCTATTGGTCGTTTGGACGATGTGACGATTGAGCCATCTATTCCATCTGACCGTATGAAGACCTTGTACAATTTCACAAATGGAGCTAAGGTTGACCCAACTGCTAAACAAATCCATTTCTTCTTGATTCATATTCCATGTATGGCAGCGCCACAAAAATATGAATTTGTAGGACTTGACGCACCAAGTGCTTCTTCAAGCGGTAACTACTTGTACTACGAACAATCTTATGATGATGTATTGCTATTCAAGACTAAGCATGAAGGTCTAGCATTTGTCGTCGCACCTTAAAGAAGGAGGATAGAAAATGTTAACAGTAAAAAAGGATAACCGTGTCCTCAATATTGACGAGTTTGAAAAAGTAACCTTCCTGGAAGATGGTTACGATGTTGTAGAAATTAATGACGGTGAGTATGTAGTGGTAGAACCAGCTACAGGCGGACGTACTTATACTATTGAAGAGTACAGAGCAGCAGCCGCTGAACGTGACCAAGCTCTTGCTGAACGTGATAAGGCTCTAGCAGAGCTTGATAAATTAGCTAAGAAATCCGCTAAAGAAGATAAGTAGAAAGAGAGGTTCTGCTGATGGAGAAGAGAACATCGGAAGAAATTCAAAAGCATAATGAAGATGCTAGACAAGCCTTGATTGACTTGTATGAACAACGTTATTCATGCTATCTAGAAGAGTTAGTGGTCGATGAAGTCATGCAGAACATTCTTAATTACTGTAATCGTGAGGATTTTCCTTTAGAGTTGCGATTTGTGGCTATTCAGATGGTTTATGTTGTTTGTAATCCTGACCAAGCTGTTCAAGGCAAGAATATTTCCGTCGGAGATACTCGTGTCGAATTGGCTAAGTCAGACCTTGCCAGACGTGCTGAAAGTGTCTTGCTGGACTTTACCAGTCAGCTACAGCGGTTCAGAAAGTTGAGGTGGTAGGATGAATATCAATGATGTCCTATCTCGGGCAACACCAAGCATTGAATGGACCTATGATAAAAAGATGGATGTGTTTGCTACTGTCGAGGGGACGAAGCCCAACGGAGCTGATTTTGTAGAATTCAAAGAAATCCACAAGAAGGTTCCCTGTCGTATCTCTGTTCGTAACTTAGTGAATACAGAGCAGAACGAAGCGCACCAACTCAAGACAGAACACAAGATTTTTTGTTCGCCTAAATTTGCTATCAAAGCTGGGAGTAAATTGGTTGTGGATGGTGTTCAATACCTGACCAGTGAAGACCCAATGGTCTATGTCACGCATCAAGAAATTGTGGTAAGACGACATGAGTGGTTATGATGATAGTGATGTTCAAGAGTTTTTGAAACGACTCGAACGAGCTCAGGCAATTATTGATTCTGAGTTTATGCAGGCTGCTAAAGATATTGGCCTAGCCTTTTTGAAAGAGGTTAAGGAACGAACACCAAAAGGATTAACAGGTAAGTTAAATCAATCGTGGAAGATGGAAGTAAGCAAAAATGGGAATGTGTACGAGGTTATCGCATTCAACCCTATGGAGTATGCTTCTTTCGTCGAAAGCGGACACCGCCAACAAGTAGGGCGTTATGTCCCTGCCATTGGCAAGCGCTTGGTCAATCCTTGGGTAGAAGGACGCTTCATGATGAGGCTGACAGAAGAACAGATTAAACAGAAAATCCCACAAATCACGCAACAAATCGAAGAGAGGCTAAAGGAGGAATTAGGTGGATTATAGTATTAGACCACTCGTCATTAAGCAACTCAAAGATGTGTTTGGGTGCAAGGTGTATGATGAACAGATCCAGCAAGGATTGAAAACGCCTTGTTTTATTGTAGATGTGAAACCTGTGACTCGGCAACGGTTAGCTAACCAAAACGATAAGCAGGTTTTTATTGTCTTGCTGCATTACTACACCGAAAAAACAACAGACTTATACCAGAAGTTTGAAGAGATTGAAATGGTGTTTAATTCACCCTCCTTTCGTTATTTAGGGGATAAGTACCCTATCAATGATTTGAAGGTGGAATACAATGCGAATGATTTGATATGCACATTCACAATCACTCGATACGTACGATGGGTTGAAGAAGAACCGACAATGCAAATATTAGAAAGGATAGGTGAAACTTCTCATGGAAATGAATGAAGAAGTAGGTTATGTGACCGAACCAGTGGCACCAACCACTGAAGATAAATTTGGTAAAGAAGCATTACTCAAGTATTTTGAAGATGATGCCACTTTGTTAAACATTTTGCTGGAAGATGACCAGTCATACTCACTAGCAGAAGTGAGACGCATTTTAGAAGACTGGAGAAAGGGTGTGGCTAACTAATGGCACAATGGACAGTACAGAATAAACGAGTTCCAAAGGCCTACATCAATTTCGTATCAAGAGATGATGTGATTATTCCTTTGGAAGACAATACGATTGCAGCAGTTATGATTGCAGGATCTTGGGGAGAGCCTGGTGCCTTCACACTTGTTGACGGTACAAGCAACTTCCGTCGACTATTTGGTAAACCGATTGATGAACTCCTTCCGATTCGTGAAGCCTTGAAAGGGACAGGTAAGGTCCTTGTTTACAATGGTGTGAACAACACTGGGGTACAGGCAACGAAAACGGAAAACGATATGGTCGTTACAGCTAAATACAAAGGATTGGCTGGTAACCACATCCATGTTATCTTCAAGAAACAAGTTGAGACTGGCTTTGAAGTGACAACTGTTTTCTTTGGGAAAGAAGTTGATAAACAAATCATCACAGCCTTGCCGTTTAAGAATGACTATGTGAATGTAACGGGTACTCTAACAACAGAAGATAAAACAATCTTGCTTGAAGGTGGTACCGATGGAGCTACAACCAATTCAGAAGTTGAAGATTTCCTTAATGCACTTGATACTCAAGACTTCCGAGTCTTGGCTTTGGGTACAGATGAAAGTGCAACAAAAGCACTTGTTACGGCTCATATCAAAAAATGGCGTGACGCTGGTCGTTCAGTCATTGCAGTATTGAATGACTACACGGACGCTGACGACGAAGGTGTTGTATCAGTTGGCAATGGAGTTACATTAAGCGACGGTACAAAACTAGGCGCTAAGGACTGTGTATACTTCGTAGCTGGTAAGTATGCAGGGGCTGGTTTGCAATCCAATACATTCAAGTCTTATCCAGGCGCTATCGACTGTGAACGCAAGAACGAAGCAGAGGCTGAAAAGCTCATCAATAAAGGTCAGCTTATCTTTGCTTATCGAAATGAAAAAGTTATTATCCTGTCAGATGTGAACTCATTTACTAGCTATACGGCAGAACACAGCCGTATTTTTGGTAAGAATAAACTTGTCCGCACCATGGATAATATCAATACCAATGTCAAGTATATCTTCGAGAACTACTTCATCGGTAAAGTGCCAAACAACGTGAATGGTCGCGAGTTGTTTAAACAACGAATCATCACAATGGTTCTGGACCCACTTGCTCAAAAGCAGGCTTTGGAGTATAAAGCGAAAGATATCGAGATTTCACAAGGTATCACCAAAGAATCCGTTGTGGTTAACTTGCCAGTTGTCTTGACGGACGCTATGGAAATCTTGTACATGACGGTTATCTGTGATTAAGAAAGGAGAAACTAGCTAATGGCTATTATGAACCAATTAGATGCTTTGTCCGCTAAGGAAGGAACAGTCTTCTTTACAATCAATGACAAGCAGTATGAACTAGCGGAACTTATTTCGTTAGAAGCAAAGGTTGAATACACAAAAGCTGATGTTACCCCTCTCAACTCTCGTATGAAGGGTGGTAAGATTGTCGGTGCAGAAGGTACAGGTTCGTTGAAAATGTACTACCACCGCCCAGAATTAAAGGCGATGGCTTTAAACTATGTCAAGCAAGGTATTTTGCCTCGTATCGATATTAAGTGTACCAACGAAGACCGCACATCTCGTGCAGGCCGTTACACAATTGTTTTGAAAGGTGTTCTGTTCAAAGAGTCACTTATCTTTAAACTAGATGGATCAGCGGATGAGGTCATTGACGAAGAAACGGACTTCACATTCCAAGATTTTGATATTCTATCAGAATTCCAAGAAATTACATACTAACACAAGGAGGAAATAGTGGTGAGTGGATTACAAGCGTTTTTGAAACAAAATAAAAAAGGGGAAGAGACTAAGGATGTCTTGCTTCCTTCTTTTGAGGAACCAGTTAAAATTCGAGTGTTGAGCGCTCGTGAAGCGGACTTAATCAACGACCGTTGCTTTGTCAATAAGCCTGGTCGTAATGGACGTCAAGAGCGTGTCTTTGACGGTGTTAAATATAACCGTGAAATCTGTATTGCGTCTATCGTGGTTCCTGACCTTAATGATAAAGAATTGCAAGATTCTTATGGAACAATGGGAGCTTCTGAGTTATTCGGTACCATGTTCAATTGGGGCGAAAGCGCCTTGATTTTGGAAGCTGTGACCGAACTTAGCGGTATCAACCAAACATTCCAAGACAAGGTTGACGAGGCAAAAAACTAATAAAAGAGGACGCGGAGGCACAACTTGCCTACTTCGCCCTCGTAAACTATTACATTCGCCCTAGTGAATTTGTGAATATGGATGTAGAAGAAAAAGCCTTTTTCGCTGCAGTCATGCATGAAGAGGCGAAACAACGTAAAAGAATGAAGAAGTGAGGTGATTCTATTGGCCAATTTACAAACAACCATGTCTTTGACCGATAGAGTCACAGGCACTTTGAATAAAATCTATGCGACCATGGAGCGTGTCAAAAATGCAGGTTCTGGCATAGACAAAGCTATGAAGGCTCAAGAGTCCGCTATGAAAAAAGCTGGTGATTCTGGCCAATATTTTGTCAATAAAGCTGGGCGAGTCATTGATATTAACGGTAGATTTGTAAATAGTGCAACTTTAGCAGCTGCAGGGCTCAAAAAAGAAGAACTGGCTCTAATAGATTTAGGGAATGCCTCTAATAACGCTTCTAACAAACTAAGTAGGTTAGTATCTTTGAAAGGTTTGTTGAAGACAGCTTTAGCTGGTATTGCAGTCGGTAAAATTACCAAACAAGCTATAGGTATGTCAGACGAGTATGCCAATATGCATGCCCGTTTAGATATGATCCGTGACGGCATGCAGACGACAGAGGAACTACAAAAGTCTATCTATACATCCGCACAGCGCACGGGGTCAGCCTATACAACCATGGCGAACGGTGTCGCTAAGATGAGGATGCAGGCCGGCGATGTTTTCCGAAACAACGGCGAAACAATTGCCTTTTTGGAAACCATGAATAAATCCTTTGTAGTCGGTGGAGCAAGCATTGAAGAACAAAAAAGCGCTATGCTTCAGCTTACGCAGGCTATGGCTAGTGGTAAATTGCAGGGTGATGAGTTACGTTCTCTAGCTGAGACTTCACCAGCCTTAATCCAAGCCATTGCAAACAAGCTAGGCGTTAGCCGTGGCGAGGTTAAGAAACTTGGAGCAGACGGGAAGATTACGGCCGACATTGTCAAAACTGCCATGCTGGATGCAAGTGATGCGATTGACAAGCAGTTTCGTAATATGCCCCTAACTTGGGGTAGGGCATGGCAGAACTTCCTGAACTTTGTGACCAAGGCGCTTGAGCCAATATCGATTAAGATAAATCAGATAGTGAACTCGTCAGCTTTCCAACAATTTGCCCAGATTGTAGCTACGGTGCTTCAATATGTCGTTCAAGCGGTTATCTTTGCCATGGATATGATTGGGGCTGTTTGGAGTATGTTGGCTCCGATTGCTCAATTTGTCATCAACAACTGGTCTGTGATTCAACCGATTATTATTGCTGTAGCAATCGCTATAGGAACTTATATAGTCGCAATGAACGCAGCAAGTATAGTGACCAATCTATTTAGTATCGCTACAAATGTTGCGAAAGCTGCAATGGCTGGTTTGAATGCAGTAATGGCAATGAATCCAATCATGTTGATTGTAATGGCAGTCATTATTCTTATCGGCCTCTTCTATGCCTTAGTTACATGGTTTAACAATCTTACTGGTGCAGCCGTATCAGCTACAGGAATCATTATAGGGGCTATATTTTACCTAGGAATGACCATTTGGAATATACTTCTTAGTATTGCCAATGCAGCTATCTGGGTGATTAATATGATGCTACAAGGTGTTTTTTGGTATGTGAATACCGCAATAGCATTCTGGATGTTTCTCTATCAAGCTATCTTAACTATTTTGATAGGTATTTTAGACTTTATCGACTGGTTTGTTACTGGTGCAGTTAACTTATGGAACGAGATGTCTTTCCAAGTCCAAAGCGCTTGGTATGATATAGCACAAGGTGGTCGTGATATGGCTGTCGCTATTGCAGGTTTCGTAGATAATATGGTCAATAGTGTTATTGGTGCAGTTGAGGGGATGATTAACTCTGTTCTTGGCGGATTTAACAAGATGATAGGGTTCTTAAATGGCCTTGGGTTGAACGTCAAAGCAGTTGGTTCAGTCTCACTAACCAGAAGCAACTTCGCTGGAAATATCGCTGGTGCGATTGATAGTATGCAAAAACCAGTTAAGAAGACCTTTGAAGGTCTTCACTTGGCAGACGGTCTTAAACAACACAAAGCTAGTTTAGAAACTCCGCACCTTGACACTCCACAACTGGGTTATCTTGAACTTGGAGACCGAATGGGAGCCTTTAATAAAGGGTATGAAATCGGTCAAGGTATAGATAAGGCTGTCGGTGGTTTCTTCAAAGGAGCTGGAGATGCCAACGGTGCAGGAAACAATTTCTTGGGCGACCAAGGAAAGACACCTTATGAACTCAGTCCTGCTAGTTCAGTACCTGGACAAGGTGACGGAGGAAAAGGTGGCGGTGGCGGTCACAATCCTACTGGTGGTAAATTAGACAAAGTCGGAAAGATTGAAGATGAAATCAAACTGGACGATGAATACATCAAGTTAATTAAGGACGTTGCGACAATGAAGTGGCAACAGAACTTTATTACCTTGAAACCAGAGATTGTCACCAACATTGACTCCATCAACAACGCTGGCCAGTATGCCAATGTTTTAGATGATTTGAATGCAACGATTGTAGACGCTTTGAATAATGGCGCTGATGGCCTCATGGCTTACTAGGAAGGAGGTAGCAGATGTTTATATTTATTGAAGGCATTAAATTGCCAGTGAATCCAGAAGAAATCAAACTGGAGGACAAGCAAGGAATTGAGACAGTCGCTATCATCGATACTGGTAATGTTCCACTTGTCGGAAATCCAGAGCTTCAATCGATTGAGTTTGAATCCTTTATTCCTAGCGGAAGGTACGACGGAAACTACCAACGTAATAGCCGTGTCTCTCCAGAATCCTTTGTATCATCTATTCGTAAATTTAAGACGGAAGGCACTCCTATTCAACTCATGATTGGGGGTGCTTTTGGTTCTGCTATTAATGGGAAATTTCTAGTGGAACAGTTCGATGTCTCTACTAAGACGGGATATGAAAATGACCTAATTTACAAGATTAAGTTCTTACAATATCGGTCTCACAAACCACGGAAGGTTACCATCAAAGATAAAAAAGCTCTCGAGGCTACTAAAAAGAAACCTCAGGCTAAAGCTACGGAAGAACGTAGTGCCACAACAGAGAAACCTGCTCAAAAAAGCCATACGGTTGTGAGTGGTGATACCCTGTGGGGAATTGCTCAGACCTTTTACGGAGACGGCAGCCGATATACTGAAATCTACGAAGCTAATAAAGACAAAATCAAAGACCCTCATTGGATTTACCCTGGACAGGAGTTTGTGATACCATGATGCAATTATTCTATCAGAACAATAAAACTGGAGATACATGGGATTTAGCAACTGTGTCTGAAAAGGTCGAATTCAAGACAACTAGAAAAGGGTCAGCTTGGAGCGTGGAGATTACTTTGTACAACTCTACAAAAGTAGCCTTTGAATATGGTTCTCCGCTCGCTTTTAAGCTAGATGATAAAGAGGTATTCTTTGGTTATTTGACGAAAGTCAAGTACGAAAAAGATACCAAAACAACCTTGACCTTCCACGACCAGATAAAGTACTTACTACGCAATATCAACTTTGTTGCCAAGGACAAAAATGTCAATCAAATCGTCTCGGCAATCGCAGGAGATTTTGATTTGAAGATTGGGGAACTAAAAGCCCCAGCTGTGACTTTATCTCCTCAGTTGAAGGAAGATAAGAAGGCTCTGGATATTATCCAGGAGGCCATGGACGAAGCCTTGGTACAAAGTGGAGAATTGCTGGTTTTGTATGACAAGTTTGGAGAGTTGACACTAACGACTCCGAAAAACTTACCAATCCAGTACATTATCGGGAATGAATCCTTTATGTCTAGCTTTGAGTTTGAAGGTTCAATTGAGGATAGCGCCAATATTGTCCGCTTAATTCAAGAGAACAAAGAAACCAAAAAGAGAGAGGTCTATATCTATCAGGACAGCTACAATATCGGCGCTTGGGGAAAACTCCAGTACATGAAAAAAGTGGACGAAAAAGCGACTGAGGGGCAAATAAAGCAATGGGGCGAAATGCTCTTGAAGATGAAAAACCGTCCCAAAGAAACTTTCAGTCTGAAAGCCGATATTGGAAGTATTGACTTTTTAGCAGGTCATGCAGTCTATGTGGATGTTAAGGATATTGAGAAGAAGGGGTGGTATGTCATTGAAGAGGCAACTCATTCCTTCAGTGCAGAAAAGCACACGATGGAAATTAAATTATTCATGGCAGGAAGTGAGTAGATGGAAGTAATAGAAAATCTAAAGAAATTAATTAGTAATTTCATTGAAAATCGCCAGTTCGCAAAGATAACGACTGGTGTTGTTTTATCGGTTTCTCCACTAAAAATCCAATTGACCAATGAATTGATTTTGGATGATTCCATGCTTGCTGTCACATGGACTGATGAAACATTGGATCCTGAGTACGTAGGCCAAACCCTTCATCTCATCAGACAAGATGGTGGAGGGTTTTATTATGTCTTGTACAAGAAGATTTTCCACTACAAGCGCAAAGTGAAAGGAGGTTCTGATGAATGAGTGCTCCTAAAACAAACTTTTTAAACATCGCAAAAAATGTTGTCGAAGCTAAGAAACAGCCTAGCTTAACACTGGATGAGACCAATATCTTGCTAGAAGCAGACGGTATCCATGCTTTGAAGCAATCAATCAGACGCATGCTAACGACTGAACGGTTCATCTATACGATTTATGATCATCGCTACGGTGTCGAGTTAGACGCTTTATTTGGTGGGGATATGGATTATGCCCAGATGGATATTGCACGGCGCATAAAAGAAGCCTTGTATGAAGATGACAGGATTCATGAGGCTCATTCTTTTTCTACTAAGGTAAAGAAAGATGAGTTTTATGTGCAGTTCATGGTTGATAGTGATTTTGGAACATTTGAAATGGATTTGGAGGTGAAACGATGATAAAGGTAAAAACATATCCAGAAATTTTAGAGGATATGCTGGCCTTGTTCGATGATAAGTATGACAAAAGACAAGGATCTGTCTTGTACAATCTAGTTGCGCCTGCAGCTCGAGAAGTTGCCATTCAGTATACAGTCTTAAAATCGTATGAGGAAGTCAACTTTTTAGACACGAGTACAGGAATCTTCCTAACTCGTTTATGTAGGCAGTTCGGAGTTGAACGCTTACCAGCTACGGCATCAGTTCGACTGGTTCAATTCAAGCAGGAAATCCCACTCGGAACCCGTTTCAGTGTGGTTAACAGTGAGTACAATTTCCGTGTTTTAGAACGTCGCTCTGGATTTGAGTATAGTGTAGTAGCTGAACAAGTCGGAAATGCCCCCAACTATGTAAGAGGGCAACTTATCAACATCGATGTGTTGAATGGATTTAAAGGGGCAGAAATCGGCTCTGTCATCGTCGTAGGCGAAGATGAAGAGACGGATAAACAACTCCGTAAACGGACCATTGAGTACTTGAAAACACCGACTTTAAACGGGAACATCGCCCAATATAAAAAGTGGGCAAGTGAGTTTGTTGGTGTTGGTTCTGCTTTGGTAGAGCCACTCTGGAAAGGCGAAAATACAGTACGTGTATCTATCACAGACGCTGACGGTAATGAAGCAAGCGCAGAGCTGGTAAATAAGTTTAAGAATTACTTGGATCCTGAACCAAGTGGCCACGGATTAGGAGTTGCTCCGATTGGTGCTTATGTGACTGTTCAGTCTGTAAGTGGTTACAATGTTCGTATTACTGCAACTATCAAGATTGATGAAGATGTAGATATTGAAACAATCAAGAATGAGGCGAAAGTTCAACTCATTAAATACTTACGTGAAGAAGCATTTGAAGAGAAAGAGGTTCGAAACTATAAAGTTGCTACAATCATTGACAGAATTAATGGAGTTCGAGATGTGGACCGTATTTTGTTGAATGATAGGGAACAAAGTATTGAGCTTTCTACCAACATGCTTCCTAAACTATCGGAGGTAACCATCAATGTCACAAGTTAGATATCGTATGTTATCGGCTTTGCCAGAGGTCCTAGATTCAACAATCAATGATTTATTTGAAACTGAGATTCCAGAATTGGAATTGATTACAGACTTAATCTTTGAAACCAGGCGATTGATGCTGTTACCGGAAGCGACGGAAGACTGGATTACACGTTGGGAAAAGGCCCTTCAGGTAAAACCGAAAACAATTGATTTGGAAGAGCGGAGGCGGTATCTAATCACTTTAATTTCTTCCAAGATTAAAATCAACTCAGAGAGTTTACAAAAAATTACAAAGAGCTTTACGAATGTCAATAATTTAGTAACGGTCAAGGGTTCGGCGGTACATATCCGATTTTTAGGAGAACTACCGACTGGATATTTGAACCGTTTTTTAAAGTATGTGCGTGAATTGATTCCTGCTCATTTAGGGATCCAATTCTCGGTTGAAGCACCAATGATGAACGCGATTTATATCGGCGCTCATACATTCAGAGACGTTCGTTCAGTTCGATTTGAATAGGAGGAAATAAATGGGATATTTTATCCAGCCTATTGTGACCGATAAAGCAATTAGCGAAACAGCCTTAGCAATTCAGAATAGAGAACCACTGGTTTTTACTCGAATAGCTTTGGGTAGTGGCCGGCATCGGACGGATATTAGCAAGAAAAACAATATCGTACAAGTTGTTCATTCATTGCAAGTGACACAGTCTTTATCGACGGATGTAGCTGATACGATTCGTCTTACAGCTCGATTTGATAATTCACGGATTGAGCGTGAAATGGTGGTCAATGAAATCGGTGTGTTTGCAAAACGTGGGAATCATGAAGAATTCATGTACATGTATACTTGGGCAGAGCAGGGGGATGTGATTCCTCCCAAAACGTCTGCTTATGTATATCGAGACTATGATTTCAACACGACTATTAGCAAGAATAGTCAGATTACCATTCAATACAATGCAACTGATTTGGTTTATGCGACTGTCCCTGAATTAAAGGCGACAGAAAGAAAGCTACAAACCAATATTGATAATCACATTGGAGACACTGCCCGTCACGTTTCTGACCAAGAACGGACACGCTGGAATGGGAAAGCCGACGCAACCCACCGTCATAAGGTTGCAGACATCGACGGTCTTGAAGCGATTATCGGCAATCAAACAACAAATAAAGCGAATCAAGCAGACCTTACTGCTCACATTCAAAACCAAAACAACCCACACAATGTGACGAAACAACAAGTGGGGCTAGGGAATGTCACGAATGTGGAACAGGCTACTAAGCAGGAGTTCAACGCTCACGCTACTAATCGCAACAATCCACATAGCGTTACGAAGTACCAAGTGGGACTGGGTAACGTAGATAACATCAGACAAGCAAGCTATGAGTCTGTAGAGGCTTTGAAGCGTGAATTTCAGGAGCACGAAGATAGATTAAACGCTATCGAGTACATGTTCTTGCAGAATGATTTCACTGCTCCGATTCGTACGGAAGACGGTACAGAACATACCTTGCTGGCTGATGAAAACGGTCATGTGATTGTCGCAGATTGGAAATATAGAATGGAGGTATAATATGGCAGTAATTAGTACACAGACACGGAAAGTAACTGATTTACCACAAACATATCAGGTCAACAACTCGGACAACATCATGATTCATGATGGGCGTGGGTTGAAAAAAGTGTCTGTGCAGACTTTTAAAAACGGAGTGAGTCTAACTCCCACAACCGCAACAGCTGGTTCAAATGGAGTTGTCAGACCTGATAACTCAACGATTACAGTCGATAGCTCGGGTGTTTTACGAGTAAACAGGTCAGCTCTTGGGATTCCAAGCACACCGTCCGAAGTAGTCGCTAATAAGCTGATTAACCAAAACGGAAATCAGCAAATGAAGTATTGGTATGGGTCAAAGGCACAGTATAATGCAATTAGCACAAAAGACCCGAACACAATCTATGATGTGTATGAACAATAGGAGACAATATGGCTACAAGAGAAGGAATCTATGTCGGAGGGCATGAGATTGTAGAACGATATGTTGGTTCGAGATTGGTGTGGGAGAAGTGGGTGTTTGTAAAACAAATAGACATGTCTGAAGAAGTTTCAATCAGTGGTGGCAGCGGATTAACAGTTTCTTTGGAAAAGGAACGAACTGGATATGGTTATAGTACAGGTCGTTGGGGAAATGGTAAGCTAATCATTGCAGGTCGAACAACATTAGTCAAGTCAGCAACAGCAGAAATCTATACTAATAGCTGGAACAACAGGTCTTACTACAAAATTACTTTAGAGTTTTACAATTCAACAGATAAAGATCAATTTTTGTCTAGTCGTAACTATCGTGGTTTTCAATTTTATTCTAAAGAAAAAAAGAGGTAATTTAACATGGAATTTGTATTAGTAAATAAATTTTTTAGAGTTGGCAAGACGGAAGTCTCTATTCAATGTGACAAGCCGTTAACTTTTTTCACTCGTGAGTTGGAGGGTGACCGCTTGGGTGATACGGATGAAACACTCATTGAAGCAGTCAAAGAGATTCTACGTACTGAATTAGATCCTACAAGTGCTATCGTTAAGAACCAAGAACAATTGGCTAAAACGACTGCAGCACTTGAACAAGCCAACCAGCTCATGGAAGGCATGCAGAAGGTCAGCTTGCATAATACTGACGATATCGAGGAAATCTTCGCACGCTTGGAAGTGCTTGAGAAACACAATGGCATTGATCATGAGCATGAGGACGAAGCAGAGGGACACGAGGAAGCACCTCACGTTGCCGAGGCAGAGACAACTGCTACTGAACCTGCTCCAGTAACTCCACCAGTTCAACCAGAACCCCAACCAGCTACAGAAGTAGCCACAAACGGAGTCCCTAACGTGGTCGTATCTGAACCAACACCAGCGCAACCAACTACTGAACAACCAGTAGCAGAAGCACCCACACAACCTGCACCAGCAGTAGAACAACCAACAGAAAGCGAGACAGAACATGAAATTCCTACACCGACAAGCGAAGCGAGCACTAGTGAAAACAATGGAGGTAGCAACAATGAGTAAAATTACATTAGACCAAGCTAAAATTGACATGTATATCAACCTGCTTAAACGTGGGGCGATTGACTTTTCATTTGTTAATAAGCGCTTCAAAGACCGCGTACGCAAAGAATTGGAACGCCTTGGCTTGAGCCATTTGGCGAACTAGAGAGGTGTTTATGGACGTCTTACAACAGATAGAACATTTCTTCATGAACGTGCTACCATCGGCTTCACCAATTATCATCGCTTGGCTCAGCTACAAATTGCCGAAAAAAGCCAAAGAAGAGACGGAGAAAATCGTTTCGGAACTAACCGATGTTAAGAAACAGATTAAAGATGTCCAGACTACCGCTAAAGATAGCAATTCCAAAATCGACGAAGTGCAAGAAAAATTAAAAATTCACGATGAGGCGCATCTAAATACCATGAAGTTGCGCCTTGACCGTGATATGCGACGGGCTATTAACAGAGGATATACCTCTAGAGATGAATTCTCGCTAGTAGAAAGCATGCACAAAAGCTATAAAACTCTAGGAGGTAATGGATACATAGATCGTTTATACTGCGATTTTGAGAAATTGGATATTACGACAGATATCTTAATTGATGATTAGATAGAAAGAGGTTCAGAATGGGTTGTAACAACCACAGAGTTAATACAACCAATTTGGCTCGAATTGATGGTGGCGACCTTATTAAGCAAGGGGATTTGTCTTCTACTTTTGGATTTGAGTTGTTAGACGAGAATTACCGTGTTATGACCTTATTTGAGGGTCAAGATGCGGTTGTTACTCTAACAAAGGGACAACGTAGGTGGAAGACAACTGCTCCCGTCACTAGCCATTCTGTCAATTTCAATTTAGACAGTATTCTACCAAGTGGGAAATATCGAGTGGAAATCTCGGTTGGGGGGTATATCTTCCCGAGCGACAGAGATACTTATATTGAAATTGAAGACTCAGATAAAGAATTGGTTACGGAAGATGTCTACACTTTGAAGGAACTAGACATCGAAAAAGAAGTAAAAAAACAACTTAGCACAGGTGGAGCATGTCAGGAAATCCCTGACTTGCTTTTTTATTACAATCTAGGAAAGGTGTAAAACAATGGACACAACAAAATTAACAGCATTCGCACAAGCAGTCGGAGCAGATATCAAGGAAGTAAAACAAAGCGTTAGCACTAAAGTAGAATCTTCAGCAATGACGCAAGCTATCTCTCAGGCAGTCACTCAAGCTAAAACAGAGGTCAAGGCTGAAATTTTAGGTGAAGGAACGCCTGAAAATCTTGACACACTGAAAGAAATTGCAGAAAAAATCACGAGCATGGGGCAAGACGAAAACGGCGCACTCCTTGGAAAAATTACCGAAGTTGGCGGACGTGTGGATCAGATTGCTAATCTTGATTTGGTAGAGACTTACAATCAAGCGAAAGCGTGAAGCCTATGAATAACCTTGAAAATCTAGCAACGGAAATCGGTAAGGATATCAAGGATATCAGGACACGTTACGCAACTAAAGAAGAAATGCATGAGGCAGCTGAGATTGATTACTCTCAGATTGTCACGCATGATGAGCTTGAGGGTAAGCATTATCTAACTGAACATCAGAACATTTCTCATTTGGCGACTAAAGCAGAGGTAGTCACGAAACTAGATAAGGTCGATTTTGATCAGCTAAAACGTGACGTTGTTACGCATGGCGATTTAGCAGGTCGAAACTATCTAACAGAACATCAATCCTTGTCAGGCTATGCCTTGAAATCGGAGTTATACAATGATATCCCAATTAAGGCAAGGATTAGTGCGTTAGAAAACCGTCCATCATTCGATACGCTGACACCGACTCAACGTGATAGATTGAAGGGTGAGAATGGTCATAGCTTAAGTGTCAATGTCCGTATCGAAGGGTCTTATCGAAATGGCGCGACTAGTCAATTGAACCTATTTGCGGATGTATTCTACGATGGCGAAGCGGTCACGAGTGGTTATACTCTTGATTATTACTACCGTGGTTTTGGGAACAATAATTGGGGGGTATTGAGAAATCAGACCCCTGATTCAGCTGGAAAATTTGGAGCATGGAGTGCTACCCAGCGCTCTGGTGGTTGGTTTGAAGTCCGTATTGAAGTGAACTACAGAGGTCTAAAAGCCTCTGGGTTCGCTCATTTGGATAATGTCAACGATGGCGAACGTGGTCCGCAGGGTGTCCAAGGTGAACGAGGTCGTGATGGAAAAGATGGCGAAGTAAATTTTAATCTATTGAACGGAACCAAAGGCTTCAAACGAGATTTGTTTGGAGCGCCAGAAGGTTGGCAGCGAGATTTGATTTGGAACGTTGAACCTGACAAATATAAAGATTTTACAGTTCTATCCACAATTCACGATAGCAACGGGTTATGGCAAAACGTTGAAGTGAAGCAAGGAAAAGTGTATGAATATGGGTTTTATGCAAAAGCTGAAGTTGCTCACAATAATGCATTTGTCGGAGTAAGTTGGCCTGCATCAACAGCAAAAACGCCTATTGTCGAAGGAAATCCAAACACATTTGGAATTCAACTAACTACTGATTGGAAGTTTTACAACTATCGTTTTACAGCTGAAAAAGACGGGTGGACTCAAACACGACTTGAACAAAGGCAAGAAATGCGCGGCAAAAAATTATATTTATGTGGTTTGTATTTGAAAGAAGTCAAAAACAACAAAACTGAACCGCTTGGTTGGTCACCATCTCTTGAAGATTTGCGAGGACCAACAGGTCCAGCAGGCCCCAGAGGATCAGATGGCGCGCCTGGACAAAATATTCTCAACCAAAACAATGGCCAAGAATTGAAGTATTGGTATGGGTCAAAGGCACAGTATAATGCAATTAGCACAAAAGACCC
>ERZ773007.208-NODE-208-length-29624-cov-10.873246_pt1 | contig 29624 bp, 20 predicted proteins | sample MGYA00580665_ERZ773007 | MGnify/ENA primary metagenome ERZ773007 (study PRJEB29015, sample SAMEA2738122) | human oral metagenome | biome: human oral; feature: human-associated habitat; material: saliva | place: China | collected 2167 ... | reverse complement strand
AGCAGAATTCTGATTACCAGAAAACTAGTTTTGTTCGCTTTTTATATTTGATGTCGGACTTTTGTCCCAAACTCTTTTTTACTGCATTTTTTATGGTTCATCATTGGATATTTATGCTAAAATAATAGTAATAGCATAAAGGAGGTATCGTTATGGTAACACGTCGTAAATTTTCTCCGCAAGAAATAAGAAAAGATTCTTCTTATTTTTCGCCCTTGAAGACCATTGTAGAGACAACCTTTTATGAGAATCAGGTTCAGGCAATCAAGACCGTAGAAGAGGCCTATCAACTGGCCTCGGTAGCTGCTGGAACGGTTGTGCTGGACATGCCGGTGATTCATACTAAGGAGCTGGGACTTCCTTCTTATGCCCGCGTTTTATTGACTAATTCGGGGGCGGTTGTCGGCCGAACTGCCAAGCCTAGACGAATTTATGGCATAGATCGTCAGGAAGATGAGCACTTGCTGTTTCTGGTTCGTAGTGCTGTTTATCAGGCACATCAGAGGACCTTTTATAAGGCAGATGCAGTCGTGGGGCTGGATGAGGACTTCATGGTTTGCGCCCATCTGATGGTTCCTCAGGAAGAAATCAACAATCTCTATTCTTGGCTCTTGAATTTCCAGATTTTGGATGAGGAATTTAAGAATCGCCTACGAGCTTCTAAAAAGTACGAAGAAAACGATATCTTTGTCTTTTTTGACCCTAAATGGAAGCATCCAGACTATCCAGAAGGTTTGGTTTACTTTGATACCAATCATAATTGCGCTGTTATTCTGGGCTTAAATTATTTCGGAGAACTGAAAAAGGCAACCTTGACTTTGGCTTGGGGAACGGCTGCTAGAAATGGCTATGTTGCCTGCCACGGAGGTCTGAAAATTTTCAAGCAAAATACGGACAAAGAGGACTATGTTGCATCTTTCTTTGGACTGTCGGGTTCAGGAAAATCTACATTGACGCATGCTAAACATGACCATAAATATGACATCAAGGTTCTCCATGACGATGCCTTCATTATCTCGGTCAAGGATGGCTCCTCTATTGCCCTCGAACCGTCTTATTTTGACAAGACCAATGACTACCCTACGGGTCACAGTGAGCAGGATTTCTTTGTCACCGTGCAGAATTGTGGAGTGACGCTGGATGAAAATGGGCGAAAAAAGCTAGTAACAGAGGACATCCGCAATGGGAATGGACGGACTGTCAAATCGCGCTTTGCGACTCCAAATCGCGTAGACCGGATTGATGAGCCCATCAATACTATCTTCTGGATTATGAAAGATGACTCTCTGCCGCCTCTGGTTAAGATCAATGATCCGCTGATGGCTTCCACAATGGGCTGCACCCTGATGACCAAGCGTTCTAATGCTGAGAATGTTACTGGCTTGCACGAAGACTTGGTTATTGAACCTTATGCCAACCCTTTCCGAGTCTATCCGTTGGTGGAAGATTATCGGAAATTCCGTCATTTATTTGAGTCGGGAGTTGCTTGCTACATTATCAATACTGGTTTTTATATGGGCAAAGGTATCCCAAAGGAAGTATCTTTAGATATTATCGAGCAGATTGTAGACGGCAGGGCTAAATTTAAGCCTTTTGGTCCTTTGGAGGGTTTTGAATATCTGGATTATAAGGGTTATGCTGTTCCAAACTTTGACGAAAAGTACAGACAGCTCATTCGTGAAAGAATGCAGGTTCGTTTAAACTTTCTATTGGCCTTTAATCAGAAATATCCCAAGACAGCCCTGCCTGTTGGAGCTATTTCTCGGCTAGAAAAAGTCTTGCAGGACTTAGAGGATTAGTCTGCAAAACGCTTTCTCATAAATCCTTGTGCACGAATCCCAAAAATATGTTATAATCAAGGTTGATTATAATTTTTAGGAGAAGAATCCATGGAAGACCCTGGCAGTCAGAGTATTTTATTGCAAGCAATACTGCTATTTGTTTTAACCTTACTAAATGCCTTTTTCTCAGCTTCTGAGATGGCGATGGTGTCGCTCAATCGAGCTCGCGTTGAGCAGAAAGCCGAAGAAGGCGATGCCAAATACGTTCGTTTATTAAAAGTTCTTGAAAGTCCCAATAACTTTCTGTCAACGATTCAGGTCGGTATCACCGTCATTAATATCCTGTCGGGGGCAAGCTTTGCAGATAATCTAGGGAAAATCTTTGCTTCTTGGATGGGTGATTCCAAAACGGCACATGCAGTTGCTAGTTTCTTGGCTCTTGCCCTCCTTACCTATATTTCTATTGTTTTAGGGGAGCTTTATCCGAAGAGAATCGCTATGAATCTTAAGGATAGTTTGGCTATTCGGACTGCGCCAGTGATTATCTTCCTCGGGAAAATTGTCAGTCCGTTTGTCTGGTTGCTTTCAGCCTCTACCAATCTTCTCAGTCAGATGACGCCGATGAAGTTTGATGATGTGGATGAAAAAATGACCCGAGATGAGATTGAGTACATGCTGACCAATAGTGAGGAGACGCTGGATGCAGATGAAATCGAAATGCTGCAGGGGATTTTCTCGCTGGATGAAATGGTGGCGCGTGAGCTCATGGTGCCACGGACAGATGCCTTTATGGTTGATATTCAGGATGATACCAAGGAAATCATTGAAAGTATCCTCAAGCAAAATTTCTCACGAATTCCTGTCTATGATGGCGATAAGGACAATGTGATCGGTTTGATTCACACCAAGCGATTGCTTAATGAAGGATTCGCCAATGGTTTTGATAATATCGTTCTCCGCAAGATTCTGCAAGAGCCACTTTTTGTACCTGAAACGATTTTTGTGGATGATTTGCTCAAATCTCTCCGGAATACCCAAAATCAAATGGCGATTCTGTTGGATGAGTATGGTGGTATGGCAGGTCTCGTGACGCTTGAAGACTTGCTAGAAGAAATCGTCGGTGAAATCGAAGATGAAACAGACAAGGTTGCTATCGAGGTTCATGAAATCGGTGAGAACACCTATATTGTTTTAGGAACAATGACCCTCAATGACTTCAATGAATATTTTGAAGTTGAAATTGATAGTGATGATGTGGATACTATTGCTGGTTATTATCTGACTGGTGTTGGAACCATTCCAAATCCAACGGAACGGCTCAGCTATGAAGTTGAAAGCCAGAATAAAAAACTGATTTTGACCAATGACAAGGTTAAAAATGGCCGTGTCACTAAGGTGAAAGTGGAAATATTTGAAATGATTGAAGAAGATGAAGAAGCTGAAAAATAATTCAGCTTCTTTTGTTTTAAGTTTTCCGCAAGATTTTTATAAGGAATGCTTAAGCTGAAAGTCTTATACTAGTCTCAACAAATAAGAAATGAGGGCAGTCCAATGACATATAAAGTAAAAGTAACCTATCAGAAATCATTCATTCGCTCCAAGCTAAACGAAGTAGCCTAACCAGTACTAGCAATAGAAGCAAGAAATAGATTCTCGTATCAACATTTCATAAATTTTTCATATCATCTCCTAAATATAAACAACGTATAAAACTAAAAACAAACCAAAGAACAGGAAAACTCCTCTGCTCGCTAGATTTTAGCTGACAGAGGAGATTTTTTATATTTGCTGAATAGAATCCTCATTCTTTTTGCCGTGTGGCAAAATCCACAAAGCGAAATTTATCTAATTTGTGCCGGCTTTCTGTATACTGAAACTGGCGGCCGTCGGAGAGATAGAAGATAGAGCATTTTTAGATATTATCAAATTAGGCAGGTGCTGATTTCGAATTACGAGGAGACAGCAGTAGCCGCGACCATGACTTTGAAACCTTATGAAACATTAGCTATTCTAGTAAATAATACTTAAAACCAGCTTAAGCTTCTTTTAAGTATGGTGCAGTATACTAGAAGCATCAAATGAAGACCTCTTAACTTTATTTGATAGAAGGAGTCCTTTAGTTTAACAGATGAGCAGCTGTTATAGCTATAGTTCCGCACCTTTTTTCATAACAATCTCCGAAAAGGTCGCCCTCTAGGGTGGCTTTTTTTATGGAGCAAGATGGAAACGGAGAGTAGTAGTTTTTAGAAAAACTGAAAAACTCTATCTGTTGTAACACAATGAAAATGAAACTGAAAAACAGTTTATTTTCTAAAAAATAGGCAGAATCTATCTATTTTCACTCGAATCGTGGTATAATGTAGTTATAGTAAAACGTTTTCAGGTACAAGAGGATTATTATGGTTGAAGAAGCGATTGATTATGGGAAAGTAACAGGAATGGTGCACTCTACGGAGAGTTTTGGAGCAGTGGATGGACCAGGTATCCGCTTCATCGTCTTTTTGCAGGGCTGTCATATGCGTTGTCAATATTGCCACAATCCAGATACTTGGGAGATGGAGACTAATAAGTCTCAACTGCGGACTGTGGATGATATCCTACAAGAAGCCCTTCGTTACAAAGGTTTCTGGGGTAATAAAGGTGGTATCACCGTCAGCGGGGGAGAAGCCCTTCTGCAGATTGACTTTTTGATTGCCTTCTTTACCAAGGCTAAAGAGCTGGGGATTCATTGTACGCTGGATACTTGTGCTCTGCCTTTTAGAAATACGCCTCGTTATCTAGAAAAGTTTAATAAACTGATGGCGGTGACGGATTTGGTCTTGCTGGATATCAAGGAAATTAATGAAGCGCAGCATAGGATCGTGACTACCCAGACCAATAAAAACATCCTGGCCTGTGCAAAATATCTCTCAGATATTGGAAAGCCAGTGTGGATTCGTCACGTTCTGGTGCCAGGATTGACGGACCGTGACGAGGACTTGATTGAGCTAGGTAAGTTTGTCAAAACACTCAAGAATGTTGATAAGTTTGAAATCCTTCCTTACCATACTATGGGAGAATTCAAGTGGCGGGAGCTGGGCATTCCTTATTCACTGGAAGGTGTGAAGCCACCGACTGCTGACCGGGTCAAGAATGCCAAGGAACTGATGCATACAGAATCTTACACCGAATACATGAATCGAGTGCATAATAACTAAGTGATGTAAGTAGGGTAAGTGGACTGGAGAGAAACCAGTCCATTTTTCTTAAGAAAATATCTTCTAATCCTTTGGTATAGCCGAATCTGATCTTGTTTTTTATAAGATTTGATAGCATGAAAGCACACATTTAAGTACGTTGCAGGTAGTGGCTGTTAGATTTTAAAAGGATGGATATATTAGAAGCGCTTATAGCAAGCTTTCTTCTTTTTGTGTGAGTAGTTTTCACCTCTATTTTAAGGCTAGAAAAGTTAGGTCTAGCTTTCAAGAAGGTGTTTGAATAAAGGCGGAATTTATGGTATAATAAAGCCTAATAGCGATTTTTTTAGAGAATTGAATAAGCTTAGTGGGAGTAGTGTTTTGGAAAAGAAAAAAGCCATTGTGGTTTCGGGAGATTATGGGTATATTAGACAGATCGAGACGACAATAAAATCTCTTTGCTGTCACCATAAAAATTTAGATATTTATGTTTTTAATCAGGATATTCCTCAAGAATGGTTTTACTATACGCGTCGGAAGGTAGAAGCAGCTGGCAGTCAGTTGAACGATGTGAAATTGTTTAATGATCAGATTGACGATCAGGTGAAATCAAAATGGGAAGCTGGAACCTATGCTCACATCAACTACATGGCTTATGGGCGCTATTTTATACCGAATTACGTTGCAGCAGATAAAGTTTTATATTTAGATTGTGATATTGTTGTGACACGAAATCTGGACCATCTTTTTGAGATAGATCTGGAGGATTATTATGTAGCAACGACTCGCGCGACATATGGAGTAGGCTTTGGCTTTAATTCTGGAATGATGCTCATCAATAATAAGCGTTGGCGTGAAGAAAACATGGCTCAGCAATTGGTTGAGTTGACAGATAGAGAATTAGCCAATTTTACTGAAGGTGATCAGTCTATCTTGAATTTGATGTTTGAGGGCAAAAAACTTGATTTGGAAGATACTTACAATTTTCAAATCGGTTTTGACATGGGAGCTGCGCTAGATAAGCATGACTGGATTTTCGAAATTCCACTTTCTCCACTACCTGCTGTTTTGCATTATATTTCTGGTCAAAAACCATGGAACACTGTTTCCAACATGCGTCTGCGTGAAGTATGGTGGTTTTACAATTCTCTTGATTGGTCTACAATTATTGAGACAGATGAATTTGATGTCGAGAAAGCTATTAAAAAGAGGGATGAAGGCTTTGCTCTCCACTGTGTAACCTTGACAAACTCAGATAGGTTAGAGGGAATTGAAGATTTGGTGAATGCATTACCAAACTGTCTATTTCATATTGCTGCCTATACACAGATGTCTGATAAGTTACTCAAACTAATGGCTTATGAAAATGTTCGTTTGCACCCTGCAATTTTGCCATATCCTTTGAGAGATTTACTTGCGAGCAGCAACATTTATCTTGATATCAATCACGATCAGAAATTCGATACTGTAATTAGAGAGTTTCAAGAGTCTGGTAAGCCTGTTTATTCCTTTGATAATGTACAAACAGAAGGGATTTCAGAGCAAGTATTCTCACATGAGAACTATCAGGAAATGGTGGAAAAAATTCGATCAGATTTTAATTAAATGACGAACTGCCCCACATTTTGTAATCAAAATAGAGAAAGCAAGTTGATTCCTTATCTATAATTCTATGGAATGGGCTTGCTTTCTTAAGTCTTTGGCTTAAAAGACAAGTTTATGTATGAAAAGAGGACTCTGGGCAAGTCCAAAATACAAATAAAGGATAATAAATGGAGCACTTTGGTCTTAAGAAAAAGAAGTATCAGAATATTTTTAGAAAGAGAATCCTCTTTACACTGTTCATTATAGCTATTTATATATTAGGAAGACATATCTTGCTTCCGGGCTACAATGGCAGTATGGAAGCTTTTCGGATAAAGGAAGACAATCCCTTGGCCGCTTTGTATTTGCTGGCAGGAATTGATGTTTCTCAGATTTCAGTATTTTCTTTGGGTTTAGGACCTTGGATTACGACGATGATTGTATGGCAAGTCATGAGCCTAAAGAAAAGCTGGAATATACAATCTTGGTCCCTTAAAAAAACAGATTTCTTTCAAAAAATCTTAACCTTGTTCTTTGCGATTGTGCAGGGACTAGCCATTATGTACACCGCTTATAGAGGAAATGGTCGCTTTCTACTTCTCGTGGATGATTGGCTCTATAATCTAGCAGTTTTACTTACAGTTGTGACAGGTAGTTTTATCATTATTTGGTTGTCAAGTCTTAATACTCGTAAAGGAGTGGGGGGGTCAACCATTATTATCATTTCAGGGATTTTACTCCAGTTTGCTGACCAATTAATAGTCTTGATTGGGAAATCCTTGTCTTCTGTCCGAGGAGGAATGATGTTAGTTGTGGCTCTATTGGCCTATCTTCTCTTGACCTTTGTTGCTGTCGTGTGTGAGAAAGCCGAGATACGTCTGCCTCTTAATCGGATCATGTTAAGCAGTCGCTACTATGATAAATCTTATTTGCCAATTAAGTTCATTCCTTCTGGTGGAATGCCCATTATGTATGCAACAAGTGTCTTGATGTTGTTTCAATTATTACTAGACTGGACGGGGAAAGGATTTTCACTAAAATTTGGGAATTTGTTTGACTTTACAAAGCCCTTGGGTCTCTTTGTTTATCTAGTTGCGATTTACTTGTTGGGTATTTTGTTTGCCTATATCAATTTGGAACCGGAAGAGACAGCGAAACGCTTGCAGCGTCAGGGAGAATATTTTGACTATATTCAGCCTGGGAAAGAAACCTTAAAAGTGTTAAAACACTATATTTCTTTACAATCAAATATAGGAGCTATCTATCTCATCTTGTATGTCGGCCTGCCCTATTTTGTTAATTTCTTCTTGCCTTTGCCAAGTTTCTTTTTGACCTTGCCAAGCACACTAGTCATTTTGATCAGCATGCTCTTGCCCTTGCGTGAAGAAATACGAATCTTAAGAATCGGGACTTATTATCATAAAGAACTAGAAGTAAAAGGAGAATAGAGGGATATGTTTTACTTTGTACCTTCTTGGTATAAACAAGATCGAAAATGGTATTCTACTGCCCTACCTTTCTATCTGCAACCGAAAAATATGATGTTTGATGATGCCGTAAATTTATTGCGGATGTTTCAACAATCAGGAGAAGCCAACTCTGTCCTGATTTTGAATTATTCACCTCATATTCGGACTTTCTTTTATCAACAAAGACTTTCATCAGATGAAATGTGGAACCTATTTGATAGCATACAAGGTCTGACAGACGTGCCTGCACGAAAAATTCGCTTGGATGATTTGAAATGGCCGCAGGGAGCAGAAATCTTTTATACTCCTTTTATTGTAGATGTTCACGTTGATCACCTACCTCATGCTCAGATTAATTTTTCACAAATAGGTAATATTTTTGATATTACCTATTTTGAAAATAATCAGATAGATTATCAGCTTGTTTTTGATGACCGTGGCTTTGTCTCCAGTATTATCTATTTTGAGCATAATCAGCCTTATTATCAGGACTATCTGAATGCACAAGGGATATGGCAATTCAGAGAATTTTTGACAGCTGATAACCAGCAGGTCATTATCAATCCTGAGGCACAGGGCACATTTGCTAAGGATGTTTATCAGAATATTGAAGAGCTTGTTAAAGAAAAGCTAGAGCAGCATTTGGCTTCTGTTTTAACCAAGGATGATTCGATTATTGTTTCAGCAGATGTGCAGCATAATCATTTTTTCCAACAGATTAAGAAGGATCATCTTGTTGTTCTGTCCTTCTTTGGCAATCGTTATCCGATTACGAATACAGAACAGCTTTTGTCTGATTTAAAAGATACCCCATTTTTTGTGGTAGATAGCTTGGATAAAATCGTGAAGATTGCAGAACAAGTGAGGGAAGTAGAAGAAGAGCAACTTCCTGCTTATTATGAGATACCACCTTATGACACACAGTTGAATCTTGGGCATAGTCAGCGGAAAAAAGAGTTGATCATCTATGTCAATTTCGATACTTTACCAGAACATCATCTTCAATATGTGTTTACTTCCTTGTTTGATATGATGTTGCAACATGAGTGGATTGACTTATTGGTCGGGACGCAGAGTCAAGATTTTGGTCGAGAAGCTTCTATTCGACAGTTTCTTGAGGAATCTTTATCATCAACAAAGTATGCAGAAAAATTGCTCCTTGTTGACAAGGATAAGGCTGCCAAGAGTGGTGATCCACGCTTAGAAGATGATGATAGCCTCAGAGAGCGAATTGATACTGTGGTGATTCATAGTGATACCGGTTTGGCAAAGGCTCTGAAGTATGTTCGCGTCATCTTGGATTTGGGAAGCCCAGCAGATATCCGAACTCAAATTGCAGGTATCAGTGGAGGGATTCCTCAAGTGAATTTGTATAGTTCTTCCTATGTGAAGCATGGCGAAAATGGTTGGATCATGGATGATATTTCCAGCCTGAAAGACGCCCTCTTGTACTATCTGACTGATTTGGAGCATTGGAATCAGTCTTTGGTGCATTCGGTTAAGAGGATTGAGCTGTATACAAGGGGAGAAATTGTCGAAATGTGGAAAAATACGATAAAGGAATTAAAGCTAAATGAACAGAATTAGTGTCCTACAGATTGCCAATGAGAATTGGCAGCACCAATATGAGATTCCTAGTAATATCGCATGGACATTTGTTAAACCAGAAGATATCATGTCTCTCTTGCCAGAAGATATCGGTATTTTAAAAAAGGATGGGAAGAAACCGAAGGCTGCTAAGCCCTATGATGTTGTATTGGTCGATACTGTTGAGCATTTTGAGTACATTACAGTATTGGACAGCTTAATTCAGGTTTATCGCTTGTTTTATCATGAACGCTGTCAGATCACTACAAAGACCTTGGAGAGATTCCTTTTACGGAAAAGGGCAATTCAGTCTACTTTTGAAGATCCAGCTCAGATGCTGTATCTATTTTCACGGGGCTTTTCTTCCAAGCAAAGTGGTACCAAGCTCAGTGTTAATCATCTAGCCGTCAATCCCTCCTTTTCAGGTCAGATTAACTATGAAGGAACTAACTATCTCCGTCTGTGTGGCCAATATGGTGAGGATTACCAAACTGTAGCAACCTATCAGTACAATATCTTTCTGAGCGCAGACGCCCCTTTGGATTTATGGCCAGAGTTCAGAAATTCTGAAGATTGCGCAATTCGTTATGTCATCAAGGGTTATCCAGTTGGCAATTCTCCCATGCAAGAATGGATTTATGATGAAGAATCTTTTGATAAGCCTCTCGTTTTGGATACCAGCGATTCTTATTACCTAAGCGTCAGTGTTCAAGTGAAGGGGCAAGGAATTGTGAAAATTGGACCATTCCACCATCGCCAGTCTCATTTGGGTTATGGGGACTTGTTGATTGGTGGAAATCGTGTTGTGGATAAAAATCGGGAGGAATTGATTTACTACTTCCATCCTGGTGATTTGAAGCCACCTCTCAATATTTATTTTTCTGGTTATCGTCCAGCTGAAGGATTTGAGGGATACTGGATGATGAACAATTTGGGAGCGCCTTTCTTGTTGATTGGAGATCCGCGTTCTGAGGGTGGTGCTTTCTATCTCGGTTCAGAAGAGCTAGAGCAAAAGCTTGTTCAGGTCATTCATCACTGTTTAGATGAATTGGGCTTTACAAGAGACCAGTTGACCCTATCCGGACTATCAATGGGGACTTTTGGAGCCCTGTATTATGCCTCCAAGTTAGAGCCTCATGCAGTGATTGTCGGTAAGCCCTTAGTAAATTTAGGCGATATTGCAGAGAATGAATCCACGATTCGTCCTGGAGGTTTTCCTACTTCTTTAGATTTGGTGCTTCGTACAACAGGAGAATTATCAGAGGAAGGAATAGCTCAACTTAATGAGCACTTCTGGACAGCATTCGAAGAAGCTAATTTTTCAAGGACGAAATTTATTGTGTCTTATATGTATCATGATGACTACGATGGTACGGCCTACCCTGATATGTTAGAAGAGCTAGGAAAGCGAGCTTATCGCGTTAATGTCATTAGTAAAGGATTGACAGGACGACACAATGATGATACGCAAGGAATTGTCGAATGGTTCTTTAATCAATATAAAACTTTATTAGTGAATAGTTTTGAAAGGAAGTTTGATTCGTGAGATACAAGGAAGAAATCTATTTTGCTTATTGGGATATGCAAAGTGTATCTCAGTATCTATATGGATCGTCTGTGAAGCTGCTAGCAGATGGGCATGTTTTATATGAGAATCAGTTCATGCCGTCTGGTACAGTCATTCATGAATGGCATTCGCAAGCAAACTATCAGGCTTTGCGCAATACAAGCCAGCTTCCTGAATTGAAGCGAGGAGAAAACTATATCTTTGGCAGCCATCTGGAGACTCTTCCTGAAAATTCGACCTACTTGAAGATTGAATTTATGAATGCGCGTGATGAGGAGATTTTTAATCAAATCATTAAGCAGGGTGAGACGATGAGCGTTCGTGTTCCTAACAATACCCATCATTATAAAATTCAATTAGTGAGTTCAGGTTGCCATCGTTTCTTGTTTGAAAGCATCTATATTGCTGAAGAAGGTGTGGCAGATTATACTGTCGATCGCTATTGGATTTCGAAATTGTTGCATAAGGACGTCAATCAAGAGACGATTTACGTTTGCTTTACGGAGCCTGATTTCAATCGGACGGGCTACATTCCAGAAATTGTTCGGGAGCATTTTCCAAATTTGTTGGTAGTCAATTCTTCCTACAAAGACGCTCTTTTATATATGGAAAAAGAGTTCTTCGAAATCTTGCTTGGAACAATTGAAAAGATGTCTCGAGAATATTCTTTTGAGAAGGTCGCTTTTGCTGGCTATGGGCCAATTTCAAATATCGCAGCCTTGCTTTACTCACAGCAATTTGAAAATGCCTATGCTTTAGTGACTGATGATTTTATGCCAGAATTGGATTATCAGCATGTTCTTGATCGCTATCGAAATAGGATGAATTATCCTTTATTTAGAGATTTACTACTGGGACGCTTCAATTCAGCTAGAGTAAAAGAGTATGCCCATCTGAAAAATAGGCCACGGGTACTAACCAAAATTGATTATTTGTTGGATCAGTCCTTTTTGCTTCAAAAAATAGACTTGGAGAAAACGGAAGAGTGGATGAGAAAGAATGAAGCCTAAAAAATTACATTTAGCTAATTCCTTTAAACTAAGGCGTTATAAAAAAATCTTAGAAAAGATTAATCAGCTTTCTGACAATTATGCAGCCATGTCAGATAAAGAATTGCAGGCTAAAACTCAATGGTTTAAGGGCCGTCTTGCTGAGGGAGAAAGGCTGCAGGAAATTTTACCAGAAGCCTATGCCACCATTCGTGAAGCGGCTAAGCGTGTCTTGGGTCTCTACCCTTACGATGTACAAATCCTAGGTGCCTTAGTCATGCAAGACAATCAGATTGCCGAGATGAGGACGGGAGAGGGCAAAACACTAACAGCAATTCTGCCCTTGTACTTAAATGCTTTAACTGGAAACAGCACCATCTTGGTTACGGCCAATGAATATTTGGCGATACGCGATGCTAAACAAATGGCTCCTGTTTTTCATTACTTAGGAATGACAGTTGGGGTTGGTGTTTCAGAAAATCCAGCTAAAAAATTGAAGGTTGCGCAAAAGCAGCGGATTTATCAAAGTGATATCGTGTATACAACACATAGTGCGCTGGGATTTGACTACCTTGAAGAAAATTTAGCGACCTCTCAAGCAAAGAAATTCTTGCCTAAGTTCTATTTCTGTTTAGTGGATGAGGTTGATGCAGCTCTCTTGGATAGTGCACAGATGCCTCTGATTATATCAGGCTCTCCGCGGGTTCAGTCCAATCTATTTGTTACCTGTGATGAGTTTGTTAAGACCTTGAAGGAAGGGGAAGATTTTAAGCTAGATTCGACTCGGACTTCAGTCTGGTTGACGAGAAAAGGTGTCAAGGAAGCAGAAGTATACTTCCGTGTACAAAATGCTTACGATCCAAATAACTACCAACTGATCCGTCAAATCAATTTGGCCTTAAGGGCCAATCATTTATTTGAAAAAGATCGTCAGTATACTGTAGAAAATGGCGAAGTCAAGTTGATGGATGAGGCAACAGGGCGAGTTTTAGAAGGGAATAAACTTCAATCTGGTTTGCACCAAGCCTTGGAAGCGAGAGAACGCGTAAAGATTTCCTTAGAAACACGTTCCATGGCCTCTATTACCTATCAAAATCTGTTCAAGATGTTTCCTAAATTGGCGGGGATGACGGGTACAGGGAAGGTCTGTGAAGATGAATTTCGTGAAGTGTATGACTTGGGAGTGGTCGTTGTACCAACTAGAAAACCCAATCAACGGATTGATTATCCAGATGAGATCTATCTAACTATCCCTCAAAAACTTTATGCTTCTTTGGATTATATTAAAAAATTACACAAAAAGGGACAGCCAGTTCTGATTGCGACAGGATCGGTAAGAATGTCAGAAATTTACTCCATGCTCCTGCTTCAGGAAGGAATTGCTCATAACGTGCTAAATGCTTACAATGCAGCAAAAGAAGCAGAGATGATTGCACAGGCTGGCCGGCGTTCTGCGGTAACCGTCGCAACCTCTATGGCTGGTCGGGGAACGGATATTATCTTAGAAGAAGGCGTTGCTAAATTAGGCGGACTGGCGGTTATTGGAACAGAGAGAATGTCCAGCGAACGAGTGGATTTGCAGCTTCGTGGTCGTGCAGGCCGTCAAGGTGCGCCTGGACTAAGTAAATTCTTTGTTTCACTCGAAGATGACATTATTACGAAGACTGGCAGTAAGTGGATCAATGATTTTTATCAGAAAGAAGTCGCTAAGCCAGAGGAAAAACAGAAGGTTCATCTAAAATCGGTTCGTATTAAATATGAGGTGACAGAAGCTCAGAGAAACAGCGATAATGCGGCAGCTGCTTCAAGACGATCAACAGAGCAGTATGACGAAAGTATCCGAATTCAACGGCAAATCATTTATAATAAGCGCAATGACATTATTGCTCATTCTGACTTTAAACTAGAATATTTTTTATCTGTTTTATCAGATGCTATGGACGCCTATATGAAGAAGCATCCATTTAAAGAACAGGCTGATTTGTATCGATTTGTTTTGGATAACATTAGCTACTATTGTCAAGGCATTCCAAGAGATTTAGATGTGACAAACATTCGTCAAGTTAAGAAGTTTCTATCTAAGCTTTTCATTGAAGAATATCAACGAAAACGCGATAGAATTGAGGATTCAGAACTGTTTGGGCAGCTTCAGCGCATCGCAGTGTTAAGAGCAGTGGATGATTGCTGGGTGGAGCAAGTTGACTATCTCCAACAATTTCAAACTTTAGTGGTTAGTCAAGGTTATGCACAAAAGAATCCTGTATATGAGTTTCATAAAGAGGCTTTTGAGTCATATAAGAGAATGAATGCAGACATGAATCTTAAAATTATAAAAAATATGGCGCTTAGTTATGTCAATGTTCAGCCTACAGGGAAATTAGAGGTTTTCTTTGGTTAAAGTTTTGACAGATTGTGCTATAGACTTTATAATAAGGATATAACTGCATTCGGGAGAAAATGTATATTTATGGGTAAGAACAATAAAGCAAAATCAAAGGGGTTTAAGCGCGTTATATCGAAGTTTAAACGATTGGTGACGGAGGATGATAATTATTATGATCCGGATGCAGCCATCTTAAAACCGATTAGCCGAAAACCCCAAGAGCAGAATCAGGTTGTGTTAGGTATTAATGAAGAATTAAAACCACAGACAGAGCCAATTTCTATTATGGAAGACTTTGAGGATTTTCAAGCCAACAATAGCTTGGTAGTAGATGATCTGATAAAAAATGTCAGTCAAAGTTTATCAATGAGCGTTTCGACCTCAATGAGTTTGTCTGCTGAACATTTCGACAGTGACTCTGTTTCAATAAGCGAGAGTTCTCTTCAAGATTCGCTGTGGGAAAATGATTCATTAGAGACTTATTCTTTAGACTCTTCTCATATTATCGATCGGTCAGATTCAGAATCTGAGCTGGTTCTTGAGGATGAATCTCTATCCGCTTCTATCAGCGCCAGCGAGAGTCTTTCCGAGTCTGAATACTGGAGTGTTTTCGAAATAGAATCTCTTAGCATTTCTGAGTCGGATTCACTTTATGAGAGTGAGTGGTTATCCGCTTCCATAAGCGCCAGTGATAGTCTTTCCGAGTCTGAATACTGGAGTATTTTCGAATCTGAGTCCCTCAGCATATCAGAGTCAGATTCGCTTTATGAGAGTGAGTGGCTATCCGCTTCTATCAGTGCAAGCGAGAGCCTTTCCGAGTCTGAGTACTGGAGTATCTTTGAATCTGAATCTCTCAGCATATCAAAGTCAGATTCACTCTATGAGAGTGAATGGCTATCCGCTTCTATTAGTGCCAGTGATAGTCTTTCCGAGTCTGAGTACTGGAGTATCTTTGAATCTGAATCTCTCAGCATATCAGAATCAGATTCACTTTATGAGAGTGAATGGTTATCCGCTTCTATCAGTGCCAGCGAGAGTCTTTCCGAGTCGGCTTCTATCCTTCTTAGCGAATTCGTTTCAACTTCGGTAGCGGATAGTCAGTCAGCTTCTCTGTCAGAATCTATTAGTGCTAGTCGGAGCCTTTCAGAATCTGAGTCTCTAAGTGCCTTAGAAGAGACTTCTATGAGTCTTTCAGATTCAGTTTATGAGAAGGAAGCTGATTCATCTTCAATAAACGAGAATAAGCCAGATACTTTCTTGATTTCTCTTAGTACTAGCCTGAGCCTCTCTACTTCTGAATGGCTGGCTCAGTCTGAGTTTACTTCACTTAGCCTTTCAGCATCTGAATCTTTGAGCATCAGTCAGTCTCTATCCTTGAGTGAAGCATTTTCTCAACTTCTTTTCGAATCTGAATCAGCCAAGGAGAGTCAGCAGCTATCAGAATCACTTAGCTATAGCCAGTCCCTTTCTCTTTCAGAATCTTTGAGTGAATGGACAGCAGAATCTCTCAGTCTCAGCGAGTCAATCTTTTTGAGCGAGTCAATCTCCCTGAGTGAGTCCATTGCCGAGTATACTTGGTTAAGTTCTTCATTGTCGGTTAGTGCCTCTGTTGCTCAATCCGAATTGGAAAGCCAATTGACATCAATTTCCGAGTCTATTAGTGTCTCAGAATCTCTCAGTCAGAGTGTGAGCGTCTTCACTTCTTTCAGCTTGAGTGAGTCAGTTTCCTTGAGTGAATCCGAAAGTCTCAGTGCGTCAAGCTCCTTCAGTTTGAGTGAGTCAACTTTCTTGAGTGAATCTGAAAGCCTTAGTCAGAGTCTCAGCCTTTCAGAATCCTTGAGCCAGAGTGTCAGCACTTCACTCTCTTTGAGCCTCAGTGAGTCAATTTCAGTCAGTCAATCTGAACAAGAGAGCCAGAGCCTTAGTGTGTCAGAATCCTTGAGTCAGAGTGCAAGCATTTCGACTTCATTTAGTTTGAGCGAATCACTTTCCGAGTATACTTGGCTCAGTTCGTCACTCTCAGTTAGTGCTTCTCTTGCCCAATCTGAATTGGAAAGCAAGTTAACATCGCTTTCCGACTCTATTAGTCAGAGTGCAAGCCTTTCAACTGCCTTTAGTTTAAGTGAATCAGTTTCCTTAAGTGAGTCTGAAAGCCTTCGTCAGAGCCTCAGTGTTTCAGAATCCTTGAGTCAAAGCCTCAGTGTTTCAAGCTCACTGAGTTTGAGTGAGTCCGAAAGCCTTAGCCAGAGCCTCAGTATCTCTGAGTCATTAAGTGAGAGTGCGAGTCTTTCAACTTCTTTAAGTTTGAGTCAATCAATTTCAGAGTACAATTGGATCAGTTCTTCACTCTCAGTTAGTGCTTCTGTTGCCCAATCTGCATATGAGAGCAAGTTAATTTCAGTTTCAGAGTCGGCTAGTCAGAGCACCTCAACCTCTATCAGTCTTTCCGAATCTCTTAGTCATAGTGTCAGCATCTCAACTTCCTTTAGTTTGAGTGAGTCGATTTCCCTGAGTGAATCAGAGCAAATCAGTCAAAGTATTGTGAGAGTTTCCTTATCTGAGTTTTATAGCATTTCAGTCTCAGAGTTGCTTTCTTACAGACAGAGTGTTTCAGAGTCTAAGTCAGTATCACATAGTTTACAAGTCTCAGAATCTCTGTCACTTAGCTTGTCTCGAACAGAGTCAATGCTTCTTGCCTATCAACAAGAATCGCTTGAAAGTATGAGCCTTGCATCTCAGGAACTTTCAGAGGCAGTTGCACTATCTCAAGAAAGCCTGTCTGTTCAAGTTTCTACAACTCCAAACTTGAGCGTAACAGATCAAGAGGCATATCAGATGGTAAGACCAGGTTTACAGCCAATTTCTCCTGACTTAAAAAATGTCGCTAGTACATTATCTGGATTGGCTTCTATCGCTCAGAATAAGAAAGACCAGCGATAATTTTAAAGATACTAGAGGATGCAATAGTATCCACATATATTCACAAAATCAAAAGGAGTCATTATGATTAGAAATACGATGCCCAACAGCAATAAAGGTTTGGGAACGACGGATGTATTACCAATTAGTGAACCACGTATAGGAGTACTGACAGGGGAAATCAACTACAAAAAAGTACCAATAGGTGCCTATGACCTTCTGGGGCAATTTACTTTAGCGAGTCAACCGGATTATATTAGTGATTTGAATATGATTCAATCGATGGGCTTCAATGTTTATAGAATTTCTATCTCTTGGGCACGAATTTTCCCAACTGGAGAAGAAGCGCAGCCAAGTGAAGAAGGTTTGAAATACTATGAGGCGATTATTGATCAAGTTCTGCAAAGGGACATTGAACCGATTGTAACCTTGAGTCATTTCGATCTTCCACTGAACCTGTATGAGAAATACGGTGCTTGGAAGAGTCGCAAGATGATTGATTTCTATGAGCATTATACAGAAGCTGTTTTCAAATATTTTAAAGATAAGGTGAGATATTGGATTACCTTTAATGAATTCAATGTTTTGCATCATTTACCATATCTTGGTGGTGGTCTGTCTTTTGAAGAGGGAGAAAACCGGAATCAGCAAATCTGGCAGGCAGCTCACTATCAATTAGTCGCTTCGGCACGTGTGATTAAGCTTGGAAAATCAATCAATCCAGAATTTCAATTTGGTGGCATGGTGGTAGTCAGCCGCAACTATAGTCAGACTCGAGATAATGCGATTGATGCCATGGAAGCAGAAGTCAAGAATCGTGAAAACTACGTCTTTACAGATGTTCAAGTTCGTGGTTGTTACCCAAATCATTTCTTGCGTCGTTTAGAGCGGGAGCAGATTGCTTTGGATATTGAAAATGATGACTTCTTTGACTTAAGAGTCGGTAAGGTTGATTTTGTTAGCTTTAGTTATCATGCTTCTAGCAACTCTCAAGAAGTCTTTATCAATAAATATGCTTATAACAATGCCAACAAGAATCCAATCGACCCTGTCGGTCTTCGTCTGGCTATGAACAACCTTTATGACCGCTATCAAAAGCCACTATTTGTTGTAGAAGATGATTTGGTGTTAGATGAGTCAGACAACCTGTCAATAGAAGAGCTAAAAACAAATATTCAAGAGATTGTGAAAACAGTAGAATATGATGGTGTTGAGCTTCTAGGCTACACGCCTCTTAGCTGGATAGATCTTAATTTCTAGAATAGATGCTTTTAGATCTAGTTACCTTTCATGAAAATACCTGAATGGATTGCATGTTATCTATTCAGGTGTTTTTGTTTATAAAACCAGATGTAAACAATCTTAAAAAATCATCGAAATAATTGATGAATAGGATTCTATCTCCTCCTGTAGAATTCGGATTTTTTTGGTCTGAGGCTTAGAAAACAATGGTAATAATCGTTATTTTATGCTACAATTGGTAAGATAGTATATAATTAGAATAAATGAAGAATAGAGGGAGCAGAATGAGACTTAAAAAGACCTTATTTGGTAACTATCGCGCCAAGGAAGTTGAAGAATACATTGAATCGTTAGAAGAAGGATTTGATAGTGAAATTCGTAAAAAGAACGAGAAAATTGAATCTTTACGCAAAAAAATTGATGCTTTAAAGAACCAAGAAAGAGAAATTGGCGAAGCTGTCGTATATGCTAAATCGCTGATCATTGAAGCGCATGAAAAGGCAGAAAAAGAAGCTCAAGAAGTTCTAGAAAAAGCTCAGAAAGACTTCTTACAAGTAAGATCGTCTATCCTTGGAGAAATTGATGAATTGACGAAAAAACGTCTTGAAACCGAAAAGCTCTATAAGATGCAAAAGGAAAAAATCAAAGAGCTTCTTAGTCAAATTGGTCATATTCTAGATGAAGAAATTTTAGAGGGTCAAATTGACCTCTCAAGTCTAATCGAGGAAGCTTCGAAAGAAGACGATGAAATTACACGTTTGTTTGATGCACCTTTAGAAGAAGAGGAAGTTAAACGCTTGTTTGATGCGCCTTTAGAAGAGGATGGGGCTACAAGTTCGTTTGATGAGTCATTAGATGGGCAAGTTGAAGCTTCTCTTGAAGCGCATGAAGAGGAAGTGAATGAATCAGAGATTTTTGGTGAGGAAGAAGCGCCAGCAGAAATCCCTGCTCCCCAAAAAGAAGTTGTAAATATTGAACAAACATTTGCTAAGACAGGTACAGACAGTTCTATTCCTGTTACTTATTTCACTTCTCCTGCTAAAAAATCTAAAGATGAAGGCAAAGAGAAAGAAAAGAAGAAAGGAAAAATCATTAAACGCCTTTCAAGAATAAAAAAAGATAGTCTTTTGTAAGAGGAATATGGTTTATGACAATTTATAACATCAACCTAGGAATTGGCTGGGCGAGTAGCGGAGTAGAGTATGCGCAGATTTATCGTGCAAAATTGCTTCGCAGTGTGGGCTTAGAAGCGAAATTCATCTTTATGGATTTTATTTCAGCTGATAACATTGAACATTTGACAAAGAATATCGGCTTTGAAGACTCTGAGGTTATTTGGCTCTATCAGTATTTTACAGATGTTAAAATTGCACCGACGACCTATACGCTAGCACAGGTCTTAGCGAGTTTCGATAAAGAACCCCTAGAAATTGTCCGTAATCCCGAGAACAAGACCTTCCGAGTCATGTTTGGAGACAATGATTTTGTAACGTGCTATGCTTGCGATATGGATAATGAGCTGGTTGAGCGGGCTGAGATTGTTTCGCGTGGCTGCCTCATTCAGAAAGAATATTATACGTATACCAAAAACTTTATTGAGTATTATAGTCCTGTAGATGGTCGGGCTCGTCTCTACCAACGGACTTGGCTCAATGAAGATGGCAGCGTGGCTTACGAAGAGATTATCGATGAGGTAGACGGTAAGCAAGAAACGCAAGTTTATCGCTTTCCAGATCAGGTCTTCTACTCCAAGCAGGAATTTGTCGCTCATTTCATGAGAAGCTTGAAGTTGACCGATAAGGATTTACTGATTCTAGATCGGGAGACAGATATTGGCCAGCCAATCTTCGCTAATAAGGGGGCTGCTAAACTAGCTGTCATCGTTCATGCGGACCACTTCAGTGAAAATCCTGCAGAAAAAGAGTATATCTTGTGGAATAATTACTACGAGTATCAATTTGAATATGCGGAAGAAGTAGATTACATCATCAATTCGACGGATGCTCAAACAGAGCTTTTAAAAGAGCAGTTTGCTCAATATACCGACATCAAACCGAAAGAGATTTTGACCATTCCTGTGGGCAGCTTGGATAAGCTGCGTCGACCAGAAGGCCCACGGAAGCCTTTCGCTTTGATGACGGCTTCTCGTTTAGCTAGTGAAAAGCATATTGATTGGCTGATTCACTCTGTAGTGAAGGCTCATGAGCAATTACCGGAAATCACTTTTGATATCTATGGTACGGGTGGTGAGGAAGCTATGCTGCGGAAGCTGATTTCGGATCTGCAAGCAGAAGAGTATATTCGACTGATGGGGCATCATCATATGGCGGATATTTATAAGAATTATTCTGTTTATCTAGCGGCGTCTACAAGTGAAGGTTTTGGTCTGACCCTGTTGGAAGCAGTAGGTTCTGGCCTGCCCATCATTGGCTTTGATGTTCGTTATGGCAATCCGACCTTTATCCGTGATGGAGAAAATGGCTACCTAATTCCCAAGGCTCGTCCAGATGATCTAGATGCTATGACGACAGAGTATGCGGAAAAGATTGTTCAGCTATTAACTCAACACTCTCAAGAAGATTTGTCCCGTGTATCCTATGAGGTAGCTGAACCTTACCTTGATGAGCATATTGCCCAGCGCTGGTCTGATCTTGTCCAATCGGCTCAGACCAACTAAGTAGGATTCAGAAAGAAAGGCATAACCACTATGATTTGTTTGTTTGACCGCTATGATCAAGCAAGTTTTGATTTGTTACGTTCATTAAAAGCAACAGGACTTGATTGTCCTGTTGTTGTTGTACAAGACGATGGCTATCTTTCACCAGATGTCGAGTCTCCTTACAGTTATTTTACAGGAGATTTGGACACACCGGAAGGTCGTCCAATTTATTTTAATCTTGTCCCAAAACCGCACCTATGGGAGATTCGCTCTAGCAATGTAAATGGGGAAATCTTGGATATGGGCAAGAAGCGTGCGAATATTTTCTATCGCCAACCAACGCATGAAAGACGTGTGCGGGCTGTCGAATGGCTGGATACAGAGGGGCAGGTTCGAGCGGCAGATATCTACAATCGCAAAGGACGCCTTTTTGCACAAATAACCTATGATCAGACACAACGTCCGACCCATACTCGCTATTTTGACCAGAACAATGTCGTGGTGATTATGGAAAATCATCTGACTGGTGATATCATCTTGACACTTGAAGGAAAGCGTCATATCTTTAAATCCAAACAAGAATTTGTCGTCTTTTATCTGCAATATCGTGGATATGATACAGATCGTATTATTTATAATTCTCTAGCAACCCCCTTCTTGGTGGCCTACGCTCTTCGTCCTAAAAATGGTCGTGCAGAAGATGTTCTTTTCTGGCAAGAGCCTATCGGAGAAGCCTTACCTGGTAATATGAAAGTAGCTATGAAAATGCCTCATCGCAATATCCGCATCGCTGTTCAGGACAGGCAGGTATATGAGAAAATTCAAAGCTTGGCAACACCGGAAGAAAAAGTCTATTTCCACAATATTGGTTATATTTATGATTACCAGCGTCTTAATAATATGAATCCAGAAGCCTTGATTTTGACCAATAGTGATCAGCTTGAGCAAATAGAGCAACTCTTGACTCAGCTGCCAAATGTACATTTCCATATCGGAGCCATCACAGAAATGTCCAGCCATTTAATGGGGCTCAATCGTTATCCGAATGTTTCGCTTTATCCAAATATTCGTCCGGCCAAGGTTGCAGAGCTTTTTGAGAGATGTGACTTGTATCTAGATATCAATATCAGCGATGAAATCCTAAATGCTTGTCGCACAGCTTTTGAGAACAACATTCTGATTCTCAGTTTTACAAACACTTGTCATAGCCGTCGATTTATTGCGGATGATCACATTTATGCGCCAGAAAATGTCTCAGGCGTGGTGGAAAAAATCCAAGCTGTCCTTGCTCATTCATCAGAGATGGAAGCAGCACTTGCTAGACAGAAACAGGCTGCTAATCAGGCTAGTTTGGAGCAATATAAGGCCATTCTTTAACCAGATACATGAGAACTTGCTTTCGATGAGGGCAAGTTCCTTTATGCAGATTTAGTAAGGGAGGACAATCATGCCAGAGAAGAAAAAGGGAATTCTGCAGGAACATATCAAAGAGCAGCTAGATAATCGTAGAAGACCGTTGAAAAGAGAGAAGCAAGAGTTTAGTATGATTGCAGTGTTAGGTGGCATTCTTTTTCTTATCACTCTCTTGGTCACAATCATCATGCAGTTGGGGCAATTCTTTTAGTCTCTGATATTCTAGTTAGAATGATAAAAAACAGCAGACTTTCCTGCTGTTTTTTGTTACAATTTATACATGACTAAGAATCAAGAAAAAGGAAGGGAGTGCCACTGTGTTAGCAATTGAAAAAATTAGGAAAATCACTCCCGAAAACCTTCCGCCTTTAACGATTTTGACGGGAGACGACTTGGGGCAATTTGAGCTGTTCAAAGACGAGTTTTTGAAACAGATTCACTACGATCCAGCGGATTTGAATGTCACGTTGTTTGACATGAAAGAAACGTCTTATGCAGATGTGGAGTTAGATCTAGTCAGTCTGCCTTTTTTTGCGGATGAAAAGATTATTATTTTAGATCATTTTGCGGATCTAACGACAGCAAAAAAGCGCTATTTATCGGATGAAGAGCTCAAGTCCTTTGAGCAGTATTTGGAAGCCCCTAGTGGCACGACCAAATTAGTCATTTTTGCGGAAGGTAAGCTGGACAGCAAACGCAGATTAGTCAAGATACTCAAGCGCGACGGACAGATCTTTGAAGCAGCTGAGATTAAAGAAACAGATTTACGTCAGTATTTTACCAAACAGGCCCAGCTTGAAGGTCTGGACTTCGCTCCGAAGGCTTTTGACCACTTGCTGATCAAATCAGGCTTTCATTTTAGCGAAATCAGTAAAAACTTGGCTTTTCTGAAGTCTTATAAGGAGTCAGGACAAATTAGTCTAGAAGACATTGCTGAGGCCATTCCCAAAACCTTGCAGGACAACATTTTTGATTTGACTCAGCTGATTTTACAGAAACAAATTGATGCGGCACGGAGTTTGGTGCGCGATCTGACCTTGCAGGGTGAAGATGAAATCAAGTTGATTGCCATCATGTTAGGCCAATTTCGGATGTTTACTCAGGTTAAAATTTTGGCGGATAATGGCCGATCTGAGAGCCAAATCGTGTCGGACTTATCAGACTATCTAGGCCGCAAGATGAATCCCTTCCAAGTCAAGTTTGCGCTTAAGGATGCGCGTGGGCTTAGCCTCAACTTTCTGAAAAGAACCCTGACCTGCTTGATTGAAACGGACTACCAGATCAAGTCTGGCCTTTATGACAAGGACTACCTTTTCGACCTCGCCTTGCTGAAAATCGCAACAGGAAACTTCTAAAAGCTTAGCAAAATTTATAAGCAAAATAGTTGAAAAATGTGCGTTTTTACGTTATGATTTGTATAATAATAAAGAAAATGAGGACAAGTAAATGGCAATTATTTTACCAGATCTACCTTATGCATACGACGCTTTGGAACCTTACATCGATGAGGAAACAATGCACCTTCACCATGACAAGCACCATCAAACTTACGTGAATAACGTAAATGCGGCGCTTGAAAAACACCCTGAAATTGGTGAAGACTTAGAAAAACTGTTGGCAGATGTTGAGTCTATCCCAGCTGATATTCGTCAGGCAGTGATCAACAACGGTGGTGGACATTTAAACCACGCTCTTTTCTGGGAATTGATGACTCCTGAAAAGACAGCTCCTTCAGCAGAACTTGCAGCAGCAATCGATGAAACTTTCGGTTCATTCGAAGAATTCCAAGCAGCCTTCACTGCAGCAGCAACTACTCGTTTCGGTTCTGGATGGGCATGGTTGGTTGTTAACAAAGAAGGGAAGCTTGAAGTGACTTCAACAGCAAACCAAGATACACCAATCTCAGAAGGGAAGAAACCAATCTTGGGCTTGGATGTTTGGGAACATGCATACTACGTGAAATACCGCAATGTACGTCCTGACTACATCAAAGCTTTCTTCTCAGTTATTAACTGGAACAAAGTAGACGAGCTTTACGCAGCAGCTAAATAAGCTTTTATAATAAAAAAAGTTTGAATCAAAAGGTGCCTTAACGGAGCCTTTCGATTCAGGCTTTTTATTTTTCAAATGGGTCAAAATAGACTCAAATGAATCTCCCGTTTTGGAAGGGATATTTCTTGCGTTTATACCTGAAAATGATACACTAGAAGAGTATGTGAAAGTGAGGAGAAAGGCTTCCTAGATAAGGAAGAAGCCTGTGTCACTTTTTCTGAAAAAACTGTATCTCAACAAAAGGGAGAATGAAAATGACAAGTATTACGATTACAAAAGGAGCAGTGGATACGCCACTTTATTTAAAAATGCTCAACCGTCACGGGTTAATTGCAGGAGCTACTGGGACAGGAAAAACCGTTACCTTAAAAGTGATAACTGAAAAATTAAGTCAGCAAGGGATTCCGGTGTTTCTAGCAGATATCAAGGGAGACCTTTCAGGTCTTGCCAAAGCGGGGCAATGGACGCAAAAGATGGAAGAGCGCTATAAGTTACTAGGGATTACAGATCCTTTTGAACCTCAAGCTTTTCCAGTTCGCTTATGGGATGTCTTCGGTCAAGCTGGCCATCCGGTCCGTGCAACGATTGAGGGAATGGGGTCTCTTTTGCTAGCTCGCTTGCTGGACCTCAACGAAACGCAAACAGGGATTTTGGCCATCGTCTTTAAATTAGCTAAAGAAAAAAATTGGCCTTTGATTGATTTGAAGGATTTACAGAGCCTTTTGAAGGAAGTGTATGACCATGCCTCAGAATATTCTGCTCAGTATGGAAATATCAGTAAACAATCAGTGGGAGCTATTCAACGAAGCTTGTTGGTGCTAGAACAAGAGGGAGCAGATCAATTCTTCGGAGAGCCAGCTTTGGATCTTCAAGATTTTATGCAATTGGATAGCAGTGGACGAGGCTACATCAACATTCTGTCAGCAACTCGTCTCTTTAACTCCCCTAAGCTCTATTCAACCTTCCTTATCTGGATGTTGTCTCGTCTGTTCGAAACCTTGCCAGAAGTTGGAGATCTAGAAAAACCAAAACTTGTCTTTTTCTTTGATGAAGCCCACCTCTTGTTTAATGATGCAAGTAAGCTCTTCCTTGAAAAAGTAGAGCAAGTCGTTCGCCTCATCCGATCCAAAGGAGTAGGGATTTACTTTATTACGCAGAATCCTCAAGATCTCCCCGAATCTGTCTTAGCTCAACTTGGTAACCGAGTCCAACATGCCTTGCGTGCCTATACGCCAAAAGAAATGAAGGCCATCAAAGTTGCTGCTCAAAGCTTCCGACCAAACCCAGAGTTTGATACGGAAAGTGTCTTGACGGAGTTGGGAACAGGGGAAGCTCTAGTTTCCTTCCTAAATGAAAAGGGACAACCAAGTGTGGTTGAACGTTCTTATATTTTATCTCCACAATCCAGTTTTGATTTGTTAAACGAAAGTGAACAGTTGGCCTTGATCACCAGCTCTCCTTTCCATCAAAAATATGCTGTTCGAGTAGACAATGAATCAGCTTATGAAAAATTGACTGAAAAATCTGCTAGAGAAGAGAATGAAAAGGAACGGGTAGAAGAAGAAAAGACGAGAGTTGCAGAAGAGAGAGCCAGCCAAAAACGGAGTCCAGGCCGTCCACGGAAATCTAGTTTAGAAAAGGCCAAGGATTCCTTTATCAGTTCCTTGTTCCGTACCATTGCACGCGAAGTTGCTAAATTGATTATGGGATCCTTTAAGCGCAAATAAGACAGTAAAAATTGGATGGATTTATAGGAACATGAGGAAAGATTGAGGTTGGAGTTGCTAAAAAAGTTCCTGCCAGAAGAAATCGTTTTCTGATCCAGAAATACCTTGTTATTTTAAAGAGAATCTTTTATAATTAACTTCATATGAAAAAAATATTTAATGTTCGATCGATCATGATTGTGTTGGGAATTTTATTATGTATAGGAGGAGTTGGAGCATTAACTTACCTCCATCTACATCAAGCTCCAGTTCCACCGCTTGCTCAAGAGGGAACGACAGGTCAATCAGTCGAGTCCAAGAAAGAAAAGCAACCCCTTCAACCTCCCCGTGTTAAAACTCCTGAGGAGAAACAAGCAGTCCTCGATCAGGACCGTGAAACTATGGAGTATCTGGGCCTCGTCTATGATTATGCCAATAAAGGCTTGGTCGAGGTTGTACAAGACTACATGGCTGAAAATGGAATTGATCCTTCTCAAATCACCTTTACCTATAAAAATCCTGCTACAGGCCAACAATTTTCGATGAATGAGTTGCAGCCGATGACAGCGGGAAGTACTTATAAACTGCCCCTAAATATGTTAGTCGTGGATGAAGTCGATGAAGGGAAGTTAAGCTTAACGGATGAATTTGATATCACCAATACTTACTACGAGTACCTTGGAGAGCACGATAATTATGTAGCTGCCTTTGGTGGAACCATGACTATCCCAGATATGCAGCGTTATTCTCTTGTGTATTCAGAAAATACGCCGGCCTATGCCTTGGCCGACCGCTTTGGTGGCATGGACAATGTCTATAGGAAGTATGAAAAATATGGAAAATCCCGTGCAGAAATAAAAACCATTAGTCCCGAAAACAAAACGACATCTGATTACTATATTCAAGTCTTGGAGTATCTTTGGAATCATAAAGAAAAGTATGGGACCTTGCTAGAATTGATTGGAGAGTCCTTCCCAAATGAATATTACAAACGGTATTTACCAGATTTAGTCATTCAGCAAAAACCTGGTTATGTAGCGGAAGCCCTCAATGTCGAAGCCATTGTTTACGAACAAACACCCTATCTCATCTCGATTTTCACAGCTGGTCTAGGGGGGACAACTCCAGAAAGTACGGAGATTAGTGGCTATGGTCTTCATTTACTTGGTCAACTCTGCTATGTGATCAATGAATGGCACCGTGTAAATGTCAATTAAGTAATTAGAACCTTTCCCAAGATAGTTTTGGGCAGGTTTTTTCTTTGCAAAATGATTGTTTATTGATTAAAAACTTATTGACAATCTTTGAGGTCAGCGAATAAATATGATATAATAACTAAAGAACCTAAAGAAAGAATAGAAATGATTACAAAAGAAGATTATCAGTTGATTCGATCCCATCCAGCTTTCTCTGAGATTCCAGTTGAAAAATTTGATAAATTAGCTGTAGAAATCCATTATAGAGAAATTCCAAAGGGACAAATCCTATTTTTTGCTGGTGATAAACGCGATCGGATCTTTTTAGTGGTAGAAGGTTATGTCCGTATTGAGGAGTTTGATTCATCAGATACCTTCTCGTATATGGATTACATCAAAGAAGGAGCTGTCTTCCCATACGGTGGTATGTTTTCAGATTCAAATTATCACTATACAGCCACTTCCATGACAACGGTAAAATATTTCAGCATCCCTGTTCAGCTTTATGAGGAAATTGTTCAGTCCAGTATGGATCAAGTTCTCTTTATTACGAGAAAACTTTCAAAAATTCTGGAATTCCAGGAGTTACGGCTTCGGAATGTGGTGGCAGCCAGTGCCAGTGATCGTGTGATCCAATCCTTAGCACTACTCTGTAAGGATTATCAAAAGTTTGGTTCGACTATTCCTTTTCCAATGAGTATGAAAGAATTGGCCAGATTAGCTGCGACGACTAGAGAAACCGTCAATCAAGTATTAAAGAAGCTCCTAGAAGAGGAAAGAATCGAATACAAGCATAAGAAATTAACCTTTCTTGATCTTCCTTTCTTTTTAAATAGTTTTGAAGAAGCCTAATAGGGCTTCTTTTATTTTCTATCAAAATCTTTTAAAAGTTTTAAAAATCAAATAAAAAATATTTACCCGTAAAAAGAATATATATAGCAAAATATCCAAAGAAAGCGGTTCATATTTCATAAAACAAGGGTTATATTTAAAAAAATGTCAGATTCTTGGCATTCGTAATGGAAGATTGACTGTGAAAGCGGTACCAATTGGTGATAAAATGAAACCTGTAAACGGGATTAGCTAAGCTAAACCGCGAGAAAAAGGAGGACTATAAATGTCTACACACCCAATTCATGTTTTCTCAGAAATTGGAAAACTGAAAAAAGTTTGTTTGCACCGTCCAGGTAAAGAGTTGGAAAACTTGATGCCTGACTATCTTGAACGTCTTCTTTTTGATGATATTCCATTCTTGGAAGATGCTCAAAAAGAACACGACGCATTTGCTGAAGCACTTCGTAACGAAGGAATCGAAGTACTTTATCTTGAGCAGTTGGCTGCTGAATCATTGACTTCTCCAGAAATTCGTGATCAGTTCATCGAAGAATACCTTGAAGAAGCGAACATTCGTGGACGCCAAACAAAAATTGCGATCCGTGAATTGCTTCACAGCATTGAAGACAACCAAGAATTGGTTGAAAAAACAATGGAAGGGGTTCAAAAAGCTGAACTTCCAGAAATTCCTGAAGAAGCAAAAGGATTGACAGACCTTGTTGAATCTGACTATCCATTTGCTATCGACCCAATGACAAACTTGTACTTCACACGTGACCCATTTGCAACAATTGGTAATGCAGTATCATTGAACCACATGTACGCAGATACACGTAACCGTGAAACTTTGTATGGTAAATACATCTTCAAATACCACCCAGTTTACGGTGGAAAAGTTGAACTTGTCTACAACCGTGAAGAAGATACTCGTATCGAAGGTGGAGATGAGTTGGTACTTTCTAAAGATGTATTGGCAGTTGGTATCTCACAACGTACTGATGCTGCATCAATCGAAAAATTGTTGGTAAACATCTTCAAGAAGAACGTTGGCTTCAAGAAAGTATTGG
>ERZ773007.201-NODE-201-length-30632-cov-4.623442_pt1 | contig 30632 bp, 29 predicted proteins | sample MGYA00580665_ERZ773007 | MGnify/ENA primary metagenome ERZ773007 (study PRJEB29015, sample SAMEA2738122) | human oral metagenome | biome: human oral; feature: human-associated habitat; material: saliva | place: China | collected 2167 ... | reverse complement strand
TTGACATGGGATATATTGTCTATGGAGCGTTCTTCCTTGGCTCGTCCCTCTATCTGCTGCTTCGGCGCGAGCTCTGGCTCTGCTTTTTGACCGGTTCCGCGCTTGCCAGCACGGACGCAGCCTCTGTCTTCTCGGTGCTGCGCTCCCGGAAACTGGACTTAAAAGAGAACACGGCTTCCATCCTGGAGCTTGAGAGCGGAAGTAACGACCCCATGGCCTACATGCTGACCCTGGTCTGCCTCTCCGTTTTGACCGGCGAGGCCGATGTCGGCAGCATACTCCGCCTGCTCACAACACAGATCGTCTTCGGTATCTCAATCGGCGCCCTCTGCGGCCTTTTGTCCTACCGCATTTTGAAGAGCGTTTCCTTTGAGGTGGATGGCTTCGACGTTATCTTCATCGCCGGCATCGCCCTCTTTTCCTACGCGCTCTCCGCGGCGCTCGGCGGCAACGGCTATCTCTCGACTTATCTGACCGGCATCATACTCGGAAACGTGAAGATGGGCGGCAAAAAGAACATCGTTCACTTCTTTGACGGTCTGACCGGTCTCATGCAGATAGCGGTTTTTTTTCTGCTCGGTCTGCTCGCAACGCCCTCGCTGCTCCCCGGTGTTTTGATGTCCGCAGTCTCGGTGTTTCTCTTCTTAACCCTGGTTGCGCGCCCGCTCGCGGTGAAACTTCTGCTCCTGCCGTTCCGCGCAAGCAAGGGCCAGAGCCGCCTGATTTCCTTTGCGGGACTGCGCGGTGCCTCTTCGATTGTCTTTGCCATCATGGCGGTGCAAACCCTAAAGAGCGACACGCGCTTCTTTCACATTATCTTCTTTGTCGTTCTCTTGTCCCTCCTGGTGCAGGGCAGTCTCCTGCCCTTTGCGGCGCGGCGCTTCGATATGATTGACTTGAGTAACGACGTCATGAAGACCTTCACCGACTACAGCGAAGAGCTGCCGGTACAGTTTATTCAGCTCACGCTCGCCGAGGACAATGAGTGGGTCGGCAAGCATATCTCCGAGCTCTCCCTGCCGCTCCAGTTCCTCTTCCTCTTAATTGTGCGCGAGGATAAAAAGCTGGTCCCGAAAGGCACCACCTTGCTCGAAGCGGGCGATTCCCTGATTCTCTGCGCCCCCGCGGTGCAGACGAAAAACGCGATGCAGCTCTCGGAGATTGAGATCGATAAGTCGAGCGAATATCTCCACCGCCATATTCGGGACATAAATTTACCGCGCGGAGAGATTATTTTTCTCATCCAACGCGGTAATCAAAGTATTATTCCGAATTGTCAGACCGAAATTCTTGCGGGCGATACCCTGATGCTAACGCGCCTCAAAGAGAAGGAGCGCTCGCCTCACTCACCGTCAAGAGTTCTGACATCAGGGCAATGAGCCCGACCCGGTAGCCTGCTGCGGAGAAAATCGCGCAGTCGCGGCTGCGGCGCAAAATGCTGAGCGGCAACTGACCGGGTTCCAGGAAGAGCTTGCGCGCCAGGACTTCCTCCTTGGCATCGTAATCCTCCGGGCAGGAAAATGCCTCGGGGAACAAGCTCTTCAGAGTCTTACAACTTCCTCTCTCTGCCGCGGCTGCCTCCCTGAGGTAGAAGCGCAGGGAGAGTTTTTTTTGCGCGCAGAGCGCCTTTAGAGACTCTGTCTCCGCAAGAATTTCATTTGCGATGTGCTCACTCGGCTCTTCGCCCGGTGCCATGAAGAACTCCATGGTAAACGGGGTCTCGTAATCCTGCCCGCCGATTTCCGGAATGACAATCTTTCCGAGCAATTCCTCTGTCGTCACCTCCGGGAAGCTGAGGGCAAGTGTTTTTTCTTCACCGCCCGCAAGTCGGAAGGCCACACGCTTTCCGTAGGCATTGCCGTTCGGCAGGCGCTTCTCGGTAAAGAGCTCATACTTGCCGTCCGGCAGAAGCAGTGTGAGTGTGTTCTCTTCCCACTGCTTCTTTTCAAAATCCAGCTCCTTTCCGTCACGGTAAAGCGTCCAGTGCTGTTCGTAGCGGAGCTCCCCCTCCGGTTTTTGAAGCGTGAGATGATTTCTCGCCGCATCCGCTTCGCGGAAGGGGCGGAAATCGCCGTCCGCAAAGAAGAGCGGTGCGCCGTCCTCGTTTCTTAGCTTCACCGGAATGCCTCTGCCTCTTAAGCGACGGAGTGCCGAAAGAATCTCCTCATCACTGCAATCGGCACTCGCAAGGCGAGCTCTGAGCAGCTTCTGCTCGGCTGCGCTGAGCTCCTCTTCGCCGCGGAAGCGGCAGAGCGGCTCAAGCCCGAAGCGCTCCGGCAACACACCCTCCAGGAAAGCGCGCGCCGTGAGCGTTCCGACCTGCCGCATGGCAGCCTGAAACTCTGTCTCAAGCAGTTCTTCTCTTACATCTATCCTGTCTTTTTCGGAGAGCGAAGCCACGAAGGCATTCCGATACATGCGCTCTTCCTGTGTGGTAGCGCGCTCCAAAAAGGCACGCGTGCGGTCGCGACGCGCGGCGCGCTTTGCCTTAAGCTTTTCATTGCAGCGCGCATACTTTTCGCGGCCGAGTGCCTGCTCTTCCGCGGTCTGCTTGGGCGCGCTGCGGCTGCCGTTCGGCGCAAAGAAGCGGAATTCTTCCTCCGCTGCCTCTTCTTTGCAGTCGCACTCCGCAATGTGCAGATCTCCCGCGCGGAGGTCCGCCATGACAGCCTTATTCTTGCCCGGATGACGGAAGCGGACATACACACTGCCCTTTCCGAGGGAAACGGTCTTTTCGACGCCCGCCTCCGGCTTGTACATCGAGATGGGGCGTATGCCCGCGCTGTTTAAGAGACAAAGCTCCACGAGCTCCGCATCTTCCGCCTGAATGCTGAGTTTCACAGGATCCGCATAGCGCGCAAGCTGATTTAAGTAAAGGACGCCGTTCTGACCGCCGAGAATTTCCTCGCCCGCGAGGGTTGCGCGGTCAAGCGCCGTGTCGGCCTGAGGGGTCAGCGGGTAATAGCGGGCGTGCACAAGCATGGCGCGTGCTGCCGCCGCAATGAACCAGCCGTTGTCATCCTTCTCCGTGGGCTCGCAGGCACCCGCAAAGTGCCAAGCGCCGTCCACCCAATACTCGACCCAGGCGTGATTGTCCTCGCAGTGCGCCCACCACGGCGCATAGACCTGGCGCGCCGGAATGCCGACTGCACGGAGCGCATTGACATAAAAAACCGACTCCTCACCGCAGCGCCCCTGACCGGACTCCAAAAAGCCCGCCGCGGAAATGGTTCTGCTGTCGCTCGACACATAGCTGCCCTCGGAAGCGCAGGCATAGTTCACCGCGCGCGCAAGCGCTGCACCGCTCAGTGCCTCTTCGCCCTGTTCCGCTAAGTGAGCGGCAATACAGTTTGCGAGCCTTTCCCGCACAGGCCGAAGCTCTTCGTTGTTGACGCGCGGCAAAAGGACATACTGGAGGAAGTAGCTCTCCGGCAGCGCTTTTACTTCCGCACGCTCGCGGTAAAGCCTGAGCGTGGGGCGAAGGAAGGATAGCAAAGTCTCGGGCGAGAAGTCATGGCCGCAGAGATCGCTCTCCGGAAGCAGCGCATAATAGTAGCGGAGCGCCGTTCTCTCACCGCTGGTCAGCGTTCCCGCAGCGGCAACACTCGCGCGGTAGCCCGCTCTCAGCCCTTCACACTTTTTGAGGCGCGCAAAGAAAGCCTCGTTGATTTCCCGCTCCGTATCCGCCGTGGGGTGCCAGTCCTCCGGATTCCGCTCGCGGTCAAGGCGCTCCAGCACTTCCCTTGCCGCTTTCACCTTTTCCGCTGAAGTATAGCTCCGGCTGTACTCGCTGAAACCCGGCAGCCCCATGGAGACGCCCTCTCTCCGAAACTGCATGGGGCTCTCCTCGTTTACCTTGCCTGACATATGATACGAGAGAATCCCGGTCTCGCGGTAAAGCGCCTCGATTTTTTCCGCCGAGACACCGGAGCCGGCCATAAGACGAAGGCTCTTTGCCTCCTGTGCGAGAGAGGCAAGGGCTACGACGCCCTCTTCAGCGGTATTTGCCTGACCGGAAGTAAGGATGCGCGCAATCCCGAGTTCCTCCGCTATTCGAAGTGCCTCGAAGGGATCCTTGCAGAGATCGAAGCAGCGGTGCAGTGTGACCGGCTTGCCGCCGCAGTACTCCATCAGCGCCGCAATCCGCTCACGGTCCAGACTGCCGTCCGGCTTCAGGATGCCGAGCACAAAGCCATCCGCACCGGCCGCCGCGAAGCGCTCTGCCTCCGCCTGCAGCGCAAGACATTCCTCCTCGCTGTAGCAGAAATCGCCGAAGCGCGGTCTCAGCATCACAAAAAGCGGCAGTGTCACCTGCCGCCGCACCTGTTCAAAGAAGCCGAGCCCCGGGGTGATGCCACCGATTTCCAGGCTGCCGCAGAGCTCAATCCGGTCGGCGCCGCCCCGCTCCGCCGCAATGCCGGACTCCACACTGTCAATGCAAACCTCCAGTTCAAAAGCTTTCTTCCCGTTTTCCCGCACCTTACTTTCCTCCAGCTGTCATATTTTAAAGCAAGAACACAAAAATCAACGCGAGAATTCCGGCGATTACAACCACCGCACCGGCCAGAATACTCACGCCAAAGCCAACGATGCCAATCACACCGAGAAGCAAATAGCCCAGAATTCCGAATGTCAGGCTGAGCGCTTTTCCGATTATCCGGAATAAGAGTCCCGTGCACTTCATAATGAGCCACATGAGCACGACAAAAATAAGAAACGGCATGGTTTCTACCCTCCCTTACGAATTCAAAAATTTCATGTTCGGCCAGAGCCTTCGGACTCTGTCATCCGGATAATAGCGGTCAATGAAGGCCTCGATCACATTTTCCGCCTTCGGCTTCGCCATACGCGCGTGTGCCCGCACCATGACAGCCGCTGTGACAGCCATGTCACAGCAGAGAAACACCGCGATACCCCAACCGAGCACCAGACCGAGTATCGGATTAATCCGCTCAATCCGCGCCGAGAGCGGCGGATAGGCGAAGCGAATCCAGAGCACCGCGAGCAGGCCCCAAAAGCACATAAACGGCACATTGGTTCTCCCGTCGATGTTCAGCGGAATACGGCTGTAATCCCAGAACTTCATACCGAAAAACGCCTCGGTGAACACCGAACAGAGATACTCGAAGGCGCCGCCAAAGAAAAAGCCGGTCAGGAAAATGCTGAACACATTCTGCCGCTCGATGCGGGACAGCACCAGCGTCAGTACAACAGCGCCGAGTCCCCAGACTATGCTGAATGGCCCGAGCACCAGACTGGAGCGCCGCATCCAGACACCAGCCGTGAAAAAGACATAGAAGGTCTCAATGCTGTCTCCGATCATAGCACAGAGAAACAGCATCCAGACCAGCTTTTCAAAGTGAATGCCCCGCGCGAAGACAATGCCCTGCGCCTTTAGTTCCTGTTCCGCGGCCTCGATGCCGCTCCCCTCCGACTGCCGGGGGCTCGGATAGCTGCGGTATACCCGCTCCCAGAGCTTCTCACTGAGCCGTTCCCCGAGCTTTTTCTTATGTTGCTGCAGAAACTGGCGCTCTGCGGACGACGGCAAGTGACGCGCAAGCACCGCGACGAGTAACAGATCCACGAGCAGCAGGACAGAGAGCACCAGCGCTGTGATATGCACGATAAGCGGCGGCAACAGAGAAATCAGTGAAAATAAGAGCGGCTGCACCACAATGACCAGCGACTCGTAGACTGCCGCGAGTAGCACCGCCCAGAGAAAGCGCAACGTAAAGTTGGGGCGAAACCTTAGTTTTCCGAGCGCCGCTCGCTTTTTGCGAAGCACTCTCTCCGCAATTCCCTCTCCGAGGTAACCGATTGTCAAGGTCATAACGAGCGCAAACAAGGCCTGCGAGCGGTACGGTATGTCGCCGCTGCTCACAATGATCAGAATGACCATCGCCGTACCGTGCGACAGTAACAGCGGCAAATCCAGAATGCCGCAGTTCACAAAGCGCTGCCGCCGCAGACTGAAAACCAAGGTCTCAAGCACCCAGGCCGCAAACGCATAGAAAAAGAAATACAGCGCGAGATCCGTTCCGTTAAATAAGCGCATGGCGTTCCCTCGCTGTATTCATCTCTCTCCTCACTTTTTCAGCGCCAGACCGTCGTGGTACGCCTTGCCGACCACAGGCCCGATTACGCGGTAGCTCATGCTCGAAATATCGAACATGATGGGACGCAGCTTATCATAGTCCACCTTGCCCTCCGTCAAGACCGCTTCGTCCACCTGCATCGCCACAATCTCGCCGACCAGAACGCCGGTCTCATCGCTGTAACTTTTTACTTTGCACTCCAAGGTGACCGGATACTCTTCGATGATGGGCGCGTTCACATGCGCGCTCTTCCGAATGTGGCAACCCGCTTGTTCGATTTTGTTGATCTTATTGCCGCTCTCAACGCCGAAGTAGTCGGAAATGACTACCGTACTCTCCGTGCCGAAAGCGACCGTAAAAGCGCCGCTCTTCTTTAAGTTATCCGTGGTCTTATGCTTTGCGAGCTGTATTGTAATCTCACCGTAGTCGCTCTGCATCCCCCAGGCTGCATTCATCGCATTCGGAACACCGTTTTCATCGTAAGTACCGATGATGAAAACAGCCTCCGGCGTGATAATCGACTGTTTTGCACTGAATTCCCGCTGCATACATCTTTCCTTTCCGAGTACCCGACATAGGCTTCTCTCAGCCTGTTATAGCAGGTCTATCACAATCTTGCAATGCGAAGCGCCCCCGCACGCGCTTAAGCATGGTCTCGATGTCCAAGACGCCGCGCGCAAAGCCGCGCCGCACTAAGCTCTCTGGCACATAGCAGTCAAACTTTTCAAAGATAGGGACTTCGCGCTCGTAGAGCAGTTCTTCCGGCGCAAATTCTTTTTCGGCTGCGTCAATCAAAATCTCATAAAACTCCTCTTCCCCGACCTCCATCGAAAACATCATATAATACGGCCGCGCGGACGTGAAGCCCCTGAGACCGAGCCTCTCCTTACAGCGCAGCTTTAAAAAGCGCTCCAGCGCGAGAAAGGCATAGCTCCCGAGCCAGGGAAAGAGCGCCCATATTTTTTCACCGAGCGGCAAGAGCGAAGTTTTTTTGAGCCCGGTGTGCGCTGCCAGCGTGCGCGCCTCCGAAAGCCGTCCCGCCGCATTCCGTTGTAGATAGGGGTAAATCCGCTCTTCGAGGAGTGCTTTCCGCATGCGCTCCAAAATACGCGTTTCAATCGAGCCCGGAACATCACCGAAGTACGCCGGAACCCTGCCCTTGATTAAGGTGCAGAACACGGTGTGCGCCTTATGATCCACCTCGTCCACGGCCCAGACCCGCCCCGCAATCGCGATTTTTTCGCCCGCGGGCGGCGGCTTCACAATGGTACCGAGGGTCTCGCTCCCGGTTCTCACCGTGTACTCAACATTCTCCTGAAACACAGCATAGAACTTGTGGTTGTTCACCACACGCTCTCCCGCGATGCCGACGATGAGCCCGCCTTCCGCCGTGCGGTTGATGTGATCGATGCGGAGTAAATGCTGTAAGAGGAGGCCGTACTCCTCCTTCGAGATGCGTTCAAACGGCGTGAGCGTCAAGACGCGGAGCGCAAGCTCCCGTGGAGTCAGTTCTCCCTCCGAGGCAAGTGTACTCATGGTCTGGTGGTAGAGGAGACTGTAGGGCAAGCGCCGCGTGTCCGGCGGCTCCACATAGCGCTCCTCTGCGTAGAGCTGCACCAAGGCTATGCCCTGCAAAAGATACCAGGGAAAGGCCTCCGGGAGCGAAGCTCTTGCTTCCGCCGGCTCTTCCCGCATCACGAACCAGAGCTCCGCCGGAGATCCGCGACGCCCCGTTCTGCCGAGTCGCTGCAAAAAACCGGAGACCGTAAACGGCGCATCGAGCTGAAAGGCGCGCTCCAGTCTGCCGACATCGATGCCGAGCTCCAAGGTAGCCGTCGCGCAGATGCTCTTTAAGGAGTCCGCGCGCTGCATCTCCTCCTCCGCGCTCTCGCGGTAGGGGGCAGAGAGATTCCCGTGGTGAATGAGAAAACGATCTTGTTCTCGCATGGCCTCGCAGTACTGCCGTAACTCCTGGCATACAATTTCACACTCCTCGCGGGAGTTCGTAAAAATGAGACACTTCTCGCCCGCGCTGTGCGAAAAGATATAGCCGATGCCGGGATCCGCGCCGCGCGGCGCCGCTTCCCCGGGCGTGTCGAGCGGCAGTGTATCCGTCAGCGCGGGCGCTCTGTCGTCCGGTGTTCTCTCTCCGCCGCCGGACTGCGGCCCCGTCTTCCAAAAGTGCTCGAGAGAAAGCCGCCAGTGCTCTTTCCCGGGCTCCATGCGCGGAATCGCGGTCGCACGGCCGCTTCCTGCCGCGAGCAGGCGCCCCACTTCCTCAGGATTGCCTATGGTCGCGGAGAGCCCGACCCGCCGCGGTCTGCAGCCCGAGAGCCGCATGAGTCGCTCAATCAGGCAAAGGGTCTGCCGCCCGCGGTCCTGCCGAAGCAGCGCATGAATCTCATCGATCACAACAAAGCGTAAATCCGAAAAGAGAGTCGGAACCGCCGCCTTTCGATGAAGAAGCAGGGCTTCCAGCGACTCCGGCGTAATCTGTAAAATCCCCTCCGGGTGCTTGATCAGCCTCTCCTTTGCGCTCCGCGAAGCATCCCCGTGCCACTTGGTAACCCGTATGTCCTCGCGCTCGCAGAGTCTGTCGAGGCGCTCAAACTGGTCGTTGATCAGGGCCTTCAGGGGCGCAATGTAGAGCACGCCGACCGAGGTAGCGGGTTCCTCCGAAAGTAAGGTTAAAATCGGAAAAAAAGCAGCCTCCGTCTTCCCGGAGGCTGTGGCCGCGGAGAGCAGCAGGTTATCCCTGCTGTTAAAGAGCACATCTCCCGCCGCATTCTGCACGGCGCGGAGCGACTGCCAGCGCTCGCGGTAAATAAAATCCTGAATGAAGGGCGCATAGCGCCGAAAGATATCCATGCACTGTCCTCAAAAGGAAAAATCAAAGGACGCATCGTCCCCGCCGCCGGTTTTCCTTAACTCGCTCGCAACACTCTCTAACGCCTCACCGCTCTCTTCCGGCTTAAGCAACCGCTCCATGCTGCTCTCCGGTTCCCGGTGCAGCGCGTCCAAAAGAAAAATAAAGTCGCGCGTCATCTCCCGCGGTGTAATCTGTGCGCTCGCCCCGACCCGCGCATAGCAGGTCCGCACAAAGAGTTCCAATTCGTCGGCGCTGAAGCGCCGTGCATCCCCGTAGAGTGCCGCATGCATGTCGGAGAGCTTCTCCGTAAGCACCAGCATCTCCTCCGGCGTGAGCGCCTCGAGGCGGAGCACCGGCGAAAATAAATCCTTGCTGCCCGCGCGGGAAAAGCGACTCTCCGCAAGCCGCGAAGAAAGTGCCTCGTAGCTAAAGAGACCGCGGCGCTTATCTTCCAGTGCCTCCGGCGTGGCTCCCATCCAGATGCCGATGTGCTGCGCCTTGCCTTGCATCATGTCATTGTACATGGTGAGCAGCACCTCGTAGTTATACTGCCTTGCAATCGCATTCGGAATCTTACAGAGATTTGCCGCCTCATCGAGCAGAATCAGCGTGCCCGCATAACCCGCGCGGCGAAAGAACTGCGAGAAGAGTTTGATGTAATCGTACCAATTCTCATCGCTCACAATGAGGTTGATGCCGAGCGTCTCCCGCGCTTCGCGCTTGTTCTCATATTCCCCGCGAAACCACTTGAGTATCCGTTCTTTTTTCTCATCGTCGCCCTCCGCACCCGCGAGATAATAGCCTCGCAGGAGCTTGGCAAATTCAAAGCCGTGCACCATGTCTTGCAGCGAATCGACCGCAGTCGCAATCTTTTTCTCAACGAGCGCAAAGAAAGCCCTGTCCTCCCGGAAGCCGCCCTGTTCCTCTGCAGCCGCCTGCTCTGCCTGAGAGACCCAGCGGTCTAAAATAAGGCGCAGCGCGCCGCCCTCCGGCTTGGTCTTGGTCGCGAGGTTTGCAATCAGCTCGCGGTAGGTCGCAAGTCCCTGCCCCTTGCTGCCCTGCAAACGCCGCTCCGGCGATAAATCCGCATCCGCGACCACAAAGCTCTGCTCAAAGACATAGTTCCGCATGGTCTGCAAGAGAAAGCTCTTGCCCGCGCCGTATTTTCCGATTAAAAAACGAAAGGAAGCGCCGCCCTCCGCAATGAGTTCCGTGTCGCGAAGCAGCGCCGCAATCTCCTCCTTCCTCCCGACCGCAATGTACGGCAGGCCGACGCGCGGCACCACGCCGCTCTGCAGGGAATTTAAAATTGCCTGTGCAATACGCCGCGGCACGGCGCGTCCCGTCTCACTCATTTCTCTGTCTCCCGCAATAAAGTCTCCAGCTCTTCCCGGTAATCCGGCACGAGGAAAAGTTCCTCTCCCTCGGACGCAAGGCAAATATCTTGAAAACAATCATACAGCTTCTCGTTGACCCGCTCGGCAAAGAGGCTAGTCAAACAATGCGCCGCGCGCAGTTCCGCGCGCACGCTCTCCCCGCGGAGCAATGCCGCAAGGCAGCGACGTTCGAGCGCATCCAACATTTCTGTTCTTTCCGCTTTGTCTGTTTGCTTCGTTTCGCTTCTGTTCGCAAGCTCTGCAGGCGTTGCACCGGCAGCCGCAAGGCGAATCTCCTCTATCTGCCGCGATGCGCCTTGTTGTCCCTGTTTACCCTCTCCGCTCGCATTACTCTCTGCGGTGCCTGTCTGCTTGCTATCCTCGCCGTTCATACGCTCCGCTAAGCCGGGGTCCTTCTCCGCAGGAAGCTTCTGCGCTTCCCGCCGCTTTCGCTCTTCCCGCTCGGCCCCGGTCTCTGCCTCCGTGAGCAGCGCCGCCGTCGTGACCGCGGCCGCCGCGCGTATATCCGCGAGCTTTTCCCGCCGCACGGGAACCGCCGCAAGCTTTTGCGCCGCTTCCGCCGCCGCGCAGCGGGAAAAAGCCTGCGCAAAGGCCTCTTGCAACGCCCGATCCTGCGCAGCAGACATATTGTTAGAAGCCTTGCCGTGCAGAAAACGAACGCGAAGCGCTGTATCCGCCTCTTTTAAAAAGGCAAAGAAGCGCTTGCTGTCAAACTGCTGCCGCAAGTAGCTGTATTCCGTAAAGCCGTTTCCCGTCGCCGCGAAACTGCGCAGCTCATTCAGTTGATAGGAAAAGCCTTGTCCCGCGTTCTCACAGAGCGCCCTAAGTCGCGGCGCATCCGAAAAGGGCTTCCACGCGCGCATGCGCAAGTTTCCGAAGCAGGCCGCAAATAAAAGCGGCGCAGAACTTCTCCAGATTGCGGCATAGTAAAACGCTGCCTTGTCCCCGAGTCCCTTGACGCTCCGCGCTTCCGTTAGCTTCTTGCCGCCTAACTCCGCAAGTGCCGCAAAAACGGCTTCATCGCTCTGCTTCTCCGGCTCCCGCAGAACGGTGAGCGCTTCGTCCCAATGCCTGAGCGCGGGGTTTTCATACGCCCGCACGCGCGATACATCAACACGGTTTAACACCGCATATTCAAAGCGCCAATTTTTAAAATTCCGCTGCAGAGCCTCGCTCCCGTGGCCCGCGTAAAAATAGGAAGACGCAAAGGCATCCATGCAATCAAGCGCCTCGGCAGCAGTCGCCGCGCCGACCCCCAGCATGAGTTCGCTGAGATAGAGATACACAAAGGCATCACAGTGCGGAGAGACCTCTCCTCTCCGAAGCGCCGCGCGCCAAGTGAAATAACCGCGGAGCTCGTTCGGCGTCAAATCTCGATACTCCGGCTGATAGAGAGGGACCGTGCCCGCAAAGGGGCTATTGTCCTCATAGTCCTCCATGGCACGCGCCGCAGAGAGAAAGTCCTCACAGGCGTAGATTGCCTCTATCCGCGCCGGGAGCTCGCTGCGCCCCGGTATGGCCGTCTCACGGTAATACCCTTCCACCTTCTCTACCTCTTCCTCCACTGCAAGATCAAACACGTGTAACAGGAACGCTCGCTCCGTTTCCGCGCCGAAGCGCACACCGAGCCAGCCCGGCATGCGAAAGCCCTGCGTGAGATAGTCCCGCGCGGGCAGTTCGCGAAACGCGCTGTACTTTAAATCACAGTGCTCCCTGATTCTTCCGCCCGCATCCCGCTCCCGCATGAGCAGCGCAATCCACTTTCCGCTTGCCGGGGAGACTAAGACCGAGAGTCCCGGCATCTCCCGCCACTTGTGCAGCTCTTCGATATGATGGCGCTCCCGCGCATAGCTAATGAGTTCCGACAGTCGCACAGCCCGATTCTCCGAATGTATGTTCTGATTTCAGTGTAGTCAAAACATACGTTCTTGTCAAGTTTCGTCCTCAAACCAGGCGACCGCCCGCACCGGTGCACCGTCACTGTTTTCGAGCTTCAGCGGGAAACAACTGAAGGAAAAGAGTTCTTCGCCGCAGAGCCCCAAATTCTTGAGATTCTCGATGTTCACGATATCCTTCTCGCGGAACAGCTTCTTATGCCGCGGCAGTCCGGCATCCGCAATCGGGTCGAGGCCTATCACATCAAAACCGATGCCCTTATATGCGCCCCGAATTACGAAGTCGAGCGCCGTGTCATTCAGACAGGGATAGTCGCCGAAATAGTTCTCGCTCCCCCAGCGCTTGTCCCAGCCGAGATAAAAGAGCAGAAAGTCCGCCTTCTCGGCCTTCTCCCCATAGCGGGTGATGTGGGCAAGCGTAATCTCTTCCCCTTCCTTCAGGCTGCTGCAATCAATCACAAGTGCCTTGCCGATGAACTGCGACGCCGGAAATTCGTCCAGCGTGGTGCGCCCCGGAAAGAGATGTGCCGGCGGATCCATATGTGTGCCCGTGTGCGTGGTCATCCTTAAAAGACTCTCCCGAAAGCCATCCTTTTCATATACGCTCACCGGTGTGAGAGTCGGCGTCTCCGTGCCGGGATAAACCGGCATATCCTCTTTGATGGTATGGGTTAAATCAATGACTCTCATTGCTTTCCTCTCTTAACCTTCGGGCCGGTTCATTTGTTGACTTCTGCCGGCAATCGGACTGCTTCCGCAGCTAAGCATCGCGACAACACGGAATCCCGGAACTCAGCCGCACCGAACCTGACAAGAGCGCAGGGTCTCCAGCGCCGCCGCATGTTTTTCCGGCGTGACACCGGCGCAGCAGGCGGGATCCACGGAAATCTTCACTTCCGGAAGCCACGCCTTTAAGAGCAGTGCGTTCGAAACCACGCAGATATCCGTGCAGAGGCCGATGAGTTCAAGCTCCACGCTCTCCCGCGCCGCAAGCTCTTTCACGGCCGCTGCGAGTCCCGTCGAAGCAAAAGTCCCCTTGTCAAAGATATGGTCTTTCGGAATCAGCGCCGCGATTTCCGGATTTAGTTCCCAGCCCGCAGTCCCGCGAATACAGTGCTGCACCGGAAGGTAATGCCCCTCCTGCGTGTTCAGATAGTCCTCGCTGTGCGTATCCCGCGTCGCAAAGACATCCTCCGGCGCATAGCCCTTGATTTTTGCAATGACCGCCGGAACTATAGCGCGCGCCTCCGCTGTTCCGAGTGCCCCGTCGATAAAGTCGCGCTGCATATCTATAACCACTAAGATTTTCCGCATGATTCTCTCCTTTTATCTGTCAAAGCTATCCATTAAACCTTCAACGAAACAGTCAACCCGCAATGCCTAACAAATCTCGCTCCGTGCCTTAAAACACAGCGGCTCCGGCGAAACAGTTGTCCTCTTGATGCCTGTTATTCCGTTCTCCACTCTGCGGTCTCCGAAAGGGCACGCCGCGGCCCGGCAGCCGGTGCTTCCGCCGCATAGCCGAGCGCCAACAACGCGTAGAGCTCACTGTCTCCGCCTGCCTCCGCTCTTAACTCCGCCTGCGCAAAGAAACTGTCGCAAATCCAGAGACTGCCGATACCGAGTGCCGTCGCCTGCAGACACATGTTCTCGATGGCCGCACCGACCGACTGCGCCGTGCAGATTTCCGTGACGCGCTGGTCAAGTGTTATGGTTGCAGAGAGCGGCCGCGCAATCGGCGACGTGATCAGAATAAGCGCTGCCGCCTCCCGCATCACCCGCAGGGTCTCAAATGCCCCGTCCAGATAGTGGCGCGTATCGGGCAGCATGGGGGAATGCCACTCCCGCTCGATACCCGCCTCCATGGCCGCGCAGACTCTCTCCTTTGCTTTTCCCTCAGTCACGACAAAGTGCCAGGGCTGCAAGTTCTTCGCGGACGGCGCCGCCATGCCCGCCCGCACAATTTCTTCCAATTGCTCTTTGATAAGCGGCGTCGGCAAATAATGCCGTATGCTGCGCCGCGCCTTGATTGCCTCAATCATATTCGCGCCTCCTCAAAGGAAATCATAGCATAAAGTGGGCCCTTCGCGCGTCCGGATTGACAGCAGATCGGCGCTTTGCTAGACTGCTAAAAATTCTTGCAAGAAACGGAGCTGCCATGATAGAACGACACGAAATCCCGCTCTTTGAATACGATGCGACTTCCCCCGAAGTGATTCCCCCTGCCCATGAATTCGGCGACTGCCGCTTCCCGAAAAAGTGCCTTTTTGCCTTCCTCGGCGATACCATCCACCGCTACGCCGAGGCAAAGCATGCGGAAAAACGCTGCGAATTTCGCACCGTCTCCGCCACCTACCCCATCTATGTATTTGAGGAGAACGGCGAAGAAATCTGCCTTGCGCAGGCGCCGGTCGGTGCGCCGCCCGCAAGTTCCATGCTGGATGCGCTGATTGCGAGCGGTTGCCGCAGCATCCTGGCGCTCGGCTCCTGCGGCGTACTGGAAAAGCTCCCGGAGAATGCTTTTCTGGTGCCGACCCGCGCGCTTCGCGACGAAGGCAGCTCCTACCACTATCTGCCCGCTTCCCGCTATATCGAACTTGACAGCGAGGTCCTTGCGACCATAGAAAGCGTGCTGAAGACAGAAGGCCTCCCCTTTGTCCCCTGCACCAGCTGGACCACCGACGCCTTTTACCGCGAGACCAAGGATATGGTCGCATACCGCCGAAACGAAGGCTGTCTCTGCGTCGAGATGGAGTGTGCGGCGCTCGCAGCCTGTGCCCGCCTCCGCAGCGCAAGCTTCGGACAGCTGCTCTTTACGGCCGACTCCCTCGCCTGCATCCATGACTACGACGCCCGTAACTTTGGGCGGGATGCGCACGAAGACGCCCTCGTACTCGGGCTGCGCATCTTGCGGGAGATGTAAACCTCGCCCCTATTTCGCTGACACAGAAAGGAGTTCCATGTCCCAGACCGCCGCGCTGAATGATGACTTTGCCTATGCCGTGCTCTCCGCCGTCGCGGAAATTCCGGAAGGATACGTTGCGACCTACGGACAGCTTGCCCGCTTAATCGGGTATCCAAAAAACGCGCGCCTCGTGGCGCGCGTTCTCTCGCATGCGGACTATTACGGCGACTATCCCTGTCACCGCGTGGTGAATGCATCGGGCCGCCTAGCCCCGGGCTGGGCAGCACAGGCCACGCTCTTACAAGCAGAAGGCGTTGCGCTAATCGACGCAACACATGTGTCCCTTAAGCTCTATCGGTGGAAGGCCTGAGCGCAAGCTCCCCTTCTTTCTTTAATTCCAACCGCTGTTCTTTTTGCCGAAGTTCTGGACCCAATTCGCCCTTCCGTTCAGATTCGAATACCCCACACCGATGGAGTCATAATTCGGATTCAAAATATTGGCTCTGTGTCCGCTGGAATGCATCCAGGAATCCATTACCTCTTCCGGATTTCTCTGGCCTGCGGCAATGTTCTCACCCTTATAGCCAAATCCTCTCGGATACGCCGTAAAGCAGTCCGAGCCGTCGGGTCTGTCGTGCGAGAACAAAACTTCGAGTTCCGCCGCACGCACATCCGCCGTATTCGTGAGCCCGGCGTCCTTTTTAACCGGCGAAATCCCCTGCTTTGCTCTCTCCTGATTCACAAGCTCGATTACCTGATCCTCAAACTGCGCTTCGGAAAGCTGCTCGCTGCTCTGACTGTTGTCCTGTCCGCCGGACTGCGCGGTTCCGACACCAGGCCGGTACACGCCGTTTCCGTCCACATAATAACCGTCCGGCGTATAGCCGTTTGCGAGCATGCGTCCGCCGTTCGCGGGATTCATGTAATACCAGTTTCCGTTCACATTGACCCAACCCATACACATGTTTCCGTTGTTGGTGTCCAAATAATACCAACCGCTTCCGTCATTCAGCCAACCGGTCTGCATGTAACCGGAAGCATCCATGAAGTACCAGGAATTGTTGACCGACACCCAAGAAGAGCGCGCATACGAACCGTTCGAAAACTGATACCACCAGCCACGGTTGTCACGATTCCAACCGTTGTTGCCGGCAAAAACCGGCGTAGCCATGAGCATGGTGCCAAGTGCCACCGCCGCCGCAAGGAAAACCTTCTTCTTCATCTCTGCCCCCTGTTTTGAAATGATTGCTTAACTTTAAGCAATCTTAACAATTATCATTCTACTTATACGCCGAACAAATGTAAAGGATAGCACGTCCCTCATAACCAAGGCCGAATCAGAGGTGCGTCATGCTGCAAGTCCTGAGCCAAAAGCCCCTTATTGAAACAGCGCTGTTGCACCGGTAAAATAGTTAATAATTAAATTGTACGGTGGGCTGACACCTAAATCCGACGCCTGACGAGAACGGCGTAAACTCGTCTAGTGGGCTTGCACATTAAGAGCCGTAAGGCAGCAAGAAACCTTGCCGGACGAATGTGCCGGTGGCTGGCGGACAGCGGAAAAATCAGCCGGCAAAGGGGAACATAGACACTACGGTGCCTATGTTCCCCTTTGAAATTTTTATTCCTGTAGCTCACAGGGCAGTATCGTAGGCATTCATATAAACATGTTGTATAATAAGAATCGCAAACGCCGAAAGGAGACAGAAAGGTTGAAGAAGAGAATTTTTGTTTTGATAACGGCAGTGGCTATGCTTGGATCTGTCCTCGTTGGTTGCGGAAGCGAGAAAAAAGGCGTTGAAACCACAGCAAGCACTTCTGTTCAAGCGTCCGCCGAAACAAGCGCAAGCCCTAAGCGCGAAGTAAAAATGTATACCTATAATGACGGAACATACGGCCCCTACAACATTCCGTCCTATGACGAAAACAACCAATATGCGCAGAGACTCAAAGAAACCTACGCATCCGACGCATATCCCGGTGTTTACATTGCAAGAGTTGACAAGGGTTGGATCTGGTATTGGGAGCCTGAGACGGACGACGGAAATTATTACTATGTCGGCAACGTAGATAATCCCAATTATCTTCAGGGCGATGATCTGAATCGCTTCCTTATGGATGTTAAAATCAACCTGAATAAGTTCATTGAAAAGTGTGAGGCAGGAGAACTTCATCCAATCGATCTCGATGGCGACGGAAGTATTTCTTATCCCGAAGCGTATATTCAGTCCTTCTTTGCGATTCAATCAAATCAGGATAAGCCCTATAACGGTTTGATTACCTTTTTTGATTTTGATGATATTCTATGGGAATAAGCCCGAAAAAATGCTTTGATTGATTTTCCTAAAGAAAACGCGTGTAGAGTGATCCCCGTTAAGCGAGAAAGGAGGTTTGAATGAGAATCAAGTTCACCGAAGAAGAGGAGCGATTGTTTGATCTAGTCATGCCCTACGCCGCTTCGAAAGGATGGGGGCTTCGCCCGGATGCACCTCCGGAGATTCAAGCTATCTATGCCAGACTGGTAGAGATAACCAACCAATATCTGAGCCCGTATTCGATACCTATGACACCTATTCATAAGGATTCTTGCGATTTATCGGACGATAACCAAGACAACTGAATCACAGCGATGAAAGCACAGCCCATAACGGCTGTGCTTATTTTGTACTCAGGGGGGCGGGGTAAGGTCGACATGCCGCCTTCATTCCATTAATCCCAGTAAACGTGATTCTGGGCAGCGATGTCATCATATATTCTCTGAATTCTTCGCCCTTCCTCATCCGGTTCGTCGTTATGCGCGACAATGTTATCAACGACCGCATCATCTACAGCATCTAATAGCGCATCAACATCATCGGCAGATATCAATTCTTCAATATTTTCGATATAAGGTCTCAGCGCCTCAATCTGCTCAACCGTTATGATTATGTTTTCTCCTTTCGCTTTTGAATGGGAAGAAGTTACTTGCACAATATTTCCCGGGTCCGGGTGACTGATACGGATGATTCCCGCATGTGCGGGGAAGTCACCCATCACAGCTCCAACCATAGGTGGCTTCAAACACCTTCCGGCGATGCTCCTTAATCATTTCAAAGTAGCGCCTTAAAGCGTCTTTCGCCGCCTGTGGTGCGTTTTCTTGTAGCTTTCCGGCTTCCAGATAGGGCTCAAAAATAGCTGCTAATGCGAGCTCTTCTTCGGTATACCTAAGAACCATCCCTTTTTCCTTTCTTCTGCATCATCTTTTTAACTCATTTCAAGGCCTCATGCCCTCTTAACGCATCAGTACTATCTCCGTCCTGAAATCTCATCCGCACTGACTTCAATCGTTTCCCAGTCAGGCCCTTCCAGATCCACGTCTACAATGTACTCGACATTTTCCTTTAGGATTTCTACGATTGTAGCTGTTCTGCCATCTTTCAAAATGACTTTAGAATACTGCGGATACTGTTCCATTCTTTTGCTCCCTATTCGTGACTTATACACCGGTCATACGATAGATACCTACGTCCCGGATTCACAAGGCCAGAAGCACTCTTGTGTGCGGGGAAAACTGCCCTTAATCATTCAACTCCTCTTCAGAAGGCACAGAAAACAGATCTTCTCGGCTATACTCGCCCTCTTTGATTTTGCCTTCTTCCTCATTTAACCTCTTTTCGTGTCATGCTGTACGCATTACTTCATTTTAGAAACGTCGTCTTCTGCGCATCCACTGTAGCCCCCCTTGTTTATTACACTCTTCAATGTACAGATTGGAATCACTCCTGCGTGAGTGGGGAAAACCATTCAACTCTTTCTCTGATTTGATTTTATCATATTACCCGTCCAAAATTTTGGACTCAATTAAGCCTTCGATTTCCTTAATTCCAAGCAAAGAGAAAACTTTCAAGCAAACAGGCGGATAAGGTATGATTAGTTGCGCAAATTGGGACATTGAAAGAATGAAATTGGGAAACGCCACTCAGAAAGGATACTACAGAGTAGTGCAGCGCTCAAAAGAGATCCCTTTTGAAACTGCTATCATTGAATACTGCGGGGTGAAGACGTCACTGCAACAGCGATTACCCGCGCAGTAGAGAAACCCTGGAATTACCCCTGCGTATGCGGGGAAAACGTGGTTTGTAAAATGGATGTGGATCAAGTGCCGGGATTACCCCGCGTATGCGAAGAAAACTGTGACGGCACCGCAAGCAAAGCGAGAAAAATGAAAGGAGGAAAAAGCTGTGAAACGGAAAAGAGCAAAAAAAGATAAGCGTCTTGAAAAGCTCAAACTCTTCGCTGAATACTGCACGGCTATATCTGCCATAATCTCTACCGTGCATATGGCAATCACCTATGCACCTGGCATAGTACAAGCGACGATGAAGCTGCTCAAAACGCTTTATCTGATCGCGAGCTAATGCTCGCGAGAAGCGGGCGCCGGCCGCAACCGGCGCTCGGTTCTTTTCTAGTATAGCTTGAACTCCATGAAAAGTACACTCCTGCTACGAATGGGCTTTGTATGGGCTTGCGTCGCGCTTTTCCTACTCGGCGGGGGCGCTTGTCCCTAGCATAGTGCTTGTAGTATCCACCGCTTGCTATCTGCTGTATATGCTGAAGCATCGGACCGACCTCTAGATGTCCCACGTCCATGTATGTAGCTCGTCACGTCGCCGTTGGCATGCAGCTCTTCACGGCGACAGCGGCTCGCATCGCGGGGACAAGCGCAGCGGAATCCCCCCGCATGCGGGGAAAAGACGGATAAAGTGGGGGATGTTTCGTCCCGTCGCAATCACCCCCGCGTGTGCGGGGAAAACTGTGTGTTTGGGAGTGCGCGCCTCTTTCCCACCTTCCGGAGTGTCCGCCGGTGCGCCCACCAGTGCATCAATAAAGCACAGTCTTAAGACTGTGCTTGCGTTACTGTTATTCAGTTGGTGTTGCTGTGGCCTAGATAAATTACCAAAGTTATCCATTATGAGCTTCGCCGTGCGAAGATAGTAGCTCATTCAGATTGATATCAAGTCCGAACTTTCTCACGTCCGCGTCGCGGGCCAGAAGCTCATTTTTTATTGTGTCCAGCGCTTCGTAATACGCGAGAGCCCGTCCCGCCTTGTATTCCCTATAGGGCAGTTGTCTCGCCGCTTCTGCCGCGTCCTTGGCGTTTCGCAGAACTCTCGAAACTATATACTCCCACTCATCGTTTGTCAGTTCTCTCATATTCTCCGCGCTCCTTTAACTCTATGACTCTAGTCTCTATCGACTCTTTGAAATTGTCAATCTCCTTTTGCCAATGCTCCAGCAGCCCCTGCCTTTTCCAGTCTTCATAGGCCCCCCACTCAGAATAATACTGTTCGGGGTGCGCCTGCTTGTGCTGATGTTCAAGAATTTGTTTTTGAAAAGACCCAATCCCCTTTCGCAGCGACGCCTTCGACTGCTTTTTCAGTGCTTCCTCTCCGTGTAGCTGCAAGTACATACTAAACCGCAGCCCAGGATCACCCCCGCGTGTGCGGGGAAAACTCTTTGAGCACCTATTCAATTGGCTTTCCCTCAGGATCACCCCCGCGTGTGCAGGGAAAACTCTTTGTGGCTCTCTTGTCTGTATCCAGTTCCAGGATCACCCCCGCGTGTGTTGGGAAATTCCACAACTTTTTCATGCATCTAGTCTATCACACTATCTATCCCAAATTTCGGACTCAATCATCACTTCTGTTCTCTCCATATCCAAACACAGCCAAATAATCTTTCGAGTAAACAGGCGCAATTCTAGTGGTATAGTGAATTTGTGACATCTCTGCCTGATAGAATTATAATGTCAGCAGAGGAAAAAGTACATGACTCGAATATCATATGAAGCCAGACAAAAGGTTGTTCGTGCACACATTCAGAATGGACGCACGATTGCCAGCTTGTGGCTGAGTACGACATATCCAGAGCCTCTGTTTCCGACTGAGTACGATTGTATTGCGAAGAATGCCAAAACCATGATGAGGAGAAGTCTCAGTTGGAGATGATGGAAGAACTTCGTCAACGCCAGCGTAAAAAAACGACTTGAAAAATGAGAACATCTTCTTAAAATCAGCGTTCTTCATCATTCCAGATTGAAAATTTATCAGGAAGCTTTTCGTCCCATTCAAAGATAAATCCGTAAGTTACGAGGTATTTCAACTTAGACATTAGCTGCGACTTGTTATACATAGCTTTAGCCTCTTCTTGGCTAAGCGGCGCGGAATTTGTTTCATAGTTCTCATTATTAGTACCAAAGCACTCTGGGCAGAGAAATAAAAGGCTATTGTCTATAAAATCGTTCAACAATACTGTAGGAATATAACCTTTCTTTTTTTCACACATGTAAGTAGCATAATTTGCCTCTATTACTCCATCAAAAACTGATGCGAGCTCTGGAAGACGATCTGCTATCAACTTCTTCACACTCGGAAGAACCATACACTCATACTTTTGCAAGGCAAAATACGGTATAATTTTCCCATCAAAAGGATCAATATATATTCTTGCCAAATTAAGCAGTCGAATAATACTTCCACTCACTTTAATTTCAGATTCAATGTCAACACTATAGGGAGAAGGGTTTGCATATACTAAGTCACATAGTATCATCAATATGTACTCTAGAGCAGCCATTCTCTCAAAGTAATTTTCTACCGCATCTTCTAATTCACTTCCATATTCTGCCAATTTTTCATAATAGTATTGTATATCTCTATCAAGATTTTTTGCTGACCAACAATAGAGCAGCTTATTCTTACCATCACATGTTGTTCCAACAAACATTCTATAATGAGTTTCAGCATCGAACAGAAGTTTTATGCTTTTTATATTACTGAGCCTATTGCTTTTAACGCCCTTGCCCGATTCTCTTTTGTCTTCAAAATAGACATCAACCGCTTCGGCATACTCCTCCTTAGTTATCTCGTATATTCCAGACTTTGATGACTCTAGTATTTCCCCTACTCTTCCTATCTCTTCTTCGCCAAAATCCATCCCGATATCTCTGTCGATTTTACTCATTTCATTCTCCTTTCACTCCGCAAATTCACTGCGACTGTTCAAAATTTCTTTGTCATAACACAAGGGTGCAACCAATGCAAATTGTCGGGAGATGAGCCCATTTCATAATACAGTTCTTATTCATCTCAACTATCGAAAGCGTATAATCGTCATCTGCATGGACAGGCAATACAAATAATTTTAGCTCAATACCAAGCAACCACAGTATATATACCTCAAAAATTCAGTTTGATTCACATTCTTCGAACCTGTAGGCCATTGCCATAAATTCATGCTTTTCTTTTCTGGATAATGCTCGGTAAATCCTCAAAATGTCGTGTTCATCATCATTTGTAGTTTCTGCCATTTCGCTATTATCATCAGCAAAAAAATCCGCAACAGAACAGTTGAGTTTTTCGGCCAGTTGAGACATAACTTTCTCTTTCGGTAATGCCCCATTGTACCATGCGCTAACTTTGGAAGTGCTTAATCCCAACTCTCTGCATAGTCCTGTTGGTGTGGTGTTTTTAAGCTTACAAAGGTGCTTAAGATTGTCAGCAAACTTCATTTCGTCCCCTCGTATAAGTAACATAGTTCTTCAAAAGGCTCATAACTCATTATTTTAAGAAGAAGTCTTGTAACGCGAAGAAGCTTGAAATAATCGGCGAGAACTTGCACCAATCAGAAAAGATGGGGAGAGCATCGTCGTTTCCGGCGTGAAAAGCCTAATCTCTTTATTTCCTCTGCGATAAACAAGATACAACTCACTTCACCGTAAAGTTATACTCAACATTGAAGTGCGCACTTTTCCCGCTGTTACGTCCTCCGTTCTCCTTCACATATAATTCCAAAGGAACCGTAAAGCCGTTCTCTAAATCCTCTTCCGTAACCTTGTAAGTTTTCTCCGCTTCTCCAACATCCGGATTATCATCTTCTTCTACAAATTTAATACGTAGTTTTATGGATTCCCCGACAGTAACAACATAGTCCCTACCTGTATTTTCACCATTAATTTCAGTCGTATAACTCCATTCATCCCCTATGTTGTTATCGTCATCTCTGGTGTAGTTTACTCTGAGATTCATGAGCTTCTTTGATGGATTAACTGTCACTTCCATCGAAGAAGATATTCCGTTATAGGCTTTTGCTGTAATAACAGCCGTTCCCCCTTTAATTCCTGTAATGGTACCGTCTTGATCTACACTTATTACTGATGCATCGGATGTATCCCATGAAACCTGTTGATTATCGGCATTTTCAGGAGAAACGACTACCGGAATCTTAATACTCTGGTTTAGAGCTAACTCCCTGACAGTACCATCTAAGTCTATTTTCTCAACTTCAATCGGTTGAGGCACAGTGACTTTAATCTTTTCAGAGGTGATTGTCCCATCCTTTGAAGTTGCATATACATAGGTCTCACCGGGATTTACTGCTTCAATCGTGTAGTACACATCACTGCCAGACACTCTTAAGGGCGATATTCTGACAACTTCCGAATTCGCACTGGCAAACGTCACATCACCATCATTTGGATAATAAAACCAGTCATTTGATGTGACTTTTACTTTCCCCCCGACGCCTGTTTCTCCAATTTTTACAGTTATGTCTTCACCATTGCCAAACGTGATTTCGCTGATTTTGCTCTTCTCTCCTTGGAACACAGTTGATTGCTCTACCTGTGAAGAACTACGATTTGTTGATTTATCATTTTTATTTGCAACCGCAGCCATAATTAGATAAACACTCCAAGCTGCAACTATAAACCCGTACTTCTTACCTGGCGTCATTTCCTTTTTTCGAAGCAAAAGGATTGTCAATGGCAACGGAAAAATGCATAGCCATCCAAGCACCCACAGTAATGTGTTTCTCTTCTTCGGTCCTCCTGTATTCCCCATGCTTCCTCCCGTACCTCCACCTTCTGATGTATTGGCAGCCTTCCTCTTGCCTCTGCTTTCCTTCACATAAGATATTCCTGTTCCAGGAACAGACAGCGTTGTTTTACTTCCGCCATTTGCTTTTTTTGTTATCCGAGCACCTTTTGTCCCGATGCTGTACCCAACCCCGGATTTACTGAGATTAATTTTTGCTCTGCCGCCTAAATTTATGCTCTTTCTAAACCTAAGCCCCATAGTTTCCCCTCTCTATCTCCCACAAAAGCAAGTACTTAAGAAAGATTCTGATACTGCGTAGGTAATAATCGTATTACTGTAAAAGCAAATTTACTTAATCAATTTGAGATTCAACTTTCGGACATATTTCTTAACTCTCCATTACATTTTACCATTTTTATTAATATTTACAACCTTTTCCCAAACCTTTTTTCATACCTTATTCACAACTCTAGATGCAAATCAACATTGAGATTTGTTCCTTTTTAGTAAATAACGTATAAGGGCAGTATTAACCTCTATCATCCCTCCCAGGCACATATGTGAAAGCCGCACAAATCTCCTGTCTCGCTTAGAGTATGCCCTTGGTAACAAGAGTTTCACATTTCTTCTTGCATCTTTACTTTACCACAGCACCTGTCCGAATTTCGGGACTCCATTATTCGCTCACGTTTCCTTTTCAAATTTTTCCGACACACAAAAAGAGGCCGCTGCTTCCGCAACCGCCTCTCCCTTCTCTTCTCTTCAAAGATGCAATACCGTGTAACCAACTCTCTTGTCTTCTTAACTCCCCTGCACTTCATTCCCCATGCAACTCCACGGTAAGGTAATTGTGCTTGACCGCCGTCAGGAAGGTCTCAAAAATATCCGCACGCTGCAATTTGAGCGACGATGTATTCACGCAGGGATGGCAGCCGATGTACTCGTCCCGAAAGAGGTCTTGATCCACGAGAAGTTGTACCTTGTGCTCATTGTCGTTCATAAGCCCCATGACACTCACCGAACCCGGGAAGAGTCCCAGATATTCGACCATCTTTTCGGCCGGGGCAAAGCTTAGGCGTGCGGAACCGATCTGCGCGGATAGTTCCTTGGTCTTAAAAGGCTTATCCCCCGGCATCATCAAAAGATAGAAAGCGGTCTGCTGGCGATTGCAAAGAAACAGGTTCTTACAAATGCGGCAGTTTAACACCTCGTCTATGGCCGAGCAGACCTCCATGGTCTCGGCGGGCGCGTGATCCACACGCGCATACGGTATTTCCAGTCGATCCAATAAATCATAGACCGTGAGTTCCCGCGCCGTTCTTTCGGTGCAGTCCTGCGGCCTGCCGTGTTCTAAATACAAAGCATTTTCCTCTTACTCTTCAAAATGATAAATCAGCACCATGATAGCGCATTTCCCGCGCCGTCGCAAAAGGAATTGGGAATCCAAGCTGTCAATGATTCGTAGCAAAAGCCCCCGCCGGGTCTCTTGACCCGGCGGGGGCTCACGTTTCACCTATTTGCTTTTACGCACTTGCATTTTGCCACTCAACGCTCAAATAACTTCTTATACTCCCCATAGCCCTCTTCTTCCAACTTGTCATAGGGAATAAAGCGGAGCGAGGCGGAATTGATGCAGTAGCGCTGTCCGCCGAGCTCGCGGGGACCGTCGTTAAAGACATGACCCAAGTGCGAATTTGCTTCCGCGGAGCGCACTTCCGTGCGAACCATGCCGTGTGATCGGTCGGTGGTCTCCTTGAGTTCCTTTCCTTCAATCGGCTTGGAAAAAGCAGGCCAGCCGCAGCCGGAATCAAACTTATCGAGGGAGCTAAACAGCGGCTCGCCGCTCACGATATCAACATAGATGCCCTTCTCAAAGAAGTCATCGTACGCGCCGGTGAAGGGGCGTTCGGTCGCGGCGTTCTGCGTGACCTCATAGGAGAGACTGCCGATTCTTTCGCGGAGTGATGCCTCCGATTCTTTTGCGGCCTCTTTTGCCTCCTCTTCCGCAAGATGAAACATCTTCTGCGGAATGTGACAGTAGCCGCCCGGATTCTTATCCAGATACTTCTGGTGGTACTCCTCTGCCGAATAGAAGTTCTGAATCGGCTCCACTTCTACCGCAAGCTTAGCGCCGTACTTTGCCTCCTGTTCCGCATAGACTGCCTGAATTTCCGAAAGCTGACTCTGATCCGCATAGTAAATGCCAGTGCGGTACTGAATGCCTCGATCGTTGCCCTGCTTATTTACGGAGAGCGGATCAATCACCAGGAAGTACTTATCCAGCAGCTCACGGAGCGAAATCTCTTTCGGGTCATATTCAATCTTCACCGTCTCCGCGTGCCCGCTGCTGTCGCAAACCTCCCGATAGGTAGGCTCGCCGTCCGGACCGTTTGCATAGCCCACCTCGGTCGCACGCACGCCCGGGAACTGATCAAAATACTTCTGTAAGCCCCAGAAACATCCGCCTGCGAGATAGATGGTCATTTTACCAGTTCCCCCGTCCATGTCATGACGCCGCCAAAGTTGTAGACCTTCCGATAGCCGAGCTTTGATAACTTCTCCGCCGCAAGTCCCGCCCGATGTCCACTGCGGCAGTATATTAAAATCACCTGATCCAAATCCTTCAGCATCTCCGGTCTGGTTCCGTTAATTTCCTCGTTCGGCAATAGCACCGCACCCGGAATGTGACCGCTGTCATACTCCTCCTTGGTGCGCACATCGAGGATGATGTGACCGTCGTCCTGCTTCATCATCTCCCGCGCCGTATCCTGATCGATTGTCTGATAGCCCATGGTCTCCCGTTCCTCCTTGCTCTCGCCTGTTGTGCTCATCGAAGCGCTGCTGCTTGTCTCGGCAGCCGCCATCGATACCGCACTTTCTGTTGCCTTGCTTGCCTCCGCAGACTCGGCCTTCTTCCCGCAGGATACCAGCAGCGGCAGTGCAAGTGCCGCAACAACTGCGAGGAGGTAGCGTCTCTTCTTCATAGCTAATTTCCTCCTTTTACCGTATTGCTCTCTCAAACTTTCGCTCTGATGCATCAATTTCGAAATTGGTTCGAAATTCACTTATAGTATACCACTTTGGTCAGAAAAGGGAACAGGGATTCAAATGTATCCTCTATCTGTATCTGCTTTCTGTTTCTTGTCCTTCAACTGCTCCAGTAGATACACGAATTGTTGCACCTGCGCTTTCCGGCTTGCCGATGACACAGTTGTCTGTTCTTGTGTGTGATCAGACTGTTCCCGTATCTTACGGATTTGTTCCGCAATATCCCCAATACCCCAACGCCCATCGACATCGTAGTTGTATGCCTTGATGCGGTGATAAGCAATCTCCTGCCACGGCTCGAGTACACTGCCGTCTCTGCAGAGGAAGAAGCCGGAATCCATGTAGCGAATGATGACATACTCCGAGTCCTTCCGGTCAAAGCCCCTGCCCTTGCTAAAATCTATGCCCTTGCCGGTGTTCCGGGTCACTGCGGCCTCGAGGAGCGGCAAGGTAATCTCATTCATCGGAAGCTTCATATTCGGCATATCGAAGAAGCCGCCCTTTGCCTTCGTGTAAACGCGGAGTTCACCCTGTGCACCGTTGCACACGCACTTGACTCTCTTGATATCCGCGAGCTTCACCTGATGCTTTGCGCCTCGGATGACACCGTAGGAGAGGCGAATCCTCTGCTCGCCCGGCGTTTCGCCGAGCTCCGTGTCGAGACTGAACAGATTGTTCGGGAATTCCGCTCCCAGCTTGCTTGCGGCAAAGGCAAGAAGGAGCGGCTTGGTCTCGCGAATGTTGTGGGCGTTGTCACAGGGGATGGTATCGAGCTCCAATTCCGGAAGTCCCATATTTCTCATGTTCAGACCGCGAAGCCGAACTTTGTAGCCGGAATTTTGGCTGCAGTAGCCGGTCAGATCCAGCGCCCCGATTTCCGCGAACTTCACATCCACATCAATCTTGCCGTTTAGGCTCTTATAGCTGAAACCTTCCTTTGCAATCCGGACAGTATACCCCGCGCCTTGCGGGCCTTTGTTCGAAAACTCCATGGCCGCGCCGTGATCAAAATATGTCTTCATCTATTCACCTCTTTGTTCCGTCATCCGGCTTCAAGATAATAGTCAATTTACCGGTTCGCTCATCCATGTTATAATGCCGCCAAGGTCGTAGCCTCTTCATAATCCGATCTACGATAATTTCTCCTCCACAAGTCCACCTGATGGCCGCTACTACAGTAGACGGAAGTCGTATGATTCAAATACTTCAACATTTCCAATCCTGTTCCGCTTATTACGTCATTTGCCAGCTGCAGAAGTACCGCAACAACTACAATAAAGCACTTCTCTTCTTCTCGAAATTTATTGTTCCTTTGGGGATAACCCAACATTCTCACGCCTTCCCAATCAAATTAATATAGCCAGTTCGTGATATATTCACACGACTTGCTTCGCAATAAATTTATCTTATTAAAATTAGTTGACACACCATTTAATTTGATTGAACCCCCTGGACCAAAGCCTCCATGCTGCGATCTCGGCTCTGCACTCATCTTCACATTCTATCCATATTTCAAGTTCTCGGTTCGATTCTAAAATTTGATCAATATTAACTCTTGCCATTTTATCTCCAAGCCAATAATTATTCCTAGATGCATAATTATTCTTATCCGATTCGTTGATATTTATCTTGAATATCCTGTGCGGGTTTTTAGACAAAGCTTTGTTGAAAGCTCTTTTATTAGATCTAGCAGGGGCATTATCTATCTTGCATAATTTATACTCACCCAAGTCGCCTATTGGTTTAATTATTAGTTCATTCTGCTGACTTTGGTCTTGATTCTCCCCACACATTATATTTCCGTCTTTAATTCCATAGACAACATATCTTATTTTGTTATTTGAGATCATATATTCAGAAAATGGAGCTTTCCATCTAATTTTCAGCCAGTCCATCCCTAAATACAATAAAATCACCCACTCTAAAATCACCGTCAGGACAGCCTTAATAATAAGCTGAATAGTAGTTATCAGCAATTCCCAATGTGATTTTTCAAACTCGATTACTAATTTTATAGCATTCTCTCTAGAAAAAATTATGTGTTTTAAAGCCCAAGGGATTATAACCAAAAACAGTGATATTGCAACGGCTTTTTTTGTGAATTTTATTATGTCCTTCATTTTTTCATGCCTTGAGACCATCGAATCAAAACTAACTAAAATGAAAATCAATGGAATACCTAAACCTACCACTATAATTCCAATCAGCGTCACACATAGTGCAATTGCAAACACTACATTATTCAGCTTTGACAGTTCTGCAAACAGCACAAACAGTATATTCATTGAAATTAATGCAAAAATCATGTTTGCAAATTGTTCAACTACTCTTCCAAACTGGAACACAACTCGATCTGCTCCTTCAGACATCAATTCATCTAATGGTGTGGCAGTTTTATATCTCCAAACAGCTGATATTGCTCCCATTATTACAATCATCGTTCCTAAGATTGTTACGACATAATATATATTTTCCAATGCACTTGCCTGCGTTTTATCAGCTATATGTTGAATAACTTGTATCTGCATAACTCCTCCTAAACTCTTATGAAAAAGCAGCCCCTTCATCTCTGAAGCAGCTGCTTTCCTTTTCACCGTTCACTTATGATATCTCTCAGCCCATCTTCTCGCCCCAGTGCGCATTGACATCGTAGTTGTATGCCTTGATGCGACGATAAGCGATCTCCTGCCAAGGCTCGCGGAAGCTGCCGTCTCCGCTTACAAAGAAGCCGGAATCCATGTAGCGGATAATGATGTACTCGGAGTTCTTCTGGTCAAAGCCGTTGCCCTGGCTAAAGTCGATGCCGTTACCGGTATTGCGGGTCATCACGGCCTCGAGAAGCGGCAGAGTAACTTCGCTCAGCGGAAGCTTCATATCCGGCATGTCAAAGAAGCCGCCCTTCGCCTTCGTGTAAACGCAGAGCGTGCCGAGCGCACCGTTGCAAACGCACTTCACTCTCTTGATATCCGCGAGTTTCACCTGATGCTTTGCGCCTATGATGACGCCGCCCGAGAGGCGGATGATTTTCTCCCCCAGCGTTGCGCCGAGCTCTGTCTCAAGGCTATCCAGATTGTTCGGGAATTCAGCTCCCAACTTGCTCGCGGCAAAGGCAAGGAGCAGCGGCTTGGTCTCGCGAACGTTGTGGCCGTTATTCCATGTTCTGGTGTCGAGATCCAGCTCCGGAACGCTCATATTCTTCATATTCAGATCGCGAAGCAAGACTCTGTAGTGAAAGTTCTGGCTCCAGTAGTTGGTCAGAAACAGAGAACCGATCTCCGCAAACTTCATATCCACATCGACCTTGCCGTTTAAACTCTTGTAGCTGAAACCGTCCTTTGCGATGCGAAGGGTATGGCCCGCACCGAACATTCCCTTCTCGGAAAACTCCATGGTAGCGCCGTCATCAAAATATGTCTTCATCTTTTCTCCCCTCTATTGGCTTCCGCTCACTCACAGAAGCTCGTTGTCAATGGTATAGCTCATGTAGGCGCCCTTCTTAAAGAGACCGCCCTCCTTCAGTCCCCAGGCAATCGCGGAGCAGGCAAGGCGTTGCGACTCTTTCTTCTTA
>ERZ773007.200-NODE-200-length-30715-cov-4.877397_pt1 | contig 30715 bp, 23 predicted proteins | sample MGYA00580665_ERZ773007 | MGnify/ENA primary metagenome ERZ773007 (study PRJEB29015, sample SAMEA2738122) | human oral metagenome | biome: human oral; feature: human-associated habitat; material: saliva | place: China | collected 2167 ... | reverse complement strand
TACGCGAGCCTATCCTAGGCTTCTTTTAATAGTTTAAATTGCCTTACAGATATTTTCAAGATTATATGAAGAATCTTTTAAGTTTATTGTCATCTATTTAAGATATAAAGCGGATTTTAATAAACACTCCCCAGTGTCAATGACGAATAAAAAGAACAACAAACAGCGCCCGCAACAACCGAAAGGCTGATGCGGGCGCTGTTTCAGGACCGCTTGCAACAATTACCTGTTCTTTCGCTGTTCCAGATAATCATTCAATTCCGCGTTGACAATATCTGTGATGAACATGTGTCCGGGGACATGCGTGATGACCACCGGGGGCTTTGCATTCTCTACCGCTGCCTGGGGCGTCACGCCGCAGGGCCAGAACACAGGAATCTCACCCGCGCGAATCTCAACCGCATCGCCGTAGTCCGGCTTCATCACATCCCGGACGCCGATTTTCTCCGGCTCACCGATTTGCACCGGCGCGCCGTGGACATTCGGCATCTTCACCGTGATGTCATAGGCCTTCTTCGCCTGCTCCGGCGTCATCGGGCGCATCGAGCAGACCATGGGACCCGCAAAGGGCCCCACCGGCTCGGTCTGAATATTCGTTTTAAACATGGGAACATTCCGCTTCATCTCAATGTGGCGAACCGGAACCCCCGCCGTCATCAGAGCTTCCTCGAACGAGAACGAGCAACCGATTAAAAACCCCACATAGCCCTCTTTCCAGTAGGAAGAGACATCGGTGAGCTCCTTCGTCACGGCGCCGTTCTCATAGACCCAGTAGCGCGGCACATCGCTGCAGATGTTTCCGCCCTCGCCCATCGCATGGGTGTCGGGACTTCCCTTTATCACTTCCAGGACAGGGCAGGCAAACGGATTCTTCTCGGCGTAGCGCTCAAAATCGGCCGCGTACTCTCCGGGTAAAATGACCAGGTTTGCCTGGGCATAGCCCCGGCACATCCCGGCGGTCGGAAAATCAATCTTCCCCTCCCGAATCAGCCGCCGAACCTCAGAGGGTTTCATGTCGATATAAGGGGTGATGTCAAAAGCCATAGGTTTGCTCCTTTCTTAAATCAACGCTCACTGTCTGTCCCTGTCACATTTCGTCGCTTCCAAGCATCAAAACCACGTTTCCGCTGCTCTGCCGCACCGCAAATGCTGCGTTTTATGCGCGCACTGCCGTGACGCCGATCTCCACCTTTGCATTCTTCGGGAGTGCCGCAACCTGGAACGCCGCGCGCGCCGGATACGGTGCCGTAAAGAACTCCGCGTAGACCTCATTCATCGCCGCAAAATCCGCGATGTCCGCGAGGTAAACCGTCGCCTGCACGACATGCTCAAACTCGAGTCCCGCCTCTTTCAGAATCGCACCGATATTCCGGAACACCTGTCTGGTCTGTCCTTTGATATCGTCCGCCGAGAACTCGCCTGTCGCCGGGTCCAGCGGAATCTGTCCCGAAATAAACAGGGTGCCGTTTGCCTCAATCGCCTGCGAGTAGGGGCCGATGGCCGCCGGTGCCGCCTTGGTTGCAATTGCTTTCTTCATACCAAATATCTCCTCTCTGCATCAATCAACGGTTCTTTTCAGTATACTACTTCGACTGTGCCGCCGGTGCGAAAATTTTTTCTGCCTCCAGAGCCTCCGCAATCTGCTGCCGGATGTGTGCGGAGAGCGCGGCCCGCGTGCGGTTGGTTTTGCCGGGGCGCAGCGCAAACGTTTCAAGCGGAAAACTCTCCGAAGAGAGCGGCAAGGTGACCGTATCGGGTGTCAGGGCAATCACGCGGCGCACCGGATGGGTTCTGAGCGCCTTTCCCCTGCCGCCGTAAATCTCATCGCTGCACGCATTCTTATAGTAAGTCTCAAGCTGGCCGAGACTCGAGCGCTTTCCACTCCAAATCTGCGAAATCTTCCGGTACTTGCACTCGAGGATGATGCTGCCGACATACCAGCCCGTCTGCTTGCTAAAAATATGCAACAGCAAATCCGGGTGATTGTGACTGCTGCCGTTATGGTCTGTCGCAAAATAGAGCGGATCCCGCTCGGTATCCCGGTTCCGCTGCTCCAGCGTCTGGTTATAAACCAGCGTAAAGCGCGCCCTGTCATTTTCAAAACCGACCCGGCTGCCATCCCGCAGAGAAAGCCCGCCGCCCTCACCGACCGCGTAGCTCTCCTCGCGGATTGTCTCGGTCGCAAACTCCTCCAGCACATGCTGTAGTTTAAAGTAGCACCAAAGCTCATAGAGCAGACTGCTCTTTTGATAACTCAGGCGGTACAGCTCCTGCATGGTCACGCCGAGGTGATCCCGTTTCAGCGCGAGATGCAGCCGGTAAACCATGTAGTAGCGGCTGTCCGACAAAATTCCCTGCGGCACGGTATACAGCTCGGACAGGGATACTGTCTGATACCAATAACTGCTTCGAAGCGCTTCCAGAATGTGCCGGTAGCGCCGCACGGTTTTCGTGAACGCGTACATGCGGCCGCCGCTGAGCTGCGGATCCTCGGTATACCGCGAAAATTCCGTCAGCTTCGCGGCAAAGGCATCTGCCATGATGCGGAGCATCCGATTCTCGGGAATGTCATAGTCGAGGCGCTTTTTCGGAATCAGCTGTACATGCGACACGCCGCCGCGCGCCAGATCGGCGCGCAAACTCTTCTCATCCAAACGGCCGCCCGCTTCTATGGGCTCCTTCTCGTAGACAGTCTTAATCTCGTAGCGCGGTTGCTCTCCGATCTCCAGGAGCGCGGCAAAAAGCCGACTCTCCTCGGCCTCGAGGCGCTCGAGATCCCGGAATGCGCGGAGCGGGAGCGCCTGCTCACCGTCGATACCGCGCCCCGCCTGTCCCTTTTTCCAGCTTCTGCTGAGCCCCTCGAACTCTTCCTCCAGCTCCTGCTGCATAATCTTCCACTCGCTGTGATCGAGTTGCCGCGGCGCCACCTCAAAACTGCCGTAGTAGCGCGTGCCCTCCGCGAGGACAAAAAATGCCATGCGCTCCACCAGAAGTCCCTCTTTGCCGGCGCCGCAGAGCCGGAACCGCTCTGACGAAGGCGCGATATAATCGCCAACATCGTCATGCAACACACGGCCCACATCTTCCGCAACATCCAGACAGGGGAGATACAGCCTTGCCTCCGCATCCGCCGACTCAAATAAGAGCTCCACGCCCTCATTCTCCCGGATAAAAACAGTCGCTGCGCCCGTCAGGCTGTTTGCCCCCGGCAGGAGAACAAATTTCGTGGCCTCTTTCTCTGTCGTCACAGCCTGTCCGCCCGGCTCATACGCGAGCGTGCGAATCACTGCTAGCGAAAAGGGAAGTTTAGTTGCAGTAACCATAGCTCTCGACTTCCTTCTTCTTCTGCGCGAGCAGTGCCCGGCTCTTCGCAAACTGCGAGAGTGACTGATACTTGTCCAGTACCGCAAGAAGACTGCTCTCACCGTTCTCCTGTAGCGCCGGTCCCACCACGCTCTCCACACCGCGGAGTTTGGTCAGCACGCGCTGCACCAGCTGCAAATCGAGTGCGCAGTCAAAATCCAGCGCCTCTTCCTTCGGCAGGTTGCTCAGATACTTTAAGACATTCTTCACGACACGCGGCCCCGCGCCGTACTTCGGGCTCAGGCTCTGCAGCGCGCAGTGTACCTCCCAGAGCAGGCTTCGCACCTCCTGTGCATTCGGAATCTGCTCCTTCACAATCAGTTTCTCGTAGTCCTGGGTGCTCCAGATCTGCGTTTTACCGACCGCTGCAAAAGTCTTGTCCTGCCACTCAGTCGCATAATTCAGAACCTCGAGCTCAATCACATTCGCGCGGTCCAGCACCTTGTCCGAGAAGTGATGCGTCGTCTCATCAATATTGACGGTACCGATGAATTTCACATTGTTGCCGATTTCAATCTGGAACGGATAGTCCGCCGCGTTATAGAGCTTACCCATGTACTGCTTGTCGTAGAGCTGCAACTCCCGCTGCCCCGCCGGGCGCTCCAGAATCGAGAGGAACTGGCTGAAATAGTGCTCGACCCGCGCGAGATTCATCTCCTCGAAACAAACCAAGAAGAGCTTATTCTTATTCTCCCCCCGCTGCGCGCGCACCAGGAAGTCCACAAAGCCCGAGTCCGCCGCGTGGTAAACCATATGCGCGAGATCCACATAGCCGAGAAGATCTGCGTCATCGCTCCAGGAGGGCCGCACCGGCACCATGAGCATCTGGCTGTCCTCGAGGTCTGCACTCGCGTTGAGGCCGAGCGCTTTCGCGTAGACGTTTACAAGAGAGGATTTTCCGGTGCCGCTGAGACCCGATAGAATCACAAGATCGCTGCACTTCACCGCCGTGTGGAAGTTCACAAAGTCGCTCCGCTTATAGTAGCAGCGGCTCTTCTGGGCGTAGTACTCCATCATGTCGAAAATCAGCGCCTCGTTCTTTTCCGTCGTCGCGATCTTCTCGAGCTCTGTTTCGTCAAGCTGTTCCTTCAGCTCCTGCCCTTCAGCGGGCTGACTTGCGGCCTCCTCTTCCTCCGTTGCCGCGCTCTCTTCTCTCCTGCCGGCTGCTTCCGCTTCCCGCAGTGCCGCCTCTGCTGCCGCGCGCTCCGCGGCAGCCTTCTGTCGCGCCTCTTCCTCGTCCTTCTCTGCCTGTAGCACGGCACTCTTCAGCTGGTTGTCAATCTTGCGGTAGATGTCGGCCGGCACATAGCTCACGCAGGGATTATAGCTGTCATCGTAGACAAAGTTCTCGATGAACTCGCTCATATCAATCGTGAACAGATGCTTTCCCTGCAGCACACAGGCGCCGACCGGATCCGTCTCCGCACTCTCGATGCTGCCGGCGGCAAAGAGCTTTCCGTCCGCATCCCGCCAGAGCACAAACGCAGGAGCCGAGCTCTCAATGTCATAGCCGTAGAGACTGCCGAGCTGCTCGCCTACCTTGATATCCGCGAGAAACTCCGCGCGAGTATCGTAAGTCCGGTACAGGTTCCAGCTTTTGTTGTACTCCCAGTCGCGCACCTCTTCATCGTTCTTGCTGCAGAATACCGGCACCGCATAGAATTCCGTATTCTGGTCGAAAGACTTCGGCACCGGCACCAGATGCACGTCCGTCATGCTTCGCACTTCCATGCCGTTGATGTTTTTGGTCTGAACCTTAAAGATAAAGAGCTGATTCTCCATGAATGCCTCGAAATTATCGATGCGCGCATCATCTCCCGCATAGATATCATCCGAAAAATCCGGCAGCAGATTTCCGAAGCCCGTTACAAACGAAGTCGCGGCATCCGGCAGGAGCAGCGTCTTTACATTATACTGAATGATATTCATGCGGTTAATGAAGATAGAGCTGCGCCCCGACTGATCATACCGCGCCAGACGTCCGATGTATTCCCGATAGTTCTTGTTCATTTCTGTTTCATCTCCTCGATTGCATTTTTCAAGTTACCGATGCTAAGTACCTTAAGGCTTGTGTAGGGCTTGAGTTTCAGCTTGTCCGCGTAACTCATGGTCCCGCTCACATTCCAGATTTCCTCGTATTCTTTCCAGGGCAGTTTCTCTAACCCCGTCAGATCCGAGCGGAGATCACAATTTAAATCCTCTGTCTCTTCGCTGATATCCACGCGTGAGAAGATTAAAATTTTCGGGAGCTTACTCTTTTCCCGCAGCTGCTTTTCCTCATATTTTTTCAGTAATTCCAGTCGCTTTTGCAGCTCCTGTTTTTCATCTTCCGCAGCCTTTACTTTGTTCATCGCCTCGCGGACTTTTTCTTCCCGCACTGCGAGCTCCTTTTCGAAGTCGGACCTAAGCTCCTCTTTTTCTGCCTCAAGGCGCCGTACCTGCTTTTCGAGATTTCGCTTTTCTCCCTGTTCATTGTCGAGCTGTATGCGAAACTCCTGCTTGGCCTCTTTGTTCTGCTTCTTATAAGCCCGGACCTCCTGTTGCAAGGCTTCCAGTTGCTGCTGAAGCATTTCTATCTTTCCCTGTAAAGTCGTTTCGTCCACGTCTTCCTCCTGCTTTCTTGTTTCTGTGTCTGTTGTCTGTCCCGTGCTGTCTGTTTCCTTTTGATCCGTCAATATCGCACCGGAGACATCCGCCTTCACCTCCTTGTAATACAGCTCCTGTAACGCAGCCTCAAACGCGGGCGAATGGTCTATCTGCTGATAGATAATCGGCAGTGGCATTAAATGCGCCCGTTTCAACGAATAGCCCGGCAGCGTGCAGCCCGTACCCTCAAAGAATTGCTTCAGAATACGCTGCCGCTCCGCAACCGGCGTCTGTTTCAGCTGGTCTTTGAAGACCTGCCGATTCACAAGGGCTGATTCCGATGGCTTCTTCTTACTCAACCTGTTGTACCTCCTTTTCTTTGGTATACACCCATTCTGCTTCAATTTTTCACAGAATGCAATTCCCCAATTTGTCAAATTTTACATATATTTTTTGGCCTAATCTCCTATTTTCGATATGTATCAGGTATGCTTCCACAAATTTTCACTGTAAAATAAGACAATTCTCACATGAGGCAGAAAAATAAACTTATTTTTGATTGACATCGCTTCATAATTTCTGTATAGTACGGTGGTTCGTTTTTGAGAGGACGCAAAAAGAGGGTAGCGACAGATGTGTCGCTGCCCTCTTGCTCTGTAATCAATCATTTGTCCGTTCGACTCATTTGGTTCAACGCCCTTCACCTAGTGCCTTCATTTTTTCTTCCAGCCTCTCTTTCATAGCAGAAGCCTCTGCCAAAATGCTATCAAGAGAGTCGACGGCTGAATGCATTTTAAGAGTCTCCATATCGAGTCTGAGCGCACTGAGCATGTCTTTCATTCTCTCTTCTTTTTGGGATAGTTCAGAAGAATTCTCCGCCAAGATGCTCTCCGCTTTATCGATATTCTCCATCAATTTCACAATCTCTTCTCTCGTTGCTGCAACGGAATTTTCAATCTCTTGCAAATCTTGTTCGAGTTTTTCCTTTGATCTTATTTTCTCATTAAGCAACTCTTTTCTTTGCAAGGCAGCGGCAGTCATTGACTTGATTTCTGCGTCTAATGTAACCACATAAGACTCATCAAAGCTGTTATCCACCAATTTTTTTATCAACCTATAGAGTTCAGCAATTTTTCTATCCTTATTTTCGTCATTTGCCTCTTTGACTGCATTTTTCTCAAGCTCTTGGATTTTAGATTCCAAATGCAGAACATCGTTTTCAAGTCCCTCTGCTTTTACCCTCAGTCTATCATTCTCCAAGGAAAGTTCTTCACAAGAGGTTCTAAGACCTCTGATTTTATCACTAATATCTGTTTCAAGATTTTCTTCCTCTAGCGCGGGGATTGTGTCATTCTCATCTTCTGCAATGATAGACTCTTCTTCAGTATTTTCCTCCTGATCATACTCCCATTCGACAATAAGTTTGGAATCCGTTCCAATGGAAACCATCATTTCTGTTGTAGATGACGGAAGCATAAAATTGTCATAGATCTTATTCACTTTATCAAAAAAGGCGCAAGGTAACTCTTCAATTAGAATTCTCTCAAAATAAATTCTAATGGAATCCATAGGTATATCTTTCGGAGAAAACATCACAATTCTACCATTCTCATTTTCAAAGAAACTCACGCTAAATCCTAAGCATCTCTCCGAAAATGCATGCAATGTATCTTCATTGATGTTCTCATTACTCCACTCTAATCCATGATAGTTAATCAAGAGTTCTACATCATCACTTGCGGGAAGTACAAACATGCAGTTGTCACTCACAGATACGCGTTTGTCCAGCATAAGGCCCCTCTCTGTTTTATAGCTTCTCTAACCCAAAAACAGCATTCTATCATTTTTCTTTCTGTCATCATGAATATGAGATGCTCCGCACAAAGCTCCGAGCGGAGCATCTCATATTCTCATAAATCCTTCAACCCAATATTCTGATTACTTTCCAGCACGTTGCATCAATTCATTGTACCAACGCTGTCCTCGTTCTCCGCACTCATTCCTGATTTTATCCCGTATCGTAGCCGTTTGTATGTTGAGCATATCTCGACGCTTTCCCAGATAATCAACCAAATCGTACATAGTACTTCGAAGTGCAATCAGCTGATCATATGTTGACCGATCTACCCTGAGCGAATCGCTTCTGTCATTCAATCTAGCTATGATTTTCCGCAAAGAACTCAAGTGGCTCCATATTTCTTCTCTCTTTGCATGGCACAAATCAGCAGCTGTAAAGGAACGATAGTGCAGGTTTCTATAATAATTGAATCTCTCTGATACTAGCCTCCTATTGCAACTCATTTCCGCATTCGTATATACAACTTCAGTCGCTTCCAGTAATTCAGCTAGATTTTCACTCCAGCTAAGATCAATTCCAATGGATTCCTTCGAGCTGACGGTTGCATAAACGCGCTTTTTCCTTGCATGATAATTTCTTGCCTCAGATATCATTCGCCGTTGCTGCGGCGATGCCTGTACCTTAACATCATCCACATCGTTCAATGTACGCAACTTTGCAGCGAAATTCTGATTTGTCACAACTCGACTGTTTCTCGTTGAATAGGACCTCGAGTTGGATGTGTGTCTTCGTGCGGCCGACTTATTCCGGGATGAGCTTCCTTGTGTCGCTTTGTTAATACAAACCAGGATTCCTACTATAACCAAAACAATCACAATAACACGTAGTTGTTCCATAGCCTATTTTCCCTCTTAAGAGATAAAAAATCTCCCATTCTCTTGCTTGATGATATTCATAGCGCAGAGGAAGTCTATTTTTTTCTTGGTGATCCTTTTTGAGTGGGAATAGATTCTCTGCGTCAGCTCATGGAGCGTCACTCCTGTCGGTGAATCCGAAATAACATCCAGAATTTGTTTTAAGCGTTTCTTTTTCGCTTTACTGAAGTCATTCTCAATTGAAAACATCATTTTCCTAAACTCGGGCGAAACACTCAGTAACACTGTGGAAAATTCACGCATATCACATACGATCGCAAACGAAGCATCGTCATCCATGCCATGATCGGTCAACAGTTTTAGCAGCGATTCCAATTGTTGATGCATAGAGTCTTCATCCAAGAAAAATGCCAACTGCTGAATCAGACGAACGCGCGGATTAGCTCCAACCTCACTCACCAGAAAATCTTCCGGGCCATCGCTCATCATGATAAACGATGCATATTCCCCATTGCCTTTCTTTACAAAAGCCTCCAGAAAAGAATCAGTAATGAAGCTGGTCTGATTTGCCGGACCAGTATGTTCATACAAGGAAATAACCTCCGTTTTGTTCTGGAGGTTCAGTCCAACGATTGCGCCATCTCCCACATGTAATATGATATACCGACCATCCGGATGCAAAGCAACACACAGTAGCGTGGCAGAATACTGGACTACATCTTCTTTCTCTTTGGACGCAAGCTCCTCAATTGGCCGGAGCACCTCATGCTGGACATATTCTGCTATCGTTCCATTATCCAGACCATATAAACGCTCAAACTTCTCAGCCAAGAAAGTAGCCGATGTTCTTGCCGCAATATCCGATCCGATAGCAGCGTATTTATAAGATCCAGCTCCATCACTCAGAGCTGCGCATAGCACGCCTTCTTTCGAAGAATAGCAAAAAACATTATCCTCACACGGCTTATTTTTTTCGATATGCCGCATCCCCACTGCTCTATAGGTCACAGATTTGAAATTGTGATCCGAAACCATATTCATCCCCCTGCAATAGAATCACAAGCCTTTATTTCTAAGCTCGCACTGAACAAATTTATTGTATTTGTTCAGTGCGAATCACCTTTCGTCTACTTCAAGCTAAAAAATAAGAGAAGTTATCGGGATTTAGAAAAGTCCACTTCATTCAAATTATGCGAACCGGTCTTCGAACTTGAGATAATGATTGAAGATGTAATCTTAAAGAAGTTGGCAAGCTCTGTCGCATTATCAACTTTCATGACATGTTTATCATCTCTCAGCCCCGTAAGTTCCCGCATAAGATTATGGTCGCAAAAATCCCCCACCTCAACAGAGATTACAATCAATCTGTTCTCCAACACCTCCTTCCGAATATATTCCTTGCAATACTGCATCGCCTCATCTTCCAGTTTTTGCGTAGCTTCGTTGTAGCACTCTGGCTTTCCATCCGATATAAAAAAGATAATCGGCGCGTAATACCTGATTCTGGGAATACTGTTCATGTACACAGACTTGCGACCTTCCAACTGCTCAATCGTCTTCTTTAATGCCAATCCGGTCAAAGTCATTCCGTCACAATGAAACCTAAGATTCCTTCCTTGTGCCTCGTGCTGTTTTATCTCTCGCAATTTCTCGAGAATTGTAATATCACTATTGAAACTCAATACAGCCAACTCTGTTGCATTGCAAGCTGCTCGATCTCTCGAAATTGCAGCATACAGTTCCTCAACAGAATTCTGAAGCAATTTCTCGTAATCCCTCATGGAACCCGATGTGTCCACCAAAATTACTGCCGGAAGTCTCCTACTTGTATTGATCTTGACTACCTTCTTCTCGACATTTGTGAGGTCTAAACTTCCCAGCCACTTTTCGAGATTCATATTTTCCATAATTCTCTCCATGCCTACAATATTTCTTGAACTTTTATAAGTCCTTCCATCCAGTGCTAATGTCTTTGCCCAAATTCTTCTTTAAAAGCTCTTCCAAACTACCGCCGCTGACATCCACCTTACTAAGAGTTTGCACATGCTTGCGATAGGTATCCGGCATGTACTTTCCGCTTTCAGGATCGCTTTCGATCATACTCGGCAAAAGCTCTTGGTACCGAACCATTGCATACAACCAATCATATGAACTTCTTCTGTCCTTCTCCTTAAAGTATTTTCCATCTCCATGTAAGGAATTCCAGAATAATTCCTTAATAAATTTGGGGAAATGACTGACTATCATATGCCAAACACTTCCCTTAATATCATCCTCAGCCCTAATATCTCCGGCCTGATACGGATAATATCCTTTTGCAACGATCTCTCTATCATCGTTGTAAACTTTTGAAGTTGCATATGGATCTCCATCCGGCGTCAAGATATGAAACAGAAGCATCTGCAAAATCCAAACATCATCAGCTTTCTTTCGAACAAACGAGAAATCCACATCAAAAATATGCTCAGGAGATCTGAATTCCGGCATTCCAACATTGCTTGGATAATAGTAGTCTGTGTCAGCAATCTGTGCCGAGTCCAAATCCACCAAATAAGCTACAAGCTCACCATCGAACAAAATATTTCCTCGATTGATGTCGCACAGTATCACATTATTATGGTGCATGAAATCTAGCAGTTCTGCAAAATTTACTGCCATTGTGACCTGGTGCATCTTGTTCAATCCCGGAATAATTTTATCAAACGTATCATAGCAGAAATCAGAGAAGGGCGTCGTCCCTTCAAATATTTTCATGATATACCCAATCGCTTCGCCCTTATCGTTGTAAACCAATCTTTCCGGCCAAGCAATTCTCTCCATGATTGGTGTATCCATAGCGTGAAGCAAACTGTATTTTTCGCACATCCGTTTGATTTTCTCAATCTTCATATCAGAGTTGCTTTCTGGCAAAAAGATCTTTACACACTTCATTCCAGAAAACACTTTGTAAATATGTGCCTCCCCTCCTTTACCTAACTCTTCCTCAAGCAATACCGCTTTATTAACCCCATTCTTCTGTTTCAAATAAACATACTGCCCGGATATAGGCATCTGTCCCATAAGTTTCCTAGGTTGTTCAGAAAATCTGGCCTTCGCTTTTCCATCAGGATTTTCAAACGCCATCATTTGATTCTGCGGATTTGCCAAAAAGCCTTTTGACGTGATATCTCGCTCAAAAATTCTCACATACGACTGATCATCTTGATTGACTCTATTCCGATTGCGAATAAATGTGCTTAGTCCGCGATTAATTCCAACAACAAGAATAGATTTATTTAGCTCAAGTTTTCTAATAAATGAGCTAATTATATGATTCTCCTCAGACATTTTTCCCGAGAGAGTTGTAAGTGCATCATACTTTTGTAAAAGCTCAAGTGCATCCGCAACAGGCTTTATTTTCCCATCACTAGTCGCTGCTTGTAAAACATAATCCACTGCCTCTTTGCACACGACAATTCGTGTCTTCGTCTTTCGATTTATTTTGACTTCTATCACTTGCTTCAAAATTTTTTCAGCGATTGGTTTGCGAAGAGCCATATGCGTAAAAATCACATAATCTCGTCCCAGCAACTGCTTTTGACGCTCGTTTTTATCAGCGTCATTGCGATGTGAATGATCGCTGCTCCATGAATCTCTGTTCCCTCCCAACAATCCCTTTCTTGGGGATGCCATAGTTTTATGTGCACTATACGGAGTTGATACAACAGGCTCGTTCTTAGATGGTATAATCTCACCCAAATTCGAGATAATAAGCTCATATCTGGCTAGTTTTCCGGAATCAACGATTGGCATATCTGCCGAAAGAACTATAATGCCATTGTCCTCCAGCTCTCTCAAAGCATCATCCAAGGAGACCCTGTATGATTTTGCCAAACTTCTTACTGTCTCATGCATTCCTCAATATTCCTTTCTAAGTGATCAATCAATCGGTAATTTCGGATTCTTTATATCCCGCGAGTTATCTATCAGAACCCCTTCTCTTCCAATTTTCTTTACTATAATCTGTGCATTGGATTTTGTCGATTGCCATTCATTTTGTTTTAAAGCATCGACCGTTACTCCATGATCTTGTGTGATTAGTAGACTGCTTCTTGAATCATTTCTGAAATAGATTAGCTTTTCAATCAGGACCCGATCTGCGTGAATCACCTTTTTCCCAAATTCGTTTGTTCTTTTATCTTCCTCATCTCCAACAATTTGCATTTTCTTGTTTTCACACTGCACCGCGATAAACTCTAATCTATTTTTCGCAACCTTAGCTATATCCCATCCCTTCTTAATTAGCCTCTTTAACTCTTCCATGACCACATACGGAACATACAGGACTGAACTCTTCTGCGAGAGGCCGACAAATATATCATAAAACTCGTAAAAGTTTTCATTCATCAAGCTGCAGGTGTCGATAAAAATAAGATATTTACATTCAAAGCAATACCTTATTAGCTTCTTTGTGTAGCCAACCGCTGAGCCATCGATCTCATTGAGTTCTCTTAATAGCTTCTCATCATTCGATAGGCTTTCCTTTAACGCACTTTTGTCCTCTTCTTCGCAAAGAGGACTCCTCTGCGGGAAGCTCGAAGCTCGCGGCTCGACACAACCAGTTGCAAGTTGTCCTGTTACAGGAATTATCTCCTTCTTAAGAGATGTTCGTTCAATCTTCTCGCTAAATATCTCGCCCGGCTTCAAATCGTTTTCATCAGCATTCAGAATTTCAAGCAGCTCTTTGAGAACATTCTCGTCCATCTGAATATACTCTGAAAGAACAATTTTATTGAGTTTATCCAAGAGGATTTCCTTCAATTCATCAACCGGTCTCCCCAGACAAGCTGATACTTCCATTAGATTCATGCATTTTCTCCCGAATACGACACATCCCGAGCCCAATATGACACAAGTAAAAGAGAAGCCAAAGCAGTTGCACAGCAAATTTCTTCTAACCGGTAATTCTTTATCCTCCTAAGACAAGAGTCTGGCGGATTTGCAACTAAATGCTACATGGCCAGCGCCACGAATTCCATACTGGATTCACTCATTCTATAGCCAATATCAATGTAAGAATCTTGGAATCGTGGCACTGTACCTCGAAATTAACACACTAAAATTCGTCTGTAATCACATAGTAGATACTGTCTCATTTTTGAATATAGATTTTGACTTCGTCTGTGTTCGCAATTTCATTCACATTCACTTTTGCTGTCGAGGTAAGCTCTGTCACCTCTTTCGGCAACTCTTCTTTGATTTTCACTGTGTAAACAACATTGGCCTCTTCCCCACTCTCATAGTCACCAATATCAAGTCCTTCTGAAATCAAATATTTCTCAGCTACCTCACCATAGCTAGCACCATTTATATATTTTGAACTATAAATTGCTGTATTTCCTGGGATATATTCTAAGGAATCCGGCAAATCAACACTCAGTGTAACATCTTTTGCCATTTCACTTGAGTTGTTCTTATAGTAAATCTTGAATTCTACTAAATCTCCCTTCGACGCCTCCAGCATCTCTCCCCACAGTAAATTGTCTTTCAGTTTTACTCCGTGAACGATCTTGTTCTCAGCGTTTGTCACACACACTCTAGCCCATTCCGAGTACATATCAATCCCATCAAAAACGGTTGCCTTTATCGGTATGTTTCCGGCATACTCTTTTTGTCCCGTTCCGTTCACTTTGCATCGAAAACTAACGTGCGCTCCTTTCGCCCTTTGATAATCTCCAATAGTTACTCCATCATCCAATATTCCGTCTTCTATTTTCTTGCTTTCTTCGTTTGCCCCAGATCCCCTACTCAGCACAGTACTTTGCGGAATATATTCTAAGGCTCCATCCGGAATATCCGCCTTGACGAAGACATCCTTCACCGGAGTTTTTGAATAATTCACATAGTAAATCACCACCTCAATTTCATCTCCGACTTTAGAATCAATTCTGCCTTTAGGCGTGTTTTCGGGTTTCCCTTCTTCCTGCGGTTCTCTTACGAAAACAGCTGCATATGTCTTACACTGATCAAGTATATACTCATTAAACTCCTCCGCACTCATGGTCTGACTGGCCGTTGCAGAAGAACGACTTACACTCAAAGCTTGATTTCGCTTCTCTTCGTTAGAACTCTCCCTGATTCTCTGACAAGATGTCAGGCAAAGCGCCGCTAGAACAAATGCCACTAAAGCAAACTTTTTCATATATTATCCCCCATGCATATGAACGATGCTGGCAGTTCCGGACCATCTTTTCTAGATTCTAATCTAAGATCCGTCAATAGTATCTTTCTCTCCAGTTGTAGTGCGCGTCTCTTCGTGATATCATCGAACCATTCTGCGCTTAACCCAACAATAATCTTGTCTTTCCAAAAGTACTTGAGACTGCATTCTGTCGACATAACGCAGAACCACTCGACCGCATCAATATGAATCCGGTTAGAGCTTTACTTCCTTTGCAGGTTCAATTCGTTATCGGGAGGATTGTAGGAAATAGACTTCAATACCTCAATTTCTCCCGGCGTCAGGGACTCCATCTCTTCTCCATAATCTATAAACGATACAATTAGAAGATAAGGGTAGTTCAATGAAAAAGCTCGCTTAATGATTGTTTTTCCATACGGCTCTCCTTCACTACCCAGTTCAATTGTAACAAAGAAAAGTTTGTCTCCATAAATTTGAATCCCGGCCTGCAAATCTTCACGAAATCCGAACCCTTCAACAAATTCTACCTGCCCATAAGTATGTATTTCTTGGTAGAATTCACCCACATCAGCTGTATCTCTGTAGTTACGGTATTGAAATTCAATATACGACTCGGGGTTGAGATCCGCCTTGTTTTTATAAATATTTGTAATTTTCGTAAAGTCATAGCCATCGACATTCAACAAATCAGCATAGTACTGAACCGGAAGCGTTATCGTAAGCTGTTTATTTTGCCCGATCAAGAGTTGTTTTCCCTCACCTTTGAAAGCCGACTTATTGCTCACCTTCCAATTCCCTTGTTTAGACGCCTTATCTACCGACTTGTCTACATAGTCTATTAGCAGCTTCAAATACTTTTCTTTTCCATCCTCGCCTGCCCCAATCGAAATCATCTCTACTTCTTCAATTCCAAGTTCAGCATTGCTCTGGATGTGTTCTGTATCGACCATCTTATCTAAGTCTCGCAATCCCTGTGGTTTCTTATACTGCTCCACCGGAATTGTCGCAACTGAACCAACAATCTCTCTCATCAAATCTTCGGTAAAAGGAGATTCTGTTCTTCCTTCACTTTCCTCAGCTGTGATGAAATAGGTAAATCTAAGTTCGACTTTACGATTTGCGAGATAAGTAATATAACGGATTGTTTCTTTTTGTTCTTTCTCCTTATCTTTTTGACTCAGACGCTTACAAGAAATTCGAAGCCATTTAAAGCCATCAATATTAATAACTTCAGCCTTAATTCCTTCAACCTCATCCATTTTACTTAGTGTTTGAAGTTCGGTTGCAAGTTGATAAATCCTCATCGATACTTCTGTAGCATCCTCAGTACCGGTATCCATAACCGGTGATGTAACCAAACTCACAAAGGCATAACGAGGATCTTTATTTTCTGTCACAAAAATAGCTGTTGGAAATTCTGCACCTTCGATAGAGCTAAAGTGTGTGGCAGGAATCTCTGCCGCAATCGGTCCCGATTCTAAGCTGATATAATCCCCCTCTTTTTGATTTGATTGGTCTTTCCCCGGATACTTTGTCTCACTGATCTCTTTAAAACCATACATCACTTCATCTGAAAAACCATACATTTTTATGAGTTCGTCCATATGTAACTCATCTGAAGCCCCCTTTATCCCTTTGGACTTAGAAGTCCCTGTATCAGTTCTACTACCCTGTTGGACATCTGTTGTATCTGCTTGCTTTGTTCCTTTGTTTCCACATGCAGTCAGAAGTAGTGCCGCCAGTGCAAACATTCCAACTGCAATTTTAATTTGCCGTTTCTTCATTGTGTGTTCCCCCCACTAGTTTTCGATAGCATAAATCTACGCCCCTTTTCATTAACAACACTCTAAACGTTCTTTCGCTCCTCTCATCAAACACGTCAAGCATCCTGTAGACAAACCTTCCCCTTCGGATACGCATAGTTTAGAACCATATAGCACCTCTCTAGCTATGAGAACTATGCAAAGTATCGTTTAACTCTTTTCACCGTTCTTTCCAGTAATCATAAATTTCAGAAATTAGGTTCTCGGTATTTGAGCCGCTGAAATATAATCTCGCAGCCCCTAGTTCCTCGCATCTTCTATTGCAAAAGTATACAAGCTTATGCCCTACTCGGTGTGTCATAATAACCAAAACCTCAAACTGGAACCCTGCATCTGAACTATCGAAATCCTGGTACTGCCTCGCATCTATTCCCAATTCTCGTAATTCGGTAGCTTTTCCAATAGGACCGCCACAAAGAAGAACTTTTAGACCTTTTAGTGCCTCTATCTTAGTTGAAATATCTATTGCACCGGCAGCATCTTGCATCTGGGGCTCAAAAGCAGATAATTCTATCCCTTCCTCATTCTCTTGCATCACAAGACTCTCTGCTTTCTTTGCGCGTTTAATTGCCAGCGAGCACTCATGCGTCTTCTTTGATAGCAAGGTCTCCAGATACTCAAGTGAATTTTCTAAATCTGCTGTTTTTGCACGCTCAGCTTCTAACTTTACTAGTGTCTCGCCTTTATTTAACTTGTCAATTTGTTTTGCTAGTAGAGAGTTTCTGTCGTTTTGACAAGCTAGTTTTTTCCGCAACTCATCTCGCTCTTTTGACAATTTCTCCAACTTTGAACTCTGATTTCTATACACATCAAGACTCTGGTGCAAGCCTTTAATCTCAATCTTTAAGGCTTGTATTTCCGATTCGATTTCATCTTTATGTCCATGCCAAATCAAAGCTTCTGAAACAGCACCACTCATCGCAAGGTCAAAGAACCACCGCCTTCGGCTATAGGTATACAGCGAGGAAAAAGTTCTGGCCACAGAACTATTGTATAATGCAAATAATATTTTTTTGTCTGGCAATCTTTTATCAATTCCATATGCCATCTCAACAAGGATGTCATATATCATCTCAGGACATCCAAGCTCATTTCTACCTTTTTCGCGAAGCATGATAAATGTTTCGACATCTGCCTTACCATGGAGGTAACAGTAAAATGGAGACTCTTTTCCACCAAATGATTTTTCAATTAGTCTTCTGCTATTCCTCGAATATAAGAAGAGCTTATCAATGTTATAACCTAGTTTCTGCAAAGTCTTAGCACACCAATCCCCTACTATTCCCGCTATAATATTCATAGTGTAATCTCTGCTTTTATATGCCGTTATATGATCTTCACCCTCAAAGAATTCCAAATCGTTGCCAACACGATCAGAAAAATAAGACTGATAGACAGTCCAATAATAAGCAGATTTCAATACAACATAGAGAAGCTCTAGTGGATTTTTGCTAAAGAACATCCCATCCACCACAACTTCAGGAAGTATTGGATCATAAAACAAATTCATATTAATATCATAAGGAAGAGTGCGTAGCACACTCATATATTTTGAAGGTTCCTCATGCATGTACTTATAAATTACATTCCCAAGTTTTTCCTTACGCGAAATAGCATAACCATAGTCTTCCATAGCAAAAAACTCAGAGTACATCAAACGCATTCCTGTGTAATAATTACATAGCACCACATATACAAATGGTACAACATCAATGCTATTGCTGCCATCATATGAGTACTCGCGCAATTCTGCCAGCTTAAATCTATGGTTTTGATCTGACTTGATATAGTCTTCCGCCAAACTAATTTGAAAGGTTTTTGCTGCCGATAGCATGCGAGTAAATTTTTGCATATCATCAGCGGAAGTTTTTTCTTTTTTCATTTGAAAACGAAACTTCTTAGAGTTTGATAACACTTCTGTCTCCTTTCTTGAATTGAATTATTTCTCATATAGAACTAGAATAGAAATGCTCTATTTTGTCTTCCCAAATTAATACAGCATTACATTCCTCATAAGCTTAAAATCATAATAGTTAAAGCTGATTTTATTGTAAAGCACTTCAATCTTAGCTTCTCCAATATCAACTTGCGCACCGCTTTTCAGTTGACATAATCTCCCATATCGTGCAGGATCTTCGTAATTTAATCACCCTATCCACCAGAGTTCTCACGCTAATACAATCCGATGCTCTTGGCGTTTCAGATAGTTTTCCACTAAGTTTTTTTAAATAATAAGCGCTCTGTAAACTCTCAGGAAGACCTTCAAAGTATTTTTGCTTACTCTCGTCTTCTAGTTCGAGTATACAATAGGTATTTGACCAGGAATTTATTACGATATCTTGTAGCGCTGTCAACACATGTCTGTCCGAAATCAAATCTTGTATATCCATCAAATCGAACAGATTCATTTCTTCGTGTTTGTCTAATTTCATTCTTTTCTGCTTCCTATTCATGCGATAATCTATAAATGCATCGATATCACAGGGCACAATATTGCTAAACATGTTTACATCAAACATATCTTCGCCAATCAGGACAGCAATAGCACGATATGTCTCAACTCCAATTGTCCCCAACAGAAAAGATTCTATTCTGGAATATGGATTAAAGCAATACAAGCATTCAAAATAAATGACTACGCTTAATACAAGAATAGCAATTATCCTTAGAATTTGTTCCACAAGTGATTTATGCTGTGCAATCGTATAAATAGTGGAGATCGACATTAATAACACAATCACAATCGTCAAGGCAAGCAAGAGAATCGCTCTCCAACCAATACGTACCGAAAAAGCCCAGCGCACTGCCTTATCATCAAGAAGAGCACTCATAAACTCGAATGCTTTTTGCTTAATCTCAGACTTCATCTGCGATACTTCGATTTGGCACTTCTTTTTTTCTTTCCTATTCGATGTACTGTCAATCTTTTGTGTGCATTCCTCCAGCTTATCCAAAAGACTATTACATTCCATCGCCAGCGATCTTATCTTTCTCATAATACCTCTCCTGAGCCTTCTTTGATGGCTTTCTTCAAAACCACTTGAACATGATAACCATAGGAATTTTGTAATGGTACAGCAAATTTGTAACATCTCCGCCTACTAGATTATATTATCAACTGAGGAGAAAAACACACGGCTCGAATATCAGATGAAACGTTGTTCGTGTGCACATTCAGGATGTGAGCACGATTGCTAGCATTCTAGCATAACGGATATCTGACGCCGTTTGAAAAGAGAACAGAGTGTACCCTTACGCAGTGGTGTTAAAAAAGAGTTAACTACTGCACATGCACAAAAACATAACTTTTGATTTCTCACTACAAGGGCATATCTTCACAAGACATACCCTTGTTTCGACTGATAATCAATCAGTCATCTTCAGGTGAGTCTCAGGTATAAGCAAGAGTTCGGATTGAGATGGCTTTTTAAGAAGCTGCACATTCATCCAAACGCTTATTACAATTACCTCAGAAATGCGAAAGCGGATTATCTCGCTCAAAAACTCATTGTTGTCAACGGATTCAAGCACTTTATCATGATTCCCATGGGGTCATGGGCACCGTAAGATGAGGGCGTTTCTGCAAAGAGAAGGAATCTCATTGAGCAAAACAACAGTCCACAAGTACATGAATCGTGAACTACAACTATACTCGATTTGTCGCCGAAAGAGACCCGCATACCATCGAGGATTGGCTCATAAAATTTTTCCGAATCTATCTATTAAAGCAGAATTTTTCTTCTAAGCAGTTGAATCGTGTTTGTTGTACCAACTTCACATATATGACACTGACAAATGGAATCATACACTATAACTGTTCCATGATTGATTTATACGACAGAAGTGTTATTACCAGTGAAAACAGCTCTTTTATCACGAGTTCTCTGGCCGTGCGTACGCTTGAAAAAGCGTTATCAAGTACAAAGGCTATCCCAAAAAACTGATTTTGCACTCGAATCAAGGAAGTCAGTTTACTTACGCAGAGTTTGTAAAACATTGCCGGAGACTCGGGATTTTTCAAAGCATGAGCCGTGCGGGCTGTCCGTATGACAATGCGCCGATGGAACGCTATTACAATACTTTAAAGACCGAGTTGATTTATCAGTATCGTTTTGAAACTGCAGCAGAACGGATTATGCCGTTTCAGAGTTTGCTTACGATTGGTACAATCAGGTACGCCCACACTCGTATAACAGATATCTGACTCCATTTGATAAGAGAACGGAGTGTGCCATTAAACAGTGGTGTTACAAAAAGAGTTGACCACTACAAATCTTTTCATATGATTGGTCTATGAAACACTCCTATTCCACCACCCTTCTAAATTCATTTGGTTATATATATGTCGGCATTATCCTGATTGGTAATATTAATATCACTCACACTGATCTTAGCCCAAGTAATCGCCCTTGTTGTTCCCCCTTCTAAACCGTTTTTGACTCTTACAGTGTAAATAACATTTGCCTGATCCCCTTCTTCATATTCGCCAATATTAACACCTGCAGTTGCTATTTTATCTTCATCGTATGTAGCCCCACTCAACAGATCTTTCTTGTAAAGTTCCGTAGTCCCCGCTACCAACTCAACAGAATTAGGCAAACTTATTACAGCTACCACATTCCTAACTTTTTTTCCGGAATTATTTTGATAGTGGATGCGAAACTCTACTAAATCACCTTCTTTTGCATCAACAGCCTTTCCCCATCTCTCACTTCCCGGCAATCTAACTTCATGTATAATCTGAATTTGTGCATTTCTTACAAATATGCCGACCCAATCCGATTGCAGGTCCTTGCCATCAAAGGAAGTCGCACTTATCTTTAAATTCCCCCCATATTCTTCTTTACCAGTACTCTTAACCTTGCATCGGAAGCGAATATAACCATCTCCTCGCGGAGCGTAGTTTCCAATGTTAATCCCCTTGTCAAATAAGGCACTCTCCACCTGTAAGCCATCCTGATGGTCTGCTCTGATTAGACGCGCACTTTGATCGACATATTCCAACTCATCGCTCGGAAGATCAATCTTTACAAATACATTTTCGACGCGAGTCCCTGACAGATTTTTGTAGTGGACCTGAATTTCAATTTCCTCTCCTATTTCTGCATCCATTCTTTTCTCAAACTTCTTTTTTTCTCCCCCTTCAACATAAGGCTCCCTGACACCAACTTCCAAATACGCCTTATCTTTTTCTTCTGGCGTACCCGTACTGTTCTGCTCTGTACTTCCATCTGCAGATGCCTGCGAGTCACTCGTACTAATCTCCTGTGTAGGAGTCTCTTGCTTCTTCGCTTCTTTTCCGCTCTGGCAAGCAGCCAAACTCAGCATGGCCAGAATCAAGACCGCTAAAGTGCGTTTTTTCATCTTCTACCTCCATTTTCCACTCGTTCGCTGTGTCAATTGCGCTAATCCGGTTAGCCCAACAATCGTGTTTCTAAAACTATGCTGTCGAATCTCATGTTAACCTTGCTTTTGCAATGCACGCAGATGCATAAGAAACAAGCCAAGTTTTATTTTTTGATTGAGTTCGGATCACAGGTAGAGGTATTCCCCGCTTCGTCCGTGTAAATTACATTACCGATAATCTTCCCATCCTTATAAACTCCTGTATAATGTGATCCATCCGGAAATGTTGTTGTAAATGCTCCATTCCACTCCCCGTTATCGTTATCCCAGGTACCAACCGTTACTTCTCCGTCATTAAATCGATATGTTGATTCTCCAACGACTTTACCGTCTTTATAGTTCTCTTCCCAATATTCTCCATCGTCATAGGTAGTTCTCACCACTCCTTCCAATTTTCCATCGACCATCGTCCCGCCTTCTACTACATAGTGATTGTTATTGTCGTCCACGCCTTCTTCTCTGAACGCGCCATTCCAGGCACCATTTTCCCAAGTACCCGTATAAATAGTACCATCGTCGTCCACAAAAGTTGCTTCTCCATTTTCTACTCCATCTTTATAGACCCTCTGAAAATAGCCTCCCTTTTCATAGACAGTTGTACATATACCTTCCCATTTTCCATCTACTTTTCGCCCAAGTTTGACATATTTCTCTTTATCTTTACTCGTTCCTTCTTCTTTGCATCTTCCATTCCAGTTTTCATTTTCATCTTTCCAAAACCCAATCGTTATTGTCCCATCCTTGTCTATAAACTTTAATTTTCCATCCACCTTTCCCTTTTTATATGTCCCCTCATAATAGCTGCCATCCGGATAGCTTTTCTTAAATTCTCCCTCCCACTCCCCGTTTACCCTGTTTCCTTCCGTAACAGAGCCATCTTCATTGTGGTAAATGCAAGCTCCATTGTCCTTTAATTCATCCATTGCCGATGTTGTACTATCTGTACTCTGCGCCGACTTAGCAAAGTTTTCCGCAACTTTTACTTGTGTTGCCGTTGTCCCTTGACTGGATGACCCGGCTTTTCCCTTGGCTGGAGAGCATGCCACCAGAGAGCTGGCTATAACACTGAGCATAAAGGCAATCGCGATACTTCTTGATGTTTTTTTCATATTCTTCTCCTTACTCCAGTTGTAAAAAAGAGCTGTCATCTCATCATAAGGAATCGACAACAACTCTTTTTTCAAGGTTCTATTTCCCACCACTACAATTGTTAATATGTCTTATAAATTTCCTCTGCCACATGATCCTTGGATATCTGCTCATTGGAAATCAGAAAATAAGTATATCGCAACACATCTTTCCCATCACTGCTAACCGGATCGTCCCAGGTGCAGTCCACATAGTACCACTGGTTACCGAGCAATACCCGATTCCAGGAATGATCGCCTGGTATGCCCTTCGAGTTCGTTGCTTCACCGCTGACTTGCTCATGCTCAATCCCAAGAACATACATAAAATAGTCAAAAGTCGTTGCATAGCCCGAACACACGGCCTTGCCATTCAGCATGACGCCTGCAATGCTATAGGAATCATCCGGAATCGTGCCCTTGTCGTAATTTGCCTTGTCATATTGGGTGTGATTAATAATCCAGTCGTGTACCGCCTTGATTTTATCCCGCTCGCTCATGCTGTCGTTGGTAATGCTCGCCGCCGTGTCAAACACTTTGAGCTTTGCATCCACGTTATAGGACGTGCCATAGGCAGTGCGTCCCTCCTGGATGCCGCGTGTCTTATAGTGATTCCAGAGTGCTGCCTTATCGTAGCCAAAGACTGCTTTCAAATCCGGATTGTCATCCGCATAGCGCTTCGCATCAAAATAATAAGATTCATCCCCCAGATAATCAAAGACCGCAATCCGCCCCGGCTTATAGGGCAGCGTATGTGCCAGTCTGCCCTCTGCCTTTCCGGCAGTCTGATAATGCTGATAAAGTTTGCTCTTGTCATAGCCATAAGCTGAGAGAAGATCCGGGTTATCATTGGCATAGCGCACATAGTCAAAGGTTTCCGGTGTGATGCGCTCATATGCGTAATTGGCCTCTGCGTGGACGCAGTTTGCAGACAAGTGCAACAGCGCGCACGCTGTCAGCGCAACCGCCAAGATACGCCATGGTCTTCTCATTGTGATACCTTTCCTTTCAGAATTCTATTAAACTCATGTCATGCAATATAATTGCCAATCTTTTTAGATTTTCCATCTTGTTCTTAATACATTTTTAAGTAAATGTCAAGGGATTTGTCACAAAATTCTACTTTCGTCTACCACACAAAAAAGAGCCAGCGGCAATCTCCTGATTGCCAATCGGCTCTTCCTTCATATCTTCTGTTGTAAAATCATCTCGCTTACGCGCTTTCTTCCTCGTCGAGCAGGTTGGTCATGCTCTTTAAGCCTGTCACAATGGTGGAGCCGTTGTGCAGGAGTGCGCCGGTCGCGGGCGGCAGGACACCGCCGACACCGAGCGCTATGAGCAACGCGTTGAAGCCGATGATGAAGTTGTAGTTCGAGTGAATACGGCGCATCAACGCCATGCTGAGCTTCCGGAGGAAGACCAGCTCGCGCAGATTATCGGCCGCAATCGTGACATCCGCGACCTCACGCGCAATCGCCGCGCCGTCCGAAATCGCAATGCCGACATCCGCCTCGGAAAGCGCCGGGGTATCGTTCACGCCGTCACCGATCATGATGACTTTGCGGCCCGCCGCGTGTTCCTTCCGCACAAACTCTGCCTTCGTGCCCGGCAGAACTTCCGCGTGGAATTCGTCAAGATGCAGCTGTGCGGCCACGGCCGCCGCTGTCTTCTCCGCATCGCCGGTCATCATGCAGATTTTTGAAATGCCGAGTTTCCGGAGGCCGTCGATAATCTCCGGTGCCTCCTCGCGAATCGGGTCAAAGATGCAGATGACCGCGCAGAGCTTGCCGTCGATTGCGAGGTAGAGTTTCGAGTACTCGTCCGGCAGCGCTTCGAGCTTCTTCTCGTCGCGCTTTAAGAGCTTGCACTTCTCATCCTCAAAGACAAAGTGATAGGAGCCGATGAAGGCTTTCTTTCCGTCAATCTCGGAGGCAATGCCGTGTGCGACCACGTACTGCACCTTGGAGTGCATCTCCTTGTGGCGGATGCCGCGCTTCTTCGCCTCTGCGACGACCGCATTGGCAATCGAGTGCGGATAATGTTCCTCCAGGCAGGCTGCAATCTTCAGCGCCTCGGATTCCTCCATGTCGCCGAAGGTCTCAATGCGCATGACGGTCGGCGTCGCACGAGTCAGCGTGCCGGTCTTGTCAAAGACAATCGTATCGGCCTCTGCAATCGCCTCCATGAACTTTCCGCCCTTCACGGAGATCTTTCGATCACCCGCCTCGCGGATTGCGGAGAGCACCGAGAGCGGCATCGAGAGTTTCAGCGCGCAGGAGAAGTCGACCATCAGGAACGCCAGTCCCTTTGCCACATTTCTTGTGAGCAAAAAGGTCAGCGCCGCGCCGCCGAGCGAGTACGGCACCAGGCTGTCCGCAAGGTGGTAGGCTCTCGCCTCGGTGTTTGACTTTAACTTCTCGGACTCTTCAATCATCCTGACAATCTTGTCGTAGTGACCGCTGCCCTTTGCCTTTGCGACCTGAATCACGCACTCGCCTTCTTCGACGACGGTGCCGGCATAGACATAGGCACCCGCGTGCTTCTCGACCGGCACGGATTCGCCTGTCATCGAAGCCTGATTCACGGTCATCTCGCCTTCGAGCACCGTGCCGTCGAGCGGAATTACATTCGAAGTGCGAACCACGATGCGGTCGCCGACCTGTACGTCCTTGACATCAATCAGGACATCGGCGCCCTCGGTCTTCATCCAGACCTTCTCGACCTGGAGGCTCATGGCGCGCGCTAGATCGCCGACCGACTTCTTGTGCGTCCACTCCTCGAGAATCTCACCGAGCTCTAAGAGGAACATGACCGAAGAAGCCGTGTCAAAGTCACTGCGGAGAATGGACGCCGTGATTGCGGTCGCATCCAGCACCGGCACTTCGAGGCCGCGCGTCAGCAGGCAGCCGAGGCCGTGCACCACATAGCGGAGACTCTTGACCGTTGTCCAGACCGCGCGCACCGGCGCCGGCAGGAGCAACATGGTCGCCGCACGTCCCACAACCTTCCAGAACAGTTTGTCCTGGTAGTGGCGCGTCAGTGCGCGTCCGCTGTCTTCGGGCACTAACGAGAGCGCGTATTCATCCTGGTATGAAAAACCACAGAGAGCGTCTAAAAGCCGCTCTCTGTGGTCCGCCTCCCGATTGTACTTCACAATTGCGTCGCCCGTCCGCTCGAAGACCTTGACATCTTCCACAAAGGGCAGGTCACGCAGGTAGTACTCCAGAATATCCGCCTCGCCGAGGGACATACGCGTCCCCGCGAGGTGGATACGCATTACGCGTCTGGATTCGTGGCGTATCGTATATCTCATGCTTCCGTCGCTGCCTCGTGCTCCTCAACCAGAGCCTTTGCCTCCTGGTAAGCTCTCTCCGCATCCGCTGCATAACGGCGCTCGTTCAGATCCTTTGCATCCTCATAGATGTCATCGCAGTTCTCGCGAAGCGTGGAGACAGTCTTCATCACACAGTCCTTGCCGCGGAGCACCGCTGCGGTTGCGTGCGTGTAAGCGCACTTTGCGTCTCTCGACTTCAGAATTGTGATACCTGCCGTACCGAACACCGTACCACCGATAAACAGACCAAGCTTAAACAGCTGCTTTGTACCAAACATCATTCTTACCTCCTAGGTTGAAATTCATTGTCTATAGTTTAGCGCCTTTTCCGGAAAGTGCAAAATAAACTTATTTTGAAATCTCTAACAGCGCTTAGTGCAAATATCGCGGCAAAATATTCGCAAAAAGAAACAGGCCGGACAAAAGTACCAAGATGAATATATGAAAACGATAGCTTATGCTAACATAACCCACATACTCGCGAATCAGGGCGTTCAGCGTGTAGTACCACTTGGTTTTTGCCCCGAACCCCTTGCACGGAAGGTGCATTCGCCGCGCGATCAGCAAGGCCCGAAACACATGATAACTTGTCGTCACCACGGCGACGCGCGGATGGGTTCGCTCCATCAGTTCTCTGGAATATTCCAGATTTTGTCTCGTATTTCTCGATTGTTTTTCGACCAGTATTTTTTCCGGCGGAACCCTCCTTGACAGCGCATAACGCGCCATAGCCTCGCCCTCTGTGATATCTTCCCCCGGTCCCTGTCCGCCCGAAAGAACGAGCAGCGCCTTCTTATTCTTTTTTAAGAGGGCAATGCCGCGGTCAAGTCTCGCCGCGAGCAGCGGCGTGATGCGCTCCCCCCGGATGCCCGCCCCCAGCACGACAATATAATCGAAGTTCTGATTGTCCCGCCGGTGAATCAAGTTCAGCAGCGCGGAGACGGCATAGATTGCAAAGAGCAGCAGTCCGTACGTAATCCAGAGTCCCACCACCCCATAGACCATGCGGCCCGCGAAGTTACTCTGCCAGTCGCCGAGCTGCGGCCAGAAAATCAGATAGGCAAAGAGTAAGATTGCAAAGAGCAGGGACAGCACGTTCTGCGGACGCAGTCCTTCGCGCCGCAACACCTGTATGCCCTGAATGAAAAAGGTGAGCACCAGAAGTAACGGAAACAGCAGGACTGTCAGCATGAAAAGAATCATGAGCAACACGAGCAAAAACCAGATTGGTGTATGCGCCTGCAGCCAGTCCGAATAGCGGAACAGCAGCAACAGGAGCAGGATGCCGACCCCCGCAAGCGCGAACAGAAAGCTCACCCCGCTCCAGAGCGTGCGCGGCTCTTTTACCATCACATAGATAAAGATTCCGATCAGCAGCACCGAAAACAGCTGAATGCCGTGCAGAATCAGAAGTTGTGTATTCGGATTCAAATATTCACCTCCCAAGGCTTTCTCGAATTGCTTCAGAATAGCATAAACCTCGATTCTCCCGCCAGTTCTAATTCGAAATCACTCGTTATCACTTAAAAGCTATACCTCTTATAGACTTATGCTTACACAAGTTTGAGAAACTCTCGCACTGCGCGGGACATGTAGCGATTCCGGCGGAAATAGAAATTGACTTCGCGCACGGCCTCCCGCGCGTTCAGCTTGTAGAAGCAAAGGTTGGTGTCATCGGGGACGTGTTTAATCAAAACATCGCCGTTAAACGAGATGCCCATGCCGTAGCAGGAGAAGTTATACGCTGTCACCTGCTGCTCCGGCTCAAGCCGCAGCTTCGGTGAAAATCCGGCCTCATGGCAGAGCCGGTCCGCCCGCTCTCTTGTGTCATTGCCCTCGCGGAGCAAAAGAAAGCGCTCCTCCCGGAATTCCTGCAGCGGCACCGGGGGAATGCGGGAATTTAAGTGCGCGTTGCGCTTGATATCCTCTGCGGTCAGCGCGTAGTTCCGCACTCTCTCATTGACCGCAAGCGCCTTCGGCACCGTGAGAAGGAGATGCTCTTCGCGGAAGAACTTTTTTTCATAGGCCGCGGCATTCAGCTCGGTGTTGTCGATCAGCAAATCCAGCGAACCGTCCGAGAGCCTCTCCTTCAGTTCCGAGGTCACGGCCTCCACGAGCTCAATGTGAATCTGCGGAAACTGCTCGGTAAACTGGGAAACCAACGGCGGCAGCGCATATGAGGTGAAGACATTGGTCCCGCCGATCGAAACCGCTCCGTTTTGCAGAGCATTCCGGTCGTGCACATAGGTCGCAAAGCCGTTTTCCACGTCGAGAATCAGTTCGACCGCACGGATATATTCCCGCCCGAGATCGGTGAGGCCGATCGGATTCGTGCTTCGGTCAAAGAGCGGCGCGCCGAGCCGCTGTTCGGTCTTTCGGACCGCATTGCTGAGCGAGGGCTGGGAGATAAAGAGTTTTTTTGCCGCACGCGAAAAACTCATCTCCCGGTATACTTCATAGACATAGCGCATGCCCTGAAACATATCTTCGCCTGACATTTTTCTCCTTTTTATACTTTTTATCTGTCGACGGTTACATTTCTTTTTTCGAATATCTTATATCACTTTATTGATATTTGTGAATAGTATAGCGCTCTGTTAGACTGGAGACAAGCACTTCAAAAAACCTATTTAGGGAGGTTTTACCATGACGGAAGTAAGAGAAGGGTATCGCCTGGAGCACGATTCGATCGGTGAAAAAGAAGTCCCGATTGACGCCTATTACGGCGTGCAGACGCTCCGCGCACATGAGAATTTCAACATCACCGGGCTCAAGATGCATCCGGAGCTCATTGTCAGCGTTGCCCAGATCAAGAAGGCCGCTGCGATCACGAACTTTGAGGTCGGCGAGCTCTCGAAGGAGCGCGCAAGCGCAATCGTCAAAGCCTGCGACGAAATCATCGACGGCAAGCTGCACGATCAGTTCATTGTCGACCCGATTCAGGGCGGCGCCGGCACCTCTCTCAACATGAATGCCAATGAGGTCATCGCAAACCGCGCCATCGAAATTCTCGGCGGCACCAAGGGCGACTACAGCATTGTGAACCCGAATGACCATGTGAACTTCGGTCAGTCGACCAACGATGTGTTCCCGTCCTGCGGCAAAATGGCGGCTCTCACGCTGCTCCGCCGCGCGCAGATTCAGTTAAAGCGCCTCGAAAAGGCCCTGCTCGAGAAGTCCGATGAGTTCGACGCTGTCATCAAAATGGGCCGCACCCAGCTTCAAGACGCCGTGCCGATTCGTCTCGGCCAGGAGTTCCACGCCTATGCGAGCGCCATCGGCCGCGACATTCGCCGCTTTGACAACGCAAAAGAAGAAATCCGCTCCCTCAACATGGGCGGCACGGCAATCGGCACCGGCTTAAACGCAGATACGACCTACTTCCACCGCGTCGTCAAGAACATGTCGACAATCACCGGCGAGGAACTCGTGCAGAGCTACGACACCATCGACGCAACCCAGAACCTCGACAGCTACGCGATGGTCTCGGGCATCGTAAAGAGTTGCGCCGTGAACCTCTCAAAGATGTGTAACGACCTCCGCCTCATGTCCTCCGGACCGCGCACCGGCTTCTGCGAGATCAACCTGCCCGCAAAGCAGAACGGTTCTTCCATTATGCCGGGTAAGATTAACCCCGTCATCCCCGAGGTCGTGAACCAGGTCGCGTTCAACATCATCGGCAACGATGTCACGATTACCATGGCGGCCGAGGCAGGTCAGCTCGAGCTGAACGCGTTTGAGCCGATTATCTTCTATAACCTCTTCGAGTCGATCCAGACCCTCAGCAACGCGGTCCAGACCCTCGTCGACAACTGCATCGTCGGCATCACAGCAAACGAAGAGCACTGCCGCGAGATGGTCGAGAGTTCTATCGGCATCATCACCGCCATCTGCCCCTATGTCGGCTACGAGACCGCGGCGAACATCGCGAAGGAAGCGCTCCGCACCAATCAGTCCGTCCGAGAGCTGATTCTGCAGAAGAAGCTGCTCTCCGAGGAGCAGTTAAAAACCATCCTCGATCCCTACACCATGACGAAACCCGGTATCCAGGGCAGAAACCCGGCGGATTTACTCTCCGACTGAGTGTCCCCCGCAAACAGCACATACAAAAAGCGCTCTGCAGCAATGATATGTACCCTCTTTACTGGACACGAAAGTGTCACGGTAAGGAGGGTTTTATCATGCGCTATGATTATGAATTTAAGAAGATGTGTGTCGACCT
>ERZ773007.199-NODE-199-length-30884-cov-15.873171_pt1 | contig 30884 bp, 18 predicted proteins | sample MGYA00580665_ERZ773007 | MGnify/ENA primary metagenome ERZ773007 (study PRJEB29015, sample SAMEA2738122) | human oral metagenome | biome: human oral; feature: human-associated habitat; material: saliva | place: China | collected 2167 ... | reverse complement strand
TCGCGCGCATCGGCGTAGTGGATGCGCTCTCGAACGCGCTGGACTTCCAAAACGAGGTTTCCATCAACCTTGATGAGCTGCGTGCCGCTCACGAAGGCACTATGACAGCTCACTTTGGTGAGGTGGCGCAAGGCTAGATCCCCCTATCGGCATAGCCTGCCCTATACAAAGGCTCTTGATGTGAATAAAGCGGAGTTTCCAACGCTTTTCTTCACATCAAGAGCCTTTTTCTGCCTCAAGGCACTCCCCACCTGCGCTTTCACACGCTAGACTGGAGGATAGGTTACATAAACCGTTCACACCGATAACACATTCGCCCCGCCGAACCGCATCCAAAAAAATGCACAGACACAACAGAAAGATCACCATGACCGCAGCACCATCCGTGCAGGTCTTTACGCCAGACATACCTAAAGCGGGCAGAATAACGCTCGCGGCATTCGCTCTCTTTGTTATCGGTTGGCTTATCTATATCGAGTTCACGGGCGGACTAGACTTCAATGTCTACCGTTTCGGTGCCATGACCATCTTCGATAACGACGGCATGCACAAAGATCTCTACACCCGCAATCTCCTGGAGTACGGCGACTTTAGGTTGCCCTTCACCTACCCGCCCTTTGCCGCGCTCGTGTTCTTACCGTTCGCTTTTCTGCCCGCATGGGTGGGTATCGCCATCATGTATGCGATCAGCATCGGTGTTGCATGGTGGCTGGCAACCCTTATCTATAACTACGCCACCGACCGCGGCTACAGCATCCCTTTCCAGGAAAGACTCGGCACATACGGCATCATCGCTGCTCTCACGTTCATCATTATTATGACCGGGCCATGGCGGCGCGGGCTCTCGCTGATACAAATTAACCCCATCATTCTTACGCTGGTGCTTGCCGATTTTATACGACCGGCAACCCGCATTCCCCGGGGTGCGCTTATCGGCATCGCGGGCGGTATTAAGCTCACCCCGCTTGCCTTCGGCCTTATTCTGCTCATGCGCAAAGACTGGCGCGGCGTCCTTACCCTAGGCGCTTCTTTCGGCACGACCATTCTTCTTGGGTTTATCTTCCTTCCGCAGCAGGCAGTTACGTTCTGGACGAGCGCCGTTTCGGATTCCGGCCGTGTTGGAGGTATTAACTTCGCCGATAATATTTCGATTCAAGGCTGGCTGATGCACCTGGGTCTGCGCGAGCCCACTCTGAGGCCTGTATATTACGCCCTTGCGCTTGCTACGATCGGTCTCTGTGCGGTGCTTCTGCGCCAGCTTATTCGCCGTAATCTTGTGCTATCTCAGGTGGCGGTCGGCGGGTTTTTGATGGTGAGCATCTCCCCCATCAGCTGGTCGCATCATAACGTCATGTTCCCGCTGATTATCATGACGCTTGTTCTTGATGCTTTCCCCCTGTTTTTCACGCATCTGCCCGCCTGGTTATCCGGTACCGCACGTGTTTTGACGTGGGTGGCGTTTATCGGTCTATATATTTCGCCTATGTGGCTGGGGGCCGCTATCGGCGGTGGATTCAATAGTCTCAACCATCTTGCGCAGTATGCCTTGTTGTTTTCGACCGTGCCGATCCTATGTCTCTATGCGGTCATGGCTCTTTGGGCAGGTTCTGCGCTCACACCGGCCGTGCGCATAGCGCAGAATCGCGATCGCGCGGTCACGGCGGGTCCTAAACCCGAGCCTCAGGCCGCGTAGCAGCAGGTAGTGTCATGTGCAGTTGAGTTAAAACGCGCATACGGCGGTAACAAAGGATGCGGTGGTTTTCTCTCTGGGGAGCCGCCGCATCCGCATGACGGCTATCAGGAAGCCTAAAAATCGGAAATATTCTGCCGAGAAGCGTAGTTTTCCACCCTCTGCCCCCAAAAACTACATATATCGGCAAAATATTGCCGAAATATAGTGTTTTCACCGATTTTCATGCCATAATGGCATGAATTCGGAATTATTTTGCCGATTTATAGGGTTTCAGACTCATGGAAAGGATGTGTTCGTGCCACGGGACTTAAAGGGCTCGCTCGCCCAGATCGTTCGCGAGCATCGCCGCGAACTTCGGATTACGCAGGAGTATTTGGGGCTTCTTGCCGGAGTCTCGGAGCGCACGATCCGCGATCTCGAAAAAGGGCGCGAGTCTATCGCCTTTGACAAAGTAACCGCCGTACTCGACACCCTCGGCATCGATCTCATCCCTCGGGAGCGCTAATGCATGAAATCCTTGCAGACGTCTATAAAAAGGGGAACATCGCTGGCTATCTTTCCCGAACAGACCACGGCGATACAGCGTACACATATGCCGAAAACTACATAGAGTCCGACGGCAAACCTATATCCTCTACCCTCCCCATACGCGCGGAAGCATACCTGTACGGGAGTGGTGCGTTACCACCATTCTTTACAGGTCTTCTTCCTGAGGGCCGTCGGCTTACCGGACTGCGCCAGCATCTCAAAGTGTCTTCGGACGACGAGCTCCGCATGTTGATTGCAGTAGGAGCCGATACTGTTGGGGATGTGCAGGTGGTACCTCATGGTGACCAGCCCGCCCAGCTTGTCGTCCCCGATGGGCATGACATTATCCAGGGCCAAAACTTCCACAACATTAGGTTTTCAGAAATTATCACTCAGCAAAGCGTTATAGACCCTGTCTCTATACCGGGCGTTCAGGATAAAGTTTCAGGAAAAATGCTTACGATCCCGCTGCAAAGTAACGAAGATTTTTATCTTCTTAAAGTCTCTCCTCCCGAGTACCCGCACGTAGTGGAAAATGAAGCATTTTTTCTCACGATAGCCCACGGAATACATGCATCACCCGGAGTCGTTTCTCACCGTCTTGTACATGATGCTACTGGGCGCCCCGGGCTCCTTATCCGTCGTTTTGACCGTTATGTAGATGAGCATGGAATGGCCCACCGCCTTGCCGTTGAAGACGCATGCCAACTCAATAACCGCTATCCGGCGGATAAGTATAATCTGACGGCTGAGCAATGTGCCCATGTCATTCTTCGACAGGTCTTTTCGACCCGCCTTGCCGCCCCCGAAATTTTTCGGCAGTTTGTCTACGCATGGCTTACCGGAAATGGGGATTTACACGCTAAAAATCTGTCAATCGTAGAAAACCGTAAAGGACAATACGAGCTCTCGCCCATCTACGACATTCCGTCTACGGCACCTTATGGGGATAAAAACATGGCGATTCTTCTCAGCGGTAAACGTGATGGGCTATCACGCCGCAAATTCCTTGAATTTGCTCATGAATTAGGAATATCTGCCAAAATTGCTGACCGAGTACTTCGCGAGGTTCTTTCCGCTACCGAGAGCATGCTGGAACAGGCTCAGGAAGAGCTGCCCTTCGATTCCCATCGCCTGAAACAGCTGACAAAAGTTTTGAAGAACCGAAGGCTGTCGCTTCTTCCCTAACGTGAGAGATACTGCCTCTGTAACGGAGGATGCGGTGGTTTGCCCCTCTGGGGAACCACCGCATCCTTATATGTCTGCGTCACAGGATGAATTGCCTAAGCGCGTGTCTAAATCTGCCCTGTAAGTGTCATATAACGGTTATTTACGTATATTTTTCAGTGATAATAAACACTCTGAGGCGCTGTCTACACAGGTGTAACAATTTGTCACAAATGGTCCCGATATACCTCAAACGTGAACTTTAAACATCTATCGAGACGCTTACAGACGGCCACTCTGCTCGCTTAGCTGGGCAAAAAGTGTGGCATTAATACGGAATCCTTCCATAGCCTCGTCAATCAGGGCTTCACGCTGCTCTTCACTCAAAGGAGCGCGATCAAGAAGCTCCCGGTATCCATCCTTGAAGACCTTCGGCTTGGGAAGCTGAGGGAACGAGTACATGGTCAGAGCATCCCGCGCAATACCGTAATGGCGCGCCACCAGAGCCGCCACAGCCTGCCCGCCCGAGAGATCTCCCAGATAGCGCAAATAATGATGCGCCAAGAACCGCTCGGGAGCCTGCGCGGTCGCCTTGATACGCGCCACGTATTCGATAGTCGCTGGCAACGGGGCGTCAATCTCGGTCTGCCCTAGAGCACGAATATCATGGTGAATCGCGGCGGCACGATCCAGCCCTTCCAGAGTGAAAGGATCGGTCAGTGGGTTACCGGATTCACGCAGATTCCGAGAGATTTCCTCCAGTGCTTCATAGATATAGGTGTACTGGTTGATGAGGCGTAAATACGCGGAAGTATCGAGTTTCCCGCCCATCAAATCTTCCATAAAGGTAGAGTGCTCGGCATTATCATGCACACGCTTGGTGCTAGCTTTTAGCCGGGCCGAAAACCGCTGTTCGGCAGCATCGGGAGAGGTGGTTTCGGGGGTAATAATGGCGGTCATGGAACGCCTCCTGATTGAGTTGAGAGTCATGAATATTTTTGATGACACTGTGTCACCAAATCAATAAATGACATAGTGTCACTAAATTTTTGGTTTTGCAACACCGCTGCCAAAAAAATTTTATTAAGGGGAACCTCATCATGAAGCAAAGTACTACAATTAAGCTACACAAGTCTTAGCTAATAGGTCTAGACTAAGACTGCTCATTACTAAAACCACGAATAGAGGACACACATGTCTATGTCGCATAACGCGAAGCGCTCATGGGCGTTTCTAGCGTCTGCCGCCGTTGGCCTCAGTGGCATCGCCGCCACTCCCGCCCTAGCGAACCAACCCGCACCGACCGCGCAGATCGTCTCTGAGCAGGCGCCAGCTGCCGCATCACAAAGCCTGCAGGATGCATCCGTAGATTGGGGCGTCAAATCCTCATTCCGCAGATACATCACCGGTCCTGTAGCCGGTGGTTCGCAGGAACTAACCGGTGCTACCTCCAACGCGGATGGTTCTTATCACTTCACCGCCGCTGAAGGTACCGTCGAGGCAGACGGTTCATACCACGTTAAATTCACCGGCTCCAGCGTGAAGTACACCGGGCACCACGGCGTGCTCGAAGTAACTATCAGCGACTTGGAACTTGTCATCAAAGACGGGCAAGGCAGCCTATACGCAAATATCAGCGAACGCCCCTATAACGGCAACACCACCCCGAACCCGCCCGTACAGCACGATCACACGCTGATTGGTACTTTCGATGCTTCCTCCCTGAAAAACGAGGGCGGGCAGCTGACCTTGGCAGCATCTGATGCCACCAAGGTGAAACTCAGCGCAGAAGCAACCTCGGTGTTTGCCGGGTTCTACCAGGCAGGTCAAGAGCTGGATGCGCTGGCATTCTCCGCAAAGCTCGTTACCAAGCAGGCATCGGCACCGGAGAAACCTACTGATCCGACCCCGGAACCGACTCAGCCTGCACCTGAGCCTACTCAACCCGAGCAGCCTGCACCAGAACCGAGTAAGCCTGCTGAAATGCCAGAGCCGCAGCCTTCACGGAGTTCCGAGGCTCCGGCACCACAGCCCTCTCAGACTTCTGAGGCACCTGCTTCAAACCCTTCAAAGCCCAGCGAAGCACCCAGCTCTCAACCGGCACCGCAGCCCTCACAAAGCTCGGAAGCCGCTAAGCCCGCACCGGCTCAGCCTCCGGCTACCGATGCAGCGCCGAGAACCGACGTGCCGAAAGGTCAAGGGCACATTATTGAATCCGGCAACCTGACCTGGAATATTCGTGATTCCTTCCTGCACTACCTCAACACCATTGCGCGCGGTAACATCACCGTTGAGGGTCTGTCGAAGAATGCGGCGGGCGGGCTGGACTTTACCAGCGCATCCGGCTCGTACGATGAGGCAACGAAGACCGGTCAGATCAACTTCGCGGGCAAGGTGCATATTAGCGGGCATCACGGCCAGCTCAACAGCAGCTTCGAGAACACTCGCCTAGTCATCAAAGAGGGCAGGGGCTACCTGGTTGTCGACGCCGAAGCGCTCAACATGCAGGGCGAAAACCGCACCTTCAAAGATCTTGTACTCGCCGAGGTCGATTTGAGCGGTGCAACCTTAGAAAATAACGTGCTCTCGGCTAAGAATGCAGCCGTTACCGTTACCGTCGAGGGGTCCGAGGCGATCTTCGCCGGGCAGTACAATGACGCCGACAAGCGCATTATGGCTCCGCTCTCCTTCAGCGCAAAACTCGGTTCTCAGCTGGTGGAAAACAAGGTTACCGACACCACGGTTAAGGGTTCTAACACCGGCAGCGGTTCGGCGAACCTGGGCAATAACGCAAACGCGGGTATTGGTGGCACGAACTTTGGCGGTTCCGTGAACAATGGCGGCGACAATGCCTCCCATTCCCATAACGGCTCCACCCCGGCTGCACACCCGAATGGCGGTAAGAGTGGCTCCTTCAGCAGCGTCTCGAAGAACCCCGCCCAGCCCGTCTGCACCCCGGTGACCGTGACCAAGCAGGTTCCCGTTAAGGCTGCAAAGAATGCACCGGCCGCATCCGCAGACGGTAAGGTCGCCAGCGCAGACCTCGGATGGGGCGTACGCGATTCCTTCCGCAACTACATTCGCGGCGGCATCGCTAACGGCAACTGGGATCTGAACGGCACCACCTATTCCAATAACGCCTTCCAGTGGGCGAAGGGCACAGGTTCCTTCAAGGATGGTAAGGGCTCAATTTCCTTCACAGGTTCGGTGCATTTCACCGGACACCACGGAATTCTGGACACCACCATCTCAAACCCGCGTCTGGAAATCAACGGCAAGACCGCCGTTCTCTACGCAACGATGGTCGGCAACGATATGGACGGCAAATCGCATAATTACGGTGAAGTTGCTCTGCTCAACGTTGATGTAAGCGGCTTGCAAGTCTCTGGCGATAAGATTTCCATCAGCGGTGCGGGCACCACCATTACCGCTGAGGGTGCTAAAGCGTTTGCAGGTTTCTACGAGGCGGGTAAGGATATGGCTCCGCTGAGCTTCTCGGCATCGCTTTCGGGTGCACAGCCCGCGGGCAACACCGCCAAAACCCAGGCCACCCAGACTGTGACCGAAACCGTATATCAGGGTCAGGGATGCGAATCTCTCAACGCACGCGGCTCTCATGGTCGTCTGGCGCATACCGGTGCCAGCGGTGTAGAGGCTGGGGTTGCTAGTGGTCTGGCCTCTCTGGTCGCCGGTATTGGTGCCGTACTGTACACGCGCCGTCGCAAGTCCTCCAGGATGTCTGAGCGCTCCGAATAAACCTAAGATCAGCCTATAAATCACCGGCATATGCGGCGATTCTTAGGCTCGGGTTTATTCCTCGGTGCAGCATCCGCACCTCATAGCTCACCGGATGCGCCAGGGTGCGGGTAGTATCGACTACCCGCACCCTCACCCTAAGCACACGCTCTCATCACGAATACATACACTCACAGTTTTAGCCGATAGGAACTCTTCATATGGCTTTTCGTCTCTCACACCCCGGCGCAACAACACGCCCCAAACACCGGCACGGCAGAACGAGCGCATCGCAGAAGGTTACCGCCGCGCTATTAGCGGCATCCATGTTTTTTATCTCCGGATGCGGCATCGGCACCCAAAATCCGGGCAGCACGAGCGCATCCTCGCATTCCGTGGTTGATGAACAGACCACCAAGTCTGAGCTTGAGAACCTTGCGCAGGAGCTCAAGAGCAATGTTTCTTCCGATCCGAAATCGCTGACGGGTCCCAGCAGCGCGAAGAACACCCCCGAAGTTCAGCCGATGGTTGAGACTCCCACCCCGCAGCTTCCCGTGACTTTCAAGGATTTCAAGGGCGATGAGGTGACTGTTAAGTCGGCGAACCGCATCCTGGCTCTTGATCTGTATGGCACTCTCGCGCAAGAGGTTATCTCGCTGGGTTTGGGTGATCGTCTGGTCGGTCGTGTGACGTCTTCAACCGAGTCTTCGTTAGCGAAGCTGCCGCTCGTCACTCAGAACGGCCACGACCTGAACGCGGATGCGATTCTCGCGACGAACCCCGATCTTGTGCTCTGGGATAAGAGCAATGGTCCCGAAGAAGTTGTTGAACAACTGCGCGATGCGGGCGTGACTGTGGTGGTGTTCGACCATGAGAGGCGCATGGATAAGATCATTCCCCAGCTCAAGGCTGTGGCACAGGCTTTAGGTGTGCAGGAGGCGGGCGATAAGGTCGCCGAGCGCGTGCAGAAAGACCTCGATTATGCCCTGAATACCATCAAAGAAGTTGCCCCTGAAGGCGATAAGAAACTGTCAATGGCGTTCCTGTACGTGCGTGGTAATGCCGGGGTATTCTTCATTCTCGGCAAGGGTTCCGGTGCGGATGATCTGATTGCCGCGCTTGAGGGCAGAGATGTGGCTTCCGAGCAGGGAACGCGCAACATTGTTCCCGCGAATAGCGAGGCGCTGGTCAAGGTGAACCCGGATGTCATTTTGACCATGACTCACGGCGTGGAATCCACCGGCGGCTTGGATGGATTCTTGGCACGCCCGGGGGTTGCCGAAACGAACGCGGGAAAGAGCAGGCGCGTGGTTGATATGAACGACGGGCAGATTCTATCCTACGGTCCGAATACCCCCGCTGTTCTGCTTTCCCTAGCCCGCGCTATCTATGCACCCCAGCATTAAGAGGCTCCACCTGTGAATTCGTCCAACCGCACTGATGCGGCGACTCCCGGCAGCGCGGATTATCGCAGCAAACGCCGCATCCGTATTCTCGCAACTTTTGGCTTTCTGAGTATTGCCCTGATCGTCATAACCGTGGTGTCGGCGGGGTTGGGTCAGTACAATATTCCGACCGATCATGTGATGGCTTCGCTAGGGCGCCGCTTGGGTATGATTCCCAAGGATCCGACCGCCTATCTTGAAGACAGCACCCTGTGGAATATTCGTTTTCCGCGTGTGCTTTTGGGGCTGCTCGTGGGCGCTGCCCTGGGATGCTCGGGCGCGGTCATGCAGGCGGTTTTCGGTAACCCGCTGGCCGAGCCCGGGGTTATCGGTGTGTCTTCAGGCGCCGCAGTGGGAGCATGTGTAGCGGTCGTTTTCAATCTCGAATTTTTCGATATTTACACGGTTCCAGCTTTCGCCTTCGGCGGTGCCCTCGCGGCAACAGCACTGGTTTATTTTCTCTCGCGTTCCTCAGGTCGGGCGAAAGTTCTCTCCATGATTTTGACGGGTATTGCGGTAACTGCGGTGGCAAACGCCGCAATCGCGTTCTGCCTGTACCTGGCCGATAATGTCAGCCGCGACCGCATCGTCTTCTGGCAGATGGGATCGCTCAACGGGTCTACGTGGAAGGCTCTTGCCAGCGTGTGGTTCGTGATCGTGGCGGGGCTGATCATGTGCTTGATGATTTCACGCAAACTTGATCTGTTGGCGCTGGGCGAGCGCGCGGCACAGCATTCCGGGGTGAACGTTGAGCGTCTGCGCGGTGTTGCGATTGCTGCTACGGCGCTTTTGACGGGTGCGGCGGTGGCTCATGCGGGCATTATCGCCTTTGTGGGGCTGATTATTCCGCATCTGCTTCGGCTTATTTTGGGGCCGTCTAACCGTTTGCTGCTGCCCGCTTCGGCACTGGGCGGGGCGCTATTAATTGCGCTTTCCGATTTGGGGGCGCGCACGCTCATTCCGGTCTCTGACCTGCCGATCGGTATTTTTACGGCGCTCGTGGGTGGCCCTACGTTCTTCTTCCTGTTGCGCCGTTCGATGGGGAAGGGAGGTCTTTAATGCTTATTGTTGATGGGGTGTCGCTGTCGGTGGGTGGGCGGCGCATCTTAGAGGATGTCTCTTTTGAGGTTCAGGCGGGCGAGGTTGTGTCGCTCATCGGTCCCAATGGTGCCGGTAAGTCCACGATTTTGGGGGTTATTGCGGGCGATATTAAGCCCGATTCCGGTTCGGTGCTGCTCAAGGATAAGCGGGTGGGTGAGTATTCGTATCTTGAGCTTGCGCGTCTGCGTGCCCTGCTGCTGCAGAAAACTCAGGTGGCGTTTTCGTACCTGGTGCACGAGGTAGTGGCGATGGGGCGCACCCCGTGGCGCGGTACCGAGCGTGCGCATGAGGACGACGCCGTGATCGAGCAGATGATGGCGCGCACGCATACAGAGATGATGGCAAATCGCGATGTGACAACCCTTTCGGGTGGCGAAAGCGGGCGTGTGCATTTGGCTCGTATTTTTGCGCAGCAGACTCCCCTAGTGCTCTTGGATGAGCCTACGGCGGCGCTGGATATTAAACATCAGGAACAAACTCTGCAGATGAGCCGGGAGCTTGCCGCTGAGGGCACGGCGGTGTTGGCGGTTCTGCATGATTTAGATGTGGCGGCGGCGTATTCGGATAGGATCGTGCTGCTGGATAGGGGTCGTGTGGCTGCCAACGGTACCCCCGCTCAGGTGTGTACCGAGGAGCGGCTGAGCCGTGTGTATCAGCATCCGATTGAGGTTTTGGAGCATCCGGTGACGAAGCGGCCTCTGGTTCTGCCGCGGCGATAGAGCGGCACTGTGCTTTGAGTCGTCCTTTTTCTGGGCTGCTACCCCGAATATTTCATGCCGGTATCCGACGGATTCTCAGTATATTCCCAGTTCGGCATATAAGCCCTGTGCCATGGTTACTTGTTAGAATAAAGTAATGCCCGGCGCAGGGTTATTTCTCGTGATAAGAAGTCTGAACTCGCCCGGGTGCAGCCCAAACCGTATGTATTACTCTTCCCCTACCCCACGAAGGAGAGTACCCCATCCATGAGTTCTGACCAGCACAAGACAATGCTGTCTGAAGCCTCCGGTTATGTTCCCGAATATTCTGCTCAGGCACACAGCGGTTCTCAAGAGCTTGCTGTTCACGGGCTCAGCAGCGATGAGGTTGCTAAGCTCACCGCCGCCGGTAAGGTCAATGCTCAGAATAATAAGTCTTCCCGCACCTTGTGGAGCATTATGCGGGCACACCTGTTTACGGTATTTAACCTGGTGCTTGGGCTGTGCGGTCTGGTTGTGATTCTGTACCAGCGTTGGGCTGATTTGCTCTTTCTGTTCGCCGTGGTGGCGAATGTGATTATCGGTTTTGTGCAGGAGTACAAGGCTAAACTTGAGCTCGACCGTATCTCTCTGCTTGACCGATCCCCGATCACGGCGGTGCGCGATGGCGCTATGATCGAGGTTCCTATGGAGTCCCTGGTTGAGGGCGATGTGGTAGTGCTCAAACGCGGCGACCAGGTTCCTGCGGATGCGGTGGTCCTAACCTCCGATTCGCTAGAGCTGGATGAATCCCTGCTGACCGGCGAGAATGACCCCATTCCGAAACGTCCGGGCGATATGGTGCTTTCGGCATCGAGCGTGCTCGGCGGCACCGGGCGCGTACTGCTCTCGGCGGTGGGATCCGAGTCCCGCGCAAGCAAAATTTCCGATGAGGCCCGACAGTTCTCGCGCATCCAGTCTGAGCTTCGCGATGCGCTCGACCGCGTGGTGCGGTGGATTACCTTCGGCCTTGCCATCATTATCCCGATCGTGCTGTGGGGCCAGGTGCGCGCGGCGGGCGGCCTTGAGATCGTCAATCGTGACGGTCTCTGGGAGAACGTTGCTATTGCGGTAGTTTCGTCAGTAGCATCTATGATTCCGCAGGGTTTGGCGCTCATGACAACCTTGGCGTTCGCGGCGGCGGCTGTGGCTCTGGGACGTAAACACAATATTTTGGTGCAGGAACAGCCCGCCGTTGAGGTGCTCGCCCGCGTGGATACGGTGTGCTTCGACAAGACGGGCACCCTGACCGAGGGCGGCGTGATTTTCGATTCGGTACGCTCGCTGACGACTCCGGCCGAAGCAAAAGCACCCGATGAAAATCAGGCGTGGCGCGCATCCCTGCCGCAGGGCTGGGACCAGGCGTTGGCATGGTTCGGTCATGATGAAAACGCGAACCCGACCGCAGCAGCACTCACCGGCGGGTTCGAACAGGCGCCCACCGAGCAGGTCAGCGGCATTGTGCCATTCTCATCGGCGTTACGCTTTAGCGCTATCGAGTTTAAGTCTTCGGGAGCCTGGCTTCTCGGCGCTCCCGAGGCTCTGCTGAACCAGGGCACCGAGGAACGTGAGCGGGCCCGTGAACTCGCATCATTGGGTTTGCGCACGATGGTACTCGCGCATGCATCCGCCGTGGTACGCAACGATGACGGAGACCCGGTGCAGCACATCCCCACCGACCATACTCCCGTGCTCTTCGTGATTTTCCGCGAAAATGTGCGTTCCGATGCCCCCGAAATCGTGGACTATTTCAATCGCCAGGGCGTAACCCTCAAGGTGTTCTCAGGCGATAACCCGTACACCGTGCAGGCAGCTGCGAAGACCGCCGGCATGGATATTTCTGCGGGCGCGATTGATGCCTCTACCCTGCCGGAAGACGGCCCCGAACTCGCCGAGGCCGCCGCAACCCACAATATTTTCGGTCGCGTTTCGCCCGAGCAGAAGAAGAACATGGTGATCTCGCTCAAAGAGCAAGGGCACGTCGTGGCAATGACCGGCGACGGTATTAACGATGCGCTCGCCCTCAAACACGCCAACCTCGGCATTGCGATGGGTAACGCTGCACCCGCGACGAAAGCCGTCTCGCGCCTGGTGCTTCTGGACGGCAAGTTCTCTTCGCTTCCCGCTGCCTTGGAACAGGGCCGCCAGGTGATTGCGAACATCGAAATGGTGGCAAACCTGTTCCTAACAAAGACCGGCTTTGCGATCCTGCTGGGTGTGGTCTTCGGTCTGATGGGGCTGATCTTCCCGTTCCTGCCCCGCCAATACTCGACCGCAGATTTCCTGATTGTGGGCGCATCCTCCTTCGCGCTGGCACTGCTGCCGAACTCGCGCCGGTACGTGCCCGGATTCTTGCGCCGCGTGCTGAATTACACGATTCCGAACTCTATTATCGTGGTGGCGATGCTGGTTCTGGTAAACCTGGCGGCGCTGTTTATCTTCCGTCCGGAAGGCGATATACGACAGGTTCAAACGGCATCGTTTATCACCCTGGTGATTATGGGTCTATGGAACCTGGCAGCGGTAGCACGCCCGCTCAATACCGCACGAATGCTTCTCTTCGGAGCGCTTTTGAGTGTCTTCTTCGCAGCCCTTCTGGTACCGCTTCTCGTCAAGTATCACCAGTTTGAGATGCCGTCGACGGAACTTCTTATGCTCTCTATCGGCGCCGGAGTACTGGGTGCCGTGCTGATTGAGGTGAACGCGCATCGTAGTCGCCGCTGGCAGAAACGCAGCTACCCCGAGCTTGAGGTGGCTTCACTGAGCTTCTTCCCTTCCGCGACGAAATAGCTCAAGATCGCATCTTCCCCTCAGCAGTCGTCTAAGAACCGGTGCCGTAACATCTAGTGGACGGCACCGGTTCGGCGTTTAACCTCTTTCGGATGCTCTGCCTCGCCGTAACGTAAAAACCGCCGCATACCTGAACGGCACAATTTACACTTTCTGAACTTTCAAAACCTCATCTTGCGCTCGCGCAGGTTTAAGCCTAAAGTTACATGCAGACATTGTGATTCTTAGAATCACACAACCATAGAACACAGGGTTGTTACTGGTAAGGCAGGCAAGACCTGAGTTGCTGAATCCCTTGAGGGAATAGATTCCCTAGGGTTCATCGTTATACCCACGATGCTTTAATGCATCACGGTACGGCGGCATGCAGCTCGGGTCTTTTTTTGTTTCCCTCGGGGCGTTTTGCTCTGAGGATGCCGCCGGTAACATCCCTAACACACTATTCACCGTGCAAGGATAACAACGTGAAAAACCACGAACTTGGCGAGAAGATTCTGACGGGACTTGGCGGTTCCGAGAATATCGCCCACTTTACGCACTGCGCAACCCGTTTGCGCGTAACTCCCGCCGACAGGAGCAAGGTCAATACGGAACAGATTAAGAGCATCCCCGGGGTGCTCTCGGTCATTGAGCAGTCCGGTCAGACTCAGGTCGTGCTCGGCGATCGTGTTGAGGGGGTCTACAACGAGATGCAGACCCTGCCCGGCATGGCGAACCTTGGCGAAGACAATGCTGCTTCCAAGAAGGCTTCCGGGGGCAAGAAGGCTGGCTGGCTCACCAATATCTTCGATGTGCTCTCCGATTCCTTCCGTCCCCTGCTGTGGGCGCTGTTGGGCACCTCCATGATTCTGACCCTGATCGTGTTCTTGCAGCAGTTCGGTTTCTTCGGTCAATACACTGACCTGACCGGCCAGAGCGTGAACATCGATATTGTGAACGGGCCGCGACTTTCCGATGAAGCCGCCGGTAAGGCGCTCGAAGCCGAATGGATGAAGCAGTTCGCTTTCTGGTACATCCTTAAGGCTGCCGCTCTGTCGGTGCTGAACTTCATGCCCATTATGCTTGGCGCAACCGCCGCAAAGCGTTTGGGCGCGAATATGTGGGTTGGTGCGGCTATTCCGGCGGCGCTGATGACCAGCACCTTCCAGAGCCTCACCAAACTTGCTGACCCGGCTACTAAGATGCTTGACGTATCCATTATGGGTCTGCACCTGCCGCTGTACGCCTACGATTACACCGGTCAGGTGTTCCCGCCCCTGCTGGCGGTTGCCCTCTTGGCACCTCTGGAGCGCCTGCTGAAGAAGATCATTCCGAACATGCTGCAGATGGTCTTCGTCCCCATGCTGTCCGTTATTATTCTGGTACCTGTAACCGCCTTCGTGGTAGGTCCCATCGGTATTGGCGTGGCTATGGGTATCTCCGACTTCCTGAAGAATGTTAACGATGTAGCTCCGGGAGCCGTGGGTGCGCTAATCGCAGGTCTGTACCTATTCATGGTTCCGCTGGGTCTGCACTGGCCGCTGAACGCCGTAATGATTAACAACCTGCAGACCCTGGGCACCGACTTCATCCAGTCCCCCATGGGTGCTTACAACTTCGCTGTCTTCGGTGCGGTCACCGGTGTTGCTATTAGGGCTTCACGAAATAAGGAGCTTCGCCAGACTGCGGTGGGTGCTTCTATGTCCGGGCTGCTCGGTGGTATTTCCGAGCCTTCCCTCTACGGTGTGGTTCTGCGCTACAAGCGGGTTATTCCCCTCATTCTGGTACCGGCTGTGGCCGGTGGTGCCACCATCTCACTGCTGGGGGTAAAGTCGCACGCATTCGCCTTCACCTCGCTCCTGTCGATCCCCGCAATGCAGCCTTCCGCCCTGTATGCTCTGGGCTTGGCAATTGCGTTCGGCGGCGCAATGACGGGTGTTCTGCTCTTCGGGTATGAGTCCAGGAACGCAGCGAAGACTGCCGAGGCTCCTGCAGATTCCGCACGGGATGCGGCGGGAAGCGCATCGGCGAAGAAAGATTCCGCCGATCAGGCCGGGTCAGCATCCGCAGCTGCAACCGCTGCAGCGCCCGCACTAGAGGCAGGTACCGTTCTTGAGGTGGCTTCTCCCTTAGAGGGTAAGGCTGTGGCGCTTTCCGAGGTTCCAGACCCGATTTTCGCTGCCGGTAAGCTCGGCGAGGGTGTTGCTGTTGAGCCGACCGGCACCACCGTGGTTGCACCTGCGGCGGGTAAAGTCGCAGCTACTTACCCCTCCGGTCACGCGGTGGGCCTCAAGCTGGATAACGGCGTGGAACTTTTGGTGCACGTCGGTTTGGATACCGTGAACCTCGACGGTGAAGGCTTTACCGTCAAGGTAAAGAAGGGAGATCAGGTTGCCGCTGGCGATACGCTGATCGAGTTCGATCCTGCGGTCATTAAGAAGGCTGGTTACCCGCTCATCACTCCGGTGATTGTGACCAATACCCGCAAGTTTGCCTCGGTTGAGGGCGTTGTGGGTAATGCAAATAATGCATCCACCGTTTTGAAGGTGACTACTAAGTAGGTTTTCCGGTGAGGCAAAAGCCCCGCGTGCAGTTGAACTGCATGCGGGGCTTTTGTGTGTTCTTCCGTTGTTTAGTCATGGCGGCGGAGCCTCTTAAGCCCCCGGTTCATACTACGATTTTTTCTCCCACCCCACGTTAATCCACACATTGGGGTCGTAGTAGGGCGCTGCGAAGAGCGCGGGGCCATAGTTGGCGAGTTTTTTGCGCACCGCAAGATAGTTGGGCCCGTTGTACAGCGGAATGTAGGTGGCAACATCTTGCTGATGCTTCTGTTCAATGGCGTTGGCGCGTTCCAGCTGCTGGTGTGTATCCTCGGTTCCCAGCATCTGCGCCGCCATGCTGCGGATTTCTTCGGTGCTCCAGCCTTCCTCGGCGGAAGCGTACAGGTAGTTGACCGCCTCCACGGGGGTTGGGGTGATGCTGTACCCGGTGAAAACCGCATCGTAGTCGCCAGCGGCGAGCGCAGTGCTGTATTCGTTGGCTGGGCGGGTTTCAACCTTGGCGTCAATCCCCATGCGCTTGAGTTGTTCCATCATGAAGTTGCTCATGGAAGCTACCGTTGGCTCGGTCGTGAAGTTGGTGATGGTCAGGGCTGCTTTTTCTTCGCCTTTGGTGTAGATACCTGCGCGGGTGTATCCGGCTTTTTCGAGGATTTTGACGGCGTTTTCGATGCTTGATCTGCTGGGATAGTTGTTGCGGTACCCGTTTTGGAGCGGTAGGAAGCAGAGCGAGCCGGGCAGGGTTTCTTTCCAGCCAAGCTGTCCGAAACGTATATGCTGAATCTGTTTGCGGTCGATTCCGGCAACCACGGCCTGGCGTATGGGCAGTGGAACTTTGCGGGGGTTGAGCTGTAAAACGCCCGCGTAGAGCGCCATTCCGCGGCGAATTTCGATGTCTGCAACACTCGTGATGTCGTTGTAGGCGCTCACGGTGCTCACGTTGACAACATCAAGTTCTCCGGTTTTGAAGGATGCGCGTTCCTCGGCGCTGTCTTCTATCTCGTACCAGGTGATGCTATCAAGAAGGGGCTGTGTGCCCCACCACGCTGGGTTTCGTTCGACTCTCAGGTATCTTTCGGCGGTATTCCACTCTTGAACTTTGTAGGGTCCTGCCCAGTATTTATCAAGGGGTTTATCAAAGCCTTTGTTGAAGAGCTCGGGGTCTTTCAGCGCCGGGTGCAGGAAGATGCAGAGGCTTCCATCGGCTGGGTACCACGGGGTTTTCATGGTAATGCTGATGGTGTGTTTGTCGCCTGCTTCTTCGATGGAGGCTATTTGTTTCCAGGCTCCCCCGTCGTGTATTCGGTAGTCATTGCCGCCGCCGTCTTTGCCGCGCAGGATTTCCCAGGTGGTGCGCAGTGCCTCAATGTCGATAGGTGTTCCATCGTTGAACGTGGCTTTTGGGTTGAGCTTGATGCTGATGGTTTGTGTACCGTTCGCGGTTTCGGCTTTGAACTCGGTAACGTAGTCGGGGTTGGTAGTGAGGTTTCCGGCGTAGTCGCTTATCCATCCTCCGGTGGCGGCCGCCGAGTTTACGGCCGCGTGAATGGTGAGCATTGAGATGCCGTACCCGGATTCGGAGGCGATGTTGAAGTTTGGTCCGATAGCGGGATATGACAGGTTGAGGTTGCCGCCTTCGCGTAACTCGGCTCTATCGCGCGGATTGGTTGCTGTTGCTTCTTGAGAGTCTGTTCCCCAGCCCGAGCCGGGCAGTTCTGAAGCGTTGGTTCCGGCCTGGCAGGCGGTGAGCACGCCGATTCCTGAGAGCGCGAGAGTACCAGTGAGCAGGGTTCTGCGAGAGACAGATACGTTCTTCATCGAAGCTCCTGAGGTTCCGGGGAGAATCTGTGCCGGGTGAGCTAGTTCGCCGTGGATGGGTAAAACATACCGGATGCACAACAGTGAAACATCCCTGCTTAATTATATCCCGGTTATCCTGCCTTTTGAGCTTATTTCACGCGGTTTCATGAGCTTTCGCAACCGCCTTTCACTCTTTTGATCTTCGCCGCGCTGATCTTGCCGGTGGCTGTCGGCGGCGGAGGTATATACTGCCTTCACTGGTTGGAATTGCGTAGGACCAGCACAGACCCTCAAGGGCTTCATCTCGGCGACTACTAGTATCTTTCAGAAAACAGCCCAGCAAAAGCAAGTGCCCCCAACCGCATATCGGTCAGGGGCACTTCGGCTCAACAATGCTGCAAGATTGACTACTCCTGCCAGCCCACGTTCATCCAGTAATCGGCGCTCGTGTAACTCGTTTTGAAAAGGCTCGGCCCATAGTTAGCCAGCTTAGACTTGACGGCATAATATTCCGGACCATTAGCGTATGGAAGGTACATCACGACCTTTTCAAGGTGCATCTTCTCAAGTTTATTGGTCATCTTGAGCTGTTCCTCCCTCGATTCGACGGTCAGAAGCTCTTCACAGAACTTATCGATCTCGGGATCGCCCACGCCGTTGTTATTGGCGGAATGGTAGAGGGAAACAGCCGACTCTGCCGGGTCAAGACTGGTGCCGAAACCGCCTAGTATCGCCTCGTAAGATTTTGAGCCGATGACCGAGGTGTAATTTGAACCTGGCTGATTATCAGTATTCGCCTTGATTCCAGCCCGCGACATTTGCTCGGCAAAACTACGTGCCAGGGCCTGAGTCGTGGCCTCACCACCGAAGTAGGTGATAGAGAATTCTGCTTTTTTACCGTCCTTCTCATAAATATCGCCATTGAGCTTATAACCGGCTTCTTCCAGAATCTTCTTGGCGGCATCGGCGCCGGTTTCTTTGGGGTAGTTATCCTCGTACCCTCTTTGGAAAGGCATAAAAACAATAGAGCCGGGCATCGGCTCGCTCCAGCCAAGCTGAGAAAACATAACGTTCGCCAGTTGAGCGCGGTCTAAAGCTGCGGCGATCGCACGGCGCAAAGCCAAGTCAGTAATACGCTTGGGGTTCAGGTGCACACCGCGCACTCCTGTACGCTGACCCTCGCGGATATCGGTACCCGCCTGCCCCTTGAGCTCGGTATAGGTATTGTTTTCGACAAATTGAGTAGCGTCAACATCACCATTTTTGAAGGCCGCCCGAATAGCATCGGTTGTCATTTCACGCCACACAATACGGTCCAGAAGGGCTTTCTTTTCGCCCCACCAATTCGGGTTTGGCACAAGGGTTAGAGTCTTCTCAGCGGAATTCCAGCCATTTTCTGCGACCTTGTACGGGCCTGCCCAGTACTGGTCGAGAGGCTTATCCACAAAGCCCTGGTTAAAGAGTTCCTTATCGGTCAGCGCCGGATGCACTGCGGTAGCAAACAGGCTTTCTGCCGGATAGTACGGGCTCTTAGTCGTGATTTTGACTGAGAACTTATCACCATCTTCTTCGATGGATTCAACGAGTTTCCACGCTTCAGATTCGAGGAGTTCGTACCCGGTTTCTTCGGTGGTCTTTCCGTAGAGAGTCCAGCATGCGCGCACCGCTTCAATATCCATTGGGGTGCCGTCGTTAAACTTTGCTTTGGGGTTAAGTTTCATGCGGATAATCTGTTTACCGTCTTTGGTTTCCGCCTTATGTTCCAGGCACAGATCCGAGTTGAGGCTTAGGTCTCCGTTATAGTCGACATTGAAGAAGCCAGCACCCGAGGGGATATTACAGGCGTTAATGGCATCCAGGTTTGAGCTTGTGTACCCGGTCTGAGTTAGGGTATTAAAGTTTGGTCCCAACGATGTAACGACGAGGCGCAGCTCGCCTCCCTTCTTCAGCGAAGAGTACTCTTGTTTATTCACGTTCACACGCGAGAGAACATCCGCAGAATCGGTAGCGGCAGCGCCGCCCGGTTTATTGGATTTACCGCCTCCGCACGCAGCCAGCAGGCCTGTAGTTCCCAGGGCAGCTGTTCCCACAAGCAGGTTGCGTCTCGACACAGGTATTTTCATGATTTTCTCCTCAGAGGGGTTGGGAAGAAGCGCCGCTGCTACCTTCCAGAAATGGTCACCCACTGGGGATTTAGAGGTATCCCAGGGGTGAAAGATGCTTTTAGTATAACCCATTGTGAGACATATCTATGATATAAAACATATTATGAAGCCTTTAAGGAAAGTTTTAGAAAATAAACACCTGCGATAAACATAACGCGGGTGCTTACCTCACAATATATTGTGAGGTAGGCACCCGCGTTGATGAGCCGCTAAAGACTACTCCTGCCAGCCTACATTGACCCATAGATTAGCATCTGTATAACTTGTCTGGAACAAGCGAGGACCGTAGTTTGCCAGCTTACTCTTCACAGCCGAGTAGCTCGGACCATTAGCGAAGGGCAAGTAAATAGCAACCTTTTCCATGTGGAGCTTCTCTACCTGGTTGGCAAGCTTAATCTGCTCATCCTTAGATTCAGTTGCCGAAATCTTAGCAATCAGCTTATCGATTTCGTCGTCACCCACACCGTTGTTAATATCCTTGGTGTAGAAGTACTGGGGGCTATCTGCCATATTCGCGCCTACAGCCCAACCGGAAAGCGTACAATCGTAACTCTTCGTACCCACGACAGAGTTAAAATTCGACTCTGGTTGGTTATCATTGGTTACTTTAATACCAGCTTGTTTAAGCTGTTGCTCTATCCGCTGGAATTTTGCTTGGGTAACGGTATCGCTGCCGAAAGTAGTAATCGAGAATCCTGCAGTCTTACCGTCCTTCTGGTAAAAGTCACCGCTCTTGGTGTACCCTGCTTCTTCCAGAATCTTCTTGGCAGCATCTGCTCCCGAATCCTTCGGAACGTTATCCTCATATCCCTTCTGGAAAGGCATAGCGAGCATAGACCCGGGCATTGGTTCTTCCCAGCCAACCTGCTTAAAGGTAACATCTGCCAGTTGAGAACGATCAACCGCCGCAAAAGCAGCACGGCGAAGCGCCAGATCTGTAACGCGAGTACCGTTAAACTGCAAATTCTGCACGCCAGTATTCTGACCTGAACGAATTTCAGTACCGTTCTGCCCCTTAACAGCGCTATAGGTTGCAGCATCAGTAAATCCTGCGGCATCCAGCTCGCCGTTCTTAAACGCAGCCCGAAGAGAGTCGATACCCATCTGCCGCCAGATAATCTTTTCCAGCAATGGCTTCTTCTCGCCCCACCACTTATCGTTCGGAGCCAAGGTAATAACCTTCTCAGAAGAGTTCCAGTTACTTACCTTAAAAGGACCAGCCCAGTATTGATCCATAGGCTTATCGACAAAACCATCGTTGAACAGCTTCTTATCGACAAGAGCAGGATGTGTAGCAAACGTACCCAGGTCATCCGATAGATAGTATGGAGTTGAGAGAGTGATCTTTACATGGAACTTGTCACCATCGACAGCTTCAATACTTTCCATCTGCTCCCATGAAGGGTTGGGGATGATGTTGTAGCCTGAGTCTCCGCCACCCTTATAGATCTCCCAGTATGCCTTGACTGCTTCAACGTCAATAGGAGTACCGTCATTAAAGACCGCCTTGGGGTTAATCTTGAATTCTACGGTCTGAACCCCATCTTTAGTCTCCATCTTGTGTTCCAAACAGAAATCTTTGTTGATAGAGCGTTCGCCTGCAGGGTCCGTATTATAAAAACCAACAACGGCTGGTATGTTACAAGGGCCTCCAAAAGCTGCTAGGTTCTCTGTGGTATAGCCGCTCTGAGTCATGGTGTTGAAGTCCGGGCCCAAAGCACTTACGGAAAGTTTCAGTTCGCCACCCTTCTTCAGTGAAGAGTAGTCTTGCTTGTTAATCTGCAGATTCTTGACAACTTCTTCCGCGCTAGAAGCTGCTTTGCCGCTTAGCTTGTCATCTTTTGAACCGCCACACGCAGCCAGTAAGCCAACACTTCCCAGGGCGACAGTGCCCGTCAGCAGGGTGCGGCGGTTGAAGGTTCTCTGAACGTTCATGAGGATTCTCCTTTACTGCCTCGAGTCTATACGATGTGACACATCACCTATGATTCAAGGCACATACAACAATGTTGCTTTTATAGTACAGAACCCCCTACCCCACCGCAAATAGTTTTCACTCCTTTACCAATCTACGGAATTTCTACCATACAAAGCCGTAGATTCTCCCCGTCATATATTTGCTTTTTTAGAATAAAACTAATTTTTATCTGCAAATGCGATAAGGCGCGGGCAGATAATATTTTGTCGAGCAGATAACAATCCGCTATCTGCTCGACAAAATATTATCTACTCGCCGGGTTAGGGTGAGTACGAATGTGCATAACACCCACCCCATCCGTCAGAGAGCGAGCAAAACTACTTCACCCAACCAACCTTAGTCCAGTCGATGGTCTTGAACAGGAACGCACCATAGTTAGCGAGACCCTTCTTCGTGAAGACGTAGTGAGGACCGTTAGCAGCGCATCCTAAGAAGGCAAGTTCGGCGGTATGCTTCTTCTCGATCTCGTCGCATTTGAGGTTCCGCTCCTTATCGTCCTCAATCAGAAGCATTTCATCAATCATGGCGTCGATCTCAGGGCTGCCGATACCGTCGCTATTGGACGAGTGGAAGAACTGTTGGGTGGCGACCGTAGCATCGGGGTTATTCGCCTCGTATCCCGCGAACGTAATGTCGTACTCCCAGTTGCCCAAGACCCGACCGAAATCGCCTTCAGGATGCTGATCGACCTCAATATTGAGCCCGGCTTCTTTCATATTCCGCGTAAAGGTCTGAGCCATACCCTTATCAACAGGATCGTCGCCAAAGATCACGATCTTATAGTGAATCTGCTGCCCATCTTTCGCGTAGAACTCGCCGTCTTTGGTGTATCCGGCGTCCTCAAGCACCTTCTTGATGGCGTCTTTGGGGCTGCCCTCTACCTTGGGGAATGCGTCCTGATAGTACTCCGAGAAAGGCATGTGGAGCATCGATCCGGGTATCTCTTCTTCATAGGGCAAGCCCTGGTACCGAATCTTGGCAAGGGCCTCCCGATCAAGCCCATAGAAAATAGCCTTCCGCACGGCGGCATCCTTGACCCGCCGGGGGTTCACATCGATACCGGAAACATGCAGGCGCACTCCCTTGTGGAGTTCCGTGCCCGCCACCGCCTTAAACTCGGAGTAGGCAGAGGCGGTTCCGGCAGCCGCAGCATCGATTTCGTCATTCTTGAAGGCCGCTTTCTTCGCTGGTTCATCCATCTGCCGGAAGATAATCTTCTCCAGCACAGGCTTATCGCCCCACCATTTATCGTTCGGCACCACCGTAACGGTCTTCTCGGAGGAGTTAAAGCCGCCGTCTTTGATCGTGAAGGGTCCACAGCCCCACTCGGGATGCAGATTATCCACAAAGCCCTCATTGAAGACCTTAGGATCTTCCAGCGCCGGATGCAGAATAAAGGTGAATAGGGCGTTCAAGGGGTAGAAGGGCTTCGAGAATGTCACCTTCACGTGAAAGTTATCTTCTTCGGCTTCCACGCTTTCAACGTATCCATAAATATCCGAGGCCACAATATTGTATTCCCCGTCAGCCTTTTGCTGAGTTTTCCAGGTGGCCTGCAGGGCTTTCACATCGATCGGGGTTCCATCGTTAAACTTCGCCTGAGGATTCAGCACGATCTTGACGATAACATTCTCCCCCTCTTTGCCGGGGGTGAAAGACTGGGCGTATTCTTTCCTGAGGGTCGTAGTACCGTCAAAGTCTAGGGTCCACAAGCCTGCATCATGAATGGTGCTCATGATGGTCTGGGTGTCGGTCATATTGCCCGAAGTTGTGCGAGTATTGAAATCTGGTCCCATCGACCCGACCGGCAGCCGCAGGGTTCCACCCTGTTTCAGCTCAGAAACCTCGTGAGCATTGATGTCGTAGAGGTCTTTAAGGTTTGCACCCTGCCCGGGAGCGGTAGTTTTTCCGTCCTTCGCACCGCCGCCACATGCGGAAAGCACACCGACGGTTCCAGCTGCCGCAGCTACGCCCAGCAGAGACCGGCGAGTCAGTGCATGAGGAATGAACGCTGCTGGGGTTTTGCTGATGCTCATGATGTGTTTCCTTACGTGTATGCGCCCTGCGATGGGCTTGGTGTTTCAGAGACTTTGAGATAACTTATGCAGTATTATGCATAAATTATCCATACCCAGAACCATACACCAAGCTTCACGCAAAGGGTAAGGAAAACAGTAATAATGTGTTGTAAATTACATATTTTTATGCATATTTACACATGTTTTGAGTGTATATTTTCTTATTTTTTCAGGAAATAATGAGCATAACTTACAATAATCTAGAATATTTACTGAATATCATGTGTGGCTATGAGGGCACAGACAAGGCGCATCCCTACTCCCCCACGAGGGAATGCAGGATGCGCCTTATACATATTTGTAGAACGCTCCCCTAATTTCTAGGGGCTATAGCTCAGCAGACTAGTTTGTGAATCCGATGCGCGACCACGCCGAAGGGTTGTACTGCGGATCATCAAAGAGAAACGCACCGTAGTTCGCCAGGTTCTTCTGGCAGCATACGATCTGCGGACCGTTGTAGAAGACGCTGCTCGTAGCAAATTCCTCCATATGCTTCTTCTCGATCTCGTTGCACTTGAGGTTACGTTCTTTAGCATCCTCAATGGAGAAGAGCTCTTCAATCATGGCGTCAATCTCTTCGGAACCAGCCCCATCGTTGTCTTCGCGGGAGTAGAACTGCTTGGTGCCTTCAGTACCATCGTCGCTGTTTACGCTGTACCCAATGAAGCTCAGTTCGTGCTCCTTGGCAGACATCACCTTACCCAAGTTACTAACAGGCTGCTGATCGACATCGCTCTCAATGCCCAGATCACGAAGCTGCTGAGAGAGGAAACGCGCCAGAGATTTTATGGTGTTATCCTCGCTAAAGTTGTTCACCACTACTTTCGCGCGTTTTCCATCCTTTTCATAGAAATCGCCGCTTTTAGCGTATCCGGCCTCTTCAAGAATCTTAGCGGCCGCAGCCTTCCGATCGGCTGCCTGCGGCATACTATCGGCATAGTACTCTGAGAACGGCATATGGATCCTCGATCCGGGCAGGGCCTCGTTGAACGGCAAACCCTTAAAGCGAGTATCGGAAAGCGCCTTACGATCCAAGCCCACCATAATGGCGCGGCGAAGCGGAGTATCGACTTTGACGGGGTTCATCACCACACCGCCTGCAAAGAGGCGCTGGCCCTGGCGGAACTCGGCATTCTTAACATTTTCGAGTTCCTTGTATACGCTCACGACGTTAGCGTTTACGGCGTCAAGCTCGCCATTGGCAAAGGCAGAACGCTGCGCTGGGGTATCGAGCAGGCGGAACGTAATGGATTCGAGAACCGGTTTTTCGCCCCACCATTTGTCATTTCGTGTGACGGTCAGCGTTTTCTCGGTTGAGTTCCAGCCGCCTTCGGCAACCTTAAACGGTCCTGCCGCATAATCGGAATTCGGCTTATCCACTAGACCATTGGCAAAGAAATCGGTATCCGTCATTTTCGGATGCACCACATAGCTGAAGAGGCTGGCAATCGGGTATGAAGGCTTCGACATCGTGACCTTCACGCGGGTTGCGCTGCCGTCTTCTTCAATAGACTCAATATTCGGGTACAGACCCGTGCTCTGAATCTGATAAGTCTTGTTGTCTGAAAGAACTTTATGAGTCGCTCTCAGAGCTTCAATATCGAGCGGGGTACCATCGTTGAATTTTGCCTTTTCATTCAACGTGATATGCAAAACCTGTTTGCCGTTCTCCATTGCGGAGGTGAACTCGGTACAGAAGTCGGGGTTAGGCGAAGTTTTACCTTCGTAATCTTGCTGCCACAGACCACTCGTGAGCAAAGAATTATACGAAGAAATAGCACGAGCATTATCGCCAACGGCGCCCTGAGTATGCAAAGGATTGAAATTTGGTCCCAAACTGGTGACCGCCAGACGCAGCTTTCCGCCGGATTTGAGGGCAGAAACATCCTGCTTATTGATTTTCACGAGGTCTGCGATATTCGCACCTGCCGTTGCTGCAGCCTGAGTAGAGCCGGAACCACCGTTTTTACCGGAACAAGCCGCAAGCATACCAGCGGTGCCCAGCGCAGCACCGCCTGCGAACAGGGTGCGGCGGTTCAGAGTGGAGTGAGCTTTCACGAGCGTATTCTTTCTATCACCGACAAACGCACAGTCTAGCGCTACCGCCCGTGGTAGCGGCGTTTGATACACCTTAATTGTATTCATGGAATTACAGAGCGGGAATTTATTTCCTGCAATCTCAAATACTGGTAATTCATATCACTATTTCGCTTTATCGCATACTATAAATTTTCATCTCTTTAAAACGTTGCGGGGATGATTCTCATAGAAGAATCACCCCCGCAACACACATGCGGTTCTACGAAACCGACTCTAGCGCTACATCGGGAAGGTCTGCACCATCCGGGTAGTAGCAAGCATAACCGTGGTCTTCGCCGTCAAGCGTGATAACCTCGGGCTTTTCCTCCAGGCACCGCTTCTGCTTATCCTCAGGAAGCAGCTTGAAGATGGGGCACCTGCTGGAGAAACCGCATCCTACCGGTGCATTAACCGGAGTGGGCAGGTCGCCATCCAGCATGATGCGCTGGCGCTTAGCCTCAACCTCCGGGTCTGGCACGGGAATCGCCGAAAGCAAAGCCTTGGTGTACGGGTGAATCGGGTTATCAAAGACCTGATCCACGTGACCAATCTCGACGATGCGCCCCAGATACATAACCGCAACCCGGTCAGAAGCGTGGCGAATCACGGCGAGGTCGTGCGCCACCATCAGATAACTCAGACCCAGGCTCGCGCGGAGTTCTTCAAGCAGGTTAATCACACCCGCCTGAACGGAAACGTCCAATGCCGAGACAGGTTCGTCCAGCACCACAAGTTTCGGGTTCACGGCAAGCGCACGGGCAATACCGATACGCTGGCGCTGACCGCCCGAGAACTGGTTCGGGAAGCGGTTCACGTGATCGGGCTGCAGACCCACGATCTTCATCAGCTCAACCACACGCTTTTTAATATCCGGACGCTTCATACCCTGGTTTTCCAGGGGTTCAGCAAGAATCTCGTACACGGTAAAGCGCGGGTCGAGGGCACCCGTGGGGTCTTGGAAAACCATCTGCTGGTTCTTGCGCAGTTCAAGAATCTCACTGACAGATTTATGATCCTGCGTAGAGACGCCGTTAATCAGAATCTCGCCATCGGTCTTCTTGCTGAACTCCATAATTTCCAGCAGCGTGGTGGTTTTACCACACCCGGATTCGCCCACGATCGAGAAGCACTCACCCTCACGAATATCGAAAGACACGCCGTCCACGGCCTTCACGGTGCCCACGCGGCGCTTCATGAGGGAACCCTTCATGAGCGGGAAATGCTTCTTCACGTTGCGCACTTCAAGCACCGGCGCGCGATCTTCGCGCGGAATGCTTTCAAACTTCGAAACGGGAGTTTCAGGAACGGTATAGAGTTCTTCGGCCGTCTTACTGATGAGATCCTGCGAAATAGTGCAGGAGGAGTAGTGCCCTTCACCAGCGCCCTTGAGCGGAGCGAGCTCGGGCTCACCGGCATCGTCCTTGCAGCACTGACCGCCGTTTTTGGCGACGGGGCAACGCTCACGGAACGAGCAGTGATCCACCGGGTACAGCAGATTCGGCGGAGTACCCTCAATGGGCACCAAAGAGGTCTTCTGCGAGCGATCCACGCGAGGAACCGCACCCAACAGACCGATGGTGTAGGGATGGCTGGGGTACTTATAAAGGTCTTCAGCCTTAGCGATTTCTACCGGTTTACCCGCGTACATCACCAGAATGTCATCGGCCATACCGGCGACAACACCCAAGTCGTGGGTAATCATAATAGTTGCCGCACCGGTTTCGTCCTGCGCCTTATCCATAACCTCAAGCACCTGCGCCTGAATGGTGACGTCAAGCGCGGTGGTAGGCTCATCCGCAATAAGCACGCGCGGATCGTTGGCAATTGCCATTGCGATCATGATGCGCTGGCGCATACCGCCGGAGAACTCATGTGGGAAAGAACGCAGACGGTCGGCCGGGGAAGGAATACCCACTAAGCGCATGAGTTCAATAGAGCGATCCTTAATCGCCTGCTTGCTCATACCCTTATTGTGGATTTTGAGGACTTCGGCAATCTGATCCCCGATAGTGTACACCGGAGTCAGCGAAGACAGCGGATCCTGGAAGATCATGGAGATGTGCTTGCCGCGGTACTGGCACATTTCCTTATCGCTCAGACCCAGCAGTTCGGTGCCGTTGTATGTGATAGACCCGGTAATATCGGCGGTCGTGGGGTGAAGCCCCATAATCGCCATAGATGCCACGGATTTGCCCGAACCGGATTCGCCAACGATACCCAGGGTTTTACCGGCGTAAAGGTCAAAATCAACGCCGCGCACCGCATGTACAACACCGTTTTCGGTATTGAAGCTAACGTGCAAGTCTTTAACACTCAGAACGGGAGAAGTGCTCATGAGTTTTATGCCTCCTCATTCTGGGTGGATGCCTGAGCATCGGGATTGGGGTCGGTTGATGGTGCTGCAGCGTCGGCTTCCTGAGCCTCCGCGTCTTCGACCTTAGATGCCGATTTCTGGCTCTTAGCTTTCTTTGACTTCTTGATCTTACCGACCGACATGGAAGTCGGGTCGAAGGCATCGCGCAGGCCATCATTCATGAGCGAGAGCGGCCCCACCAGCAGGAAGAAGAAGATAACGGGGAACCAGAACATATGCGGCAGGGTATTAAGCTGCTGCGCGGCATCGGAAATCAACGACCCCAGTGAGTAGTTCGGATAGGTAATACCAATGCCGATAAAGGAGTACGCAACCTCAGAGAGCACAGCGATCATGATGCCGGTCGTGAAGTTCAGCACGAGCATCGAGCCGATATTCGGTACGAGGTGCCGCAGCACGATCTTGAAGGGGTGTACGCCCATGTAACGTGCTGCCTTCACGTAATCGCGCCCAATCAGGGATTGCGCCATCGCACGAATCACACGGGCAGGTCCCATCCAGCCGAATACAATCAGCACAGAGGAGAGCACAATCCACGTGGGAACGGTCTTCTGAATCTGCTTACCGATCTGACCGTTGATGAAAATCGCCAAAATCAGCAGCGAGGGAACCATAATCATGGTTTCCAAGAGGAAGAGCATAACCCTGTCGATCCAGCCACCAAAGTACGCCATTACGCAACCGTAGATCGCGGAGATAATGACGGTGGCGATACCCACGACCAGGCCGATTTCCATTGAGGTCCATACGGCTTCGCTCATCATGGCGAAGAGATCGTTACCGCCCACGGTGGTGCCAAACCAGTGCTCTGCGGAGGGGCCTTCACCGCCGAGGGTCATAAAGTCAGATTCGGTTGCGGAGTACTTGGAAACATATTTGCCGAAGTACCCAAAAAGCCCCACACAGATAAAGACGATAAGCCCGAACACCGCAGCCTTGTTGCGCAAGAAGCGGCGGAGGATAATCACGTTCTTGTTGAGAACTTTAAAATCACCATTCTGCACGACAGGTACCGTGCTTGTTTCAGTTACCTGGCTCATGAGATCCTCACTCGGGGGTCGACGATCGTGGTCGCGATATCGGCGATAATGGCACCGATGGCGAACAGCACGGAACCGTAGGCGAGAGTAGCGGTCGCAGCGTTCACATCCTGCTGACCAATCGCATCAATAGACCATTTACCGATGCCGGGCCATGCAAACACGGACTCCGCGAAGAAGGCACCCGCAAAAATGGTGGGAATGGTGTACGCAATCGACTGTGCCACCGGGATGAAGGACACACGCAGAGCGTGGCGGGTAATCGCCTGGTTACGGGTGAGCCCTTTCGCGCGAGCGGTACGCACGAAGTCTGCATTCACGTTATCGAGCAGGTACTGCCGCTGAGCAATCTGATAGCTGGCCCATCCGAAAATCGTCATACAGAAGGTCGGCACCACATAGTGCGCCGCCATGTCTATGGTGGTATCCCAGAAGCCTGTTACACCGGGCGTCGAAATACCGGTCACATAGAAAATCTTTTCACCGCCGTTTTCAACCACAATGTTGTTAATGGCGGTCGCTCCCTGCTGCACCACGAAGTATGCCACGGGGGCGGGAATAATATAGACGAGATAGGAATAACCGGTAATAACCCGGTCGGAAAACTTGTACTGACGCGCTGCCGAGTAAACACCCAGCGCCACACCGATAATAATGGTCAAAATAGTCGCTGCGAGCATCAATCTGGTAGAAACCCACAGACGCTGACCAAATTCCTGATTGATATATCCGCTGTTTGGGCTGCGTCCCCAATCAAATTTGGTGACAACATTCGTCAGCCATTGAATGTATCTGTCCCACGCACTCATTTCGGGGTCGAGTCCGAGGGATGCGAGGGTGCGATTCACCTGTTCAGGCGAAGGGCGCGGCACCTTTTCCTGCTCCAAAAGGGCAGGTTTTAGCGTGGTAACAGCCGCAAAATAACCCATAGTCGTGGTTAAGAAAACCATCACGAGGTAAGTGAGCGACCTCCGGAGGATGTACCTAAACATGGGGCGGTTCCCCTCCTAGATATTCTGGTTTCGTAGGCATGTGTGTTACAGCTTCCGTCATCGGATAATCCAGTGACTACAGTCACTAGAAGCGTAGTCCCTTTATCTTATATTTACATTCGGGTATCCACCAAACCCACATCGCCTTAAAATCAGCCGACAAGCACCATTTTGCGAGGTACTGCGAGGAGTTGGGAGGCGGCATCCCCGGTATCGCTATCAAAATAAGGTTCGGCAAAAAGTTACGAAAGATTTACACACACCGAAGATTTGTGGCGTCATATTTTTCCAGAACGCCTCAAACCCTCTCCAGACCCCAAAAAATCCACGAAAAACCATGTAAACAGGAGCAAAACCAACATCTAAAATAAGTAGGTCCTAACTTATATTTTCGGGATTTAGGGCAAAAAATTTTATGAATCTCATACTAAAAGCACCCCGTATCCTGTGATTTATGAATGGCATCACAGGGTACGGGGTGAGAATGTATCTCTTTTACACGTGACTTTCTACGTTCGTTGAAATTCTAGAACCGGTTACGGTACTCACTCGCAGCAGCACCGGTGCGGAAAGCACGAATATTGTGGGCGATCAGTTCCTCCGGATTTACGGGGCGCCCACCGGCAGCATGCGGGGTGATCA
>ERZ773007.196-NODE-196-length-30978-cov-4.726029_pt1 | contig 30978 bp, 18 predicted proteins | sample MGYA00580665_ERZ773007 | MGnify/ENA primary metagenome ERZ773007 (study PRJEB29015, sample SAMEA2738122) | human oral metagenome | biome: human oral; feature: human-associated habitat; material: saliva | place: China | collected 2167 ... | reverse complement strand
ATCTTCTGATCTGTTTGCAAATTTCGGCGGCATACGCCGCCTGCGCGGCGTTACTGGCGATTGTCGTCGGTCCTGACTCATGACGGTTAGTGTGCCGGGGGTGGGGTGCTCAGGGCGGTGAGGATGTCGTTGGCGGTGTCGGTCAGACGTGGTGCGGCGGTGAGGTGGTGGCCGTTGAGGTTGATGGTGACCTCCTGCAGTCCGCGTAGCTCGCGCGCGATCCTGGCGATGCTGATACCGGTGGCCTCCTGGAGGTGGCGGGCTAGGGCCAGGGCGGCCATGACCACGGTCAGGTGGGCCCAGGTGGCGTCATGGGTGTGGTGGAAGATGGGGCGGGCTGGCAGGTCGTGCTTGCTCATCGGCGAAGGACTGCCCGGGCGTGCCACAGCTCGTGGTAGGAGGAGACGACCTCACCGGCGTCCATCAGGTGCGAGGGGACGAAAGGTGACGTAGCCCTTGAGGCCCACCAGGGAGCGGGCCCGGGTCAGGGAGGCCTCGTCCAGGGTGGCGTCACCGGCGTGGGTGGTGACGATCCTGGTGCCCTTGGGACGTCTCTCGCCGGCGACGGATGGCCCGGGCCCGGTTGGCCTGGGCGGTCAGGGTCTGGTTGTCTCTGGCGGCGCGCTTCTTGAAGTAGACCCATACCGCTCTCCATGAGCCCGGGTGGGTGTGCGGGTCCCACACCGGCTCGGACTTGCGGCTCTTGTCCCGCTCGCTCTGCGAGCCCCTCCTGGGGGTGATGGTGTCAATGACCTGCCCGTCAGTGAAGGCGTCCCCGTGCCAGTGGAAGTGGGCCTCCAGGTCGCCTGGGGCCCGGGTGGTGCGGGCCCCAGGCGATGAACCGCAGCCTCGCGTCGTCCAGGGCCGTCAGGTTGGCGGCTGAGAGCATGCCGGCGCCCGTTGACGATGATGAGGTCGGCGATGCCGTGGGCGGCCTGGAAGGCCTCCACGATGGGGATGATGGTGGTGGTCTCGGCCTTACTCCCTTCCCAGCAGCCGACCTGGAGGGGGAAGCCGTGGCGGTCGACCAGCAGGCCGACGATGACCTGAGGGTCGACCCTCCGCTCCTTGGAGTAACCCACCCGCCGCAGGTCGTCCTCACGCTCGGCCTCGAAGTAGAGCGTGGTCACGCCTGCAGGCACAGGGCCAGGCCCCCACCAGTGTTGGTGACGTGCTCGAACAGGGCCCCAGAGATGCTCTCGCGGTAGCCCCGCTCCTGGGCCCGGGCCAGGGAGCGGAACAAGGTCCGCACGGTGACCGGCTCCAGGCCCAGATCACCCAGCACGCGGGGGACCTGGGCCTTGGAGGTCGGCTCGATCAGACGCGCCAGAACCATCTGCTCAAACGCCCGATCACCCCCAGTAGCGTCCCCCAGCCCCAGACGGGTGTAGGCGCCGTGCAGGACCTCCCACAGCAGGCCCGAGCGCCTGGACTCCACCACCGCGTCAGTGCCGACCGGGACTGAGACTCTTGGAAACCCCTGGACCGCTGGTGGCGTGGGAGTCAGGTCCAGGGCCAGCTGGTCCGGGGCAATGCGGTGCCGGCCGATCTCCATCAGCGCAGCCAGCTCGGCCTCAGTGTGGGCCGAGACCAGGTGCTCGATGACCTTGTCCCGGCGCCCTTCCTTGACCGCGATCTGCACCGCCATCGCCCCCGAGGCTGTCTTGACCTTACGCAGAAACGGGCTCACCACCCCCACCCTACCGGCCCCTTAGTGTGCCAGCACACCCCCAACACCACGGAATACCAACGAAAACCCCACCTCAAAACCCAGACCCCACCAAAGCGTCACGAGTCAGGTCGGCTGCCACTGGCGCAATGGTGCGTTGCCTGATGCTCCTGAGGGTTTCGTGCCATGACGGCGCAAGACGCCGGTGGGGAGAGTTGAGTGCGCGATACGTACTGCTCGCTTCCTCGGTGGGGGGCTGGTTCGGTGGCTCGCTGTCGCTCGGGTGGTGTGGGGCGTGTACTGCACGAGGGTGGGGTGCTACTGGAGGAGGGTCGGGGGTACTGCAGGTAGGTCGGGCCCTCGTGCAGTACGCACAACCCTCGGCCAGTAGATCCCGACCCTCGTGCAGTAGGCCGACTCGAGGCAGCAAGGGGTCCAGGCTCGGAGCCGACGTTGAATCCCGGCCTCCGAGCTCCCCCATTGAGCGAGCGCCTCGTGATCGTAGGGTAGGTCGCGCGTTCGTACCCTGAACCCTCGACCGCGCGACCTAAGGTACGAACGCGACAGCGGCCTATGCGACCGGATTCTCGTCAGCGACGGGGTTGTCCACGCGCAGCATGAGGAGCAGCCCGGTCACCAGCACATCAACGATCCCGCCATCGAAACGCCCAGTGAGAATCGTTGGAATGTTGAGGTTTGTCTTCGACGTGCAGCGCCGGTGCAGGTTTGATGTCAGCACCATGGACACCGGCGAGCCGACAGGCCTCCCCCACCGGCCCACCATCGCCTCCAGGCCGATCAGCCCCAGTGCGGGGGGACGTCGCGCCGGAGGCGGGCGTCATTGGAGCCCGCACCGCCGGGGGCGGGGGCGTCGAGCCCCTCTGCGGGGCCGCTGAGGGCGTCGTGCTCGTAGTCCGCCCTCGCCAGGTCCTCCGGGCTCTGACCGCGGGCCACACGTTCCCGGTCCCGAGGCGAGAGGGCCACCACTCGACGACGGCGCCGCGCGCGCCCGCGTCCGGGCGTCACGCCTCTGCCTGCGGCGGGCTCCGCCTCCGCGGCCTGCGCACCGCCCGTTCCACCGGTCGCGGCGGCGTCATTCACTGTGTGGTTCACGCCGTCACTCGCGGCATCACTCACGGCAACCCGGTCATTCACTGCGTTATCCAGCACCGCTCGGGCGGCTTCAGCGGGTGCGCCGCACGGCGTTGGCCAGGACGGCGTCGATCCCCGAGCCGCGGCGGCGCAGAGCCAGTGCGCTTCTCAGCTCCTCGACCTCGCCGGCCTCGGAGCGATTCACGCCGTCGGAGCGGATCCAGGCCATGAGGTCATCGAGCTGGTCGTCGGAGTAGGCCTGCAGCGGCAGCCCCTGGGCGATGCGGGGGCGCTCGATGCGCTCGTGGGCCTCGGCGGCCTGCGGCTCGGGCGCCTCGGGGACGGCGCGCACTGAGTCGTCGACGCGCTCGGGCACGGCCTCCATGTCCGGAGCGGCCTCGCCCTGACGCTCCACCAGGACGGCCAGGACGAGCTCCTCAACGGCCTTCGCCTCGGCCTCCGGGTCCACGAACACCCCGGCGGAGAAGGCCATGTGGACGCGCCACCCGCGCCGCTCGAGCCGTTCGACGCGGTGCCGGTCGCGCCGGCGCAGACTGGGCTCGCTGATGTAGTCGACGTCGTCGGTCAGGACCGCCACGAGCAGCTCATCGGGGTAGTCGGGGTGGCCGATGGCCAGCGGGATGCGCACGCCGCCGTCGGTCCCGTAGCGGGGCACGACCGACAGGCCCTTGCGCCACAGGTGCTCGGCCAGGTCCACCAGGAGCCGGTCGGGCACCTTGCCGGCGGAGTTGCCGGACTGGGAGGAGTCCTCGGCCCGGGCCAGGACCTCGCGCAGCAGGCGGGCCCCCGGAGCGCGCAGCCGGTCGCGGTCGATGTCTGCGGCCGCCAAGCAGGAGACCACCTGAGTGCTGCCCCGCGAGGCGCACAGGGCCTCGACGAGCCCCACCATGCCGCTGTGGTCCGAGACGGGCCCGAAGTTGTGGATGGTGCGCCCGTGCGGGGTCTTGGCGTAACCCACCGAGATGATGATGTGGTCGCGCTGTAGGGCACGGGCCTCGGCCAGCTCGACGACGGTGAAGGGCTCGGCCGCCCCGGGGGCGAAGAACTCCTCCAGTGCGGGAGCGCCGGCGGCCGCCCGGGTGATGGCCGAGCGCAGGGCGTCGGCGTGCAGGCGGTTAAGCGCGATGACGGCCAGGGACTCCTCGGGCCGGGTCAGGGCCCGGTCGATCACCATGTCGACGACGCGGGAGACCTCGGCCTCCACTGTCTCGACCGCGGTCTGCCCGGGGGCCGGCATGCCCCGCCCGTCCACGAGTTCCAGGGTCAGGGAGGTGTCCCCCGGCGGGGAGGGCACGGCCTCGACGACCCCCTCGTAGCCGTTGGCCGCCAGGAAGGAGGCGATGCCGGCGTCGAGGCTGTTGCGGGCGGTCGGCAGGGTCCGCGAGGGCAGGAGCGGGCCGAGCTCGGCGGCCAGTCCGGTCGTGGCGCGCCGGGAGTCGCCGACGACGAGCACCTGCTCGGCGCGCACGAAGGCGGGCAGCACCTGCGGGACCGGCATGGGCGTGGAGGCGTCCAGCACGGCCAGGTCCACCACCGCGGTGGGCGAGAAGATCTGGGGCACGAGCGTGGGCGGGACGATCCAGATCGGTCGGGCCAGCAGGGCCATGGGGTGGGCGTCGATGATCTCCCGCAGCGGGACGCCGTCCTCGCGGGCCAGGGCAATGTACAGGGCGCGCGCGTCGGCCTTGTCCTGCTCGACGGCGGCCCGCACCCGCCGGGCGCAGGCCTGGGCCACGGGACCGGACAGGGAGCGCGTGTGGGCGGCGTCGAGCTCGCGCAGCGAGACGGCCATCTGGGACAGGGCGCGCGCGTCGAGACCGCCGAGGTCGGGGTCGGCGGTGAGGATCTGCGCCAGCAGGGAGGACCACCAGCAGTAGGTGAGTTCGGGCTCGAGCTGGTCGGCCTCGACGCCGCGGGCGGCCATGTCGGCCACGAAGTCGTTCAGTCCCAGGGTCTCGAGCTCGGTGCGGATGCGGTTGACCTCGGGGAGCTTCTGGGCGGTGAGGTCGTCGGCAGCCAGGGAGCGGGCCAGCTCCAGGAGATCCTCCAGGGGCATCTCCATGAGCACCGGGGAGTCCTGGGCGCGCCCCAGCAGCGGCTGCACCTCGGTCACGGCGCCGCGGGCTCGGCCGGCGGTGCGTCGCATCTCGTCCAGGCCCTGGGGCAGGCGGGGCCAGCCGCCGTCGGGGTCGTGGCGGCGCCACACCTCGCGACGGCGCTGGACCTTGACCAGCTCGGCGTGCAGGTCATCGACGACACGGCCCGGCCGCACCAGGTCGTTGGCTTGCCGTGTGAAGCGCCGGCGCCGCGAGCCATCCATGTGAATGCCCCGCTCGTCGCGCCAGCGCTTGGAGGCGGTGGCGATGACCATGTCGGCGGCGGAGCGCTCGAAGACCTCGGGCAGGAAGACGTCCAGGGACTCGCGCACGCCGTCGAACATGTCGAGCTGCTCGATCCACTGGCCCAGGTTGCGGGCCCGGCTCAGGCCTGTGGTGCGGGCGACCACGGCCGTGTGCTCCTGGATGGTGGGCAGCAGGTCGTTGGCCAGGGCGCGCAGGTGGACGAGCGCATCGGTGGCCTCATCCATGTCCTCCACCGGGATCCCGTTCCAAGCGCTGGAGGAGACCTCCGGGGTGAACAGCCCCAGGGTGTGCCCGCGGCGCAGGAGGGTCAGGGCCTGCTCCCGACCGTCCTCATCGAGGCGACCCAGGTGCTCGGCGTCGATGCGGGCCCGGGTGGTTGCGCGGTCGCGACGGCTGGTGAGCTCGGCGAGCTTCTGCAGCGCCTCGTAGGCGGAGACCGACCAGGGCTCGCGGGGCCGGTGCAGGGCGCGCACGTAGCGGTCCAGGCGGGAGCGGACCGAGGTGAGGCGGTCGCGTGAGGCAATGATCCCGGCGACGTCGAGCTGGGGCGGCTGGACGCCCAGGCTCTCGCGGATGCCCTCGGAGGCGTGCTGGCGCCAGGCGGCGTCCTCGGTGAGGTCCAGGACCATGGAGCCCAGGCCCTCCTCGCGCAGGGCGGCCGCGACGGCGTGTCCGTCGGCGCTGGTGGCGGGCACGTGCAGGACGGTGCGCCCGGAGGCGGCGGCGTCGGCGAAGACGGCGGCCAGGGTGCCGGCGACGTCGGAGCCGGGGGGCGCGTCGATGAGGAAACTCGCCCCGGTGCCCACCGCCTCGATGACGTCGAGCTGGGCGGGCTCCAGGTCGCCCACGCCGCGCTCGGCTCCGGGGACCCGGTCGGTGGGGACGGCGGGGGGCAGCTCGACACTGAGGGCCTCGCGAGCGCCCTCGTCCCCGGCGATGGCGGCAACCAGGGCGGAGGTGCGCGAGCGCTCCAGGACGGCGTCGAAGTCCTCCACCAGGGCCTGGCCGGGGTGGACGAAGGCGCCGACGACGAGGCGCTCGTGGATCTCGAAGCCGGGCAGGAACTGCCGGCCCAGGGCACCGATGCGGGCCAGGGCCGCGCGGGGAGTGAAGCCCGCCGAGGACAGGGCGGCGCGGGCGATGTCCCCGATATCGGTGGTGCACTGGTAGCGGCGCAGGGCGCGGGTGAGGACCGGGTTGACCTCGATGGTGGGGTCCAGGGTGAGGGTGGCGTCCGCGGTGGCGGTGGTCAGGCGCACGGGGCGCAGCAGGACGGGGGCGTTGACGGTGCGCACGCGCGGGGCCGAGGGGGCCTCGGGGACGGTCAGTCCGGCGGCGGCCAGGGCGTTGCGGGCGGCGTGCTCGGCGGCGATGCGTTCGACGTGCGGGATCTGGGCGGTCAGGTCCGCCTCCGGTGAGGCGCCGTCGGCCAGGTGGATGCTGCCGTCCTCCTCGCCGTCCTCGGGGACCGTCTCGTTCCAGGTGGCCACCCCGATGGCCAGGTAGACCGGGGCGACGCCGAACTGGCGGGCCAGCACGTCGGTGCGCGCCGAGACCTCGCGCAGGGACTGGCGGGCCTCGCCCAGGGCGTTGCGCTCGCGCACGATGCTGGACAGGTTGGTGGGGCGGCCGGCGTAGAGCTGGGCCAGGCCGGAGGGGTGGGCGGCGGTGAGGTCGACGACGCCGTCGAGCAGGGAGATGTCGTCCAGGCTGGCCACGCCCCCCAGGTCCACGAGCTGGCTGCGCCAGGTGGACAGGGCCGTGTCAATGCGTTCGCGCCGCTCGACGTCCGCCGCGCTCAGCGGCGGTGCGGGCGCGGGGCGAGCAGGGGCGGGAGGCTCCGGTGCGGGGGCGGGCTCGGGCTGGCGCGGTGCGGCGGCCACAGCCCCCAGATCCGCGGCGAAACGCCGTCGGCTCGCGGTTTGATCCGAGCCGGTCGAGGATCGGGCACCCTTGCGTTCATCCTCCCGCAGGGCAGCATCGCGCCGTTTGCGGCCGAAGGAGAAGAACGAAGGCGTCATATGCTCAAGATATAGGCCGATCGACCCTTGGGCGTGGAGACGCACCGCGGCGTGGCACGCCCCATGGGCCGGCGCCGGCCGGCATCGGCCGACACGCAGTGCGCCTGCCACCGGCGTGCAGGGACACCGGGTGGAATCGATCGGGTCCGTCGGGCGGCGAGGCCTGCCGAGCGGACCCGGTGGTGTCAGTGCCCTCGATTGGATTCGAACCAACGACACCCGCTTTAGGAGAGCGGTGCTCTATCCCCTGAGCTACGAGGGCCTGGAGGGAAGACTACCAGCGGATCGCCCCACCCATGACCACACGGGCCACGGGGTGGCGCCGCGGCGAGCGGAGGCGTGCTCGCCGCGGCAGGTGGGGCCTCAGGCCCGGCCCCACGGGGTGGAGGTGCGCGAGGTGCGCCGCTCCCCCTTGGCGTGGTGCGTGGGGGCCACCAGCACGGGGCAGGAGGCGTGGGACAGGACGGCCTGGCTGGTGGAGCCCAGCAGGAGACCGGAGAAGCCCCCGCGCCCACGCGAGCCAACGACGATGAGGTCCACGGCGGTGGAGAACTCGGCCAGGAGCTCGGCCGGATTGCCGTCCAGGGCGTGGCGGCGCACCGTGACGCCCTCGTGGCCCTCGAGGGCCTCATTGATGGCGCGGTCGAGTCCGGAGCGGACGTCGGCCAGGACCTGCTCGCGGTCGACCGCGGCCGGCAGCCAGGCCAGCGCCCCGGCCCCAGAGGCCATCGGGACGGCGGCGATGGCGGTGAGCTCGGCGCCCCACGCCTCAGCCTCGGTCACGGCCCACTTGAGGGCCCGGCGGGCCGAGGAGGAGCCGTCGACCCCGACGACGATGCGGCGTACCGGCGTGTAGTCGGCTCCCTCGTTGTGCTGGGGCACGACGACGGCCGGGCAGTGGCTGTGCGCGGGAAGGGCCGAGGAGACGGTTCCCAGGAGCCGGTCGGCGAAGCCGCCACCGCCCCGGGTGCCGACGACGGCCAGCGTCGCCTCCTCGGAGAGGTCGACGAGGACCCCGGCCGGATCCCCGGTCTCCAGGGAGGAGGTGACGGCGACGCCGGACTTCTTGACGCGCTCGACGGCCTCATCGATGACGGCCTGGGCGCCGGATCTGATGGCCGAGTCATCGAGCGCCGCGTAGCCGCCGTCGAGAGAGGCGGTGGTGAAGGAGGGCAGGGAGTAGGCGCACAGGATGTGGACGCGCCAGCCCTGGCACTCAGCCCGCGCCACGGCCCAGTCCACTGCCGCCAGGGACTCCGGTGAACCATCGACTCCAACGAGGACGACATTGTCATCAGTCATGGGATCTGCCCTTTCTCGAGATCACGGTCTACGACCCTAGGAACATTCTGCCCCGAAAAGGGGTGTGGGGACCACCACATGAAGGGCTTGTCCTCGTTTTGCTCCCTTGAGACACCCCGTTGACCGGCAGTGACCGGCATCGACCGGCTCCCACCCTCCTGACACGCCGTGAGGGGTGAGCGCCTGATGGCACTCACCCCTCACGGTGAAGACTTCAGCGTCTGGTATCAGCCGACGCGGACGAAGCTCGGGGAGTCCCAGAGGTCGCGGTAGACCACACCGGTGTCCTCGCTGCCGGCGTCGATGACCTTGCCGTCACCGGCGTAGATGCCGACGTGGCCGGGCCAGGTGACGAGGTCGCCGGGCTGGGCCTCAGCGGCGGACACCGGGGTGCCGGACACGGCCTGCTCGGAGGAGGTACGGGGCAGGCTGATGCCGACCTGGGCGTACACGTACTGCGTGAAGCCGGAGCAGTCGAAGGCGCTCGGGCCAGAGGCGCCCCACACGTAGGGGGCACCGACGTACTGCATGGCGATGGCCACGACAGAGGAGTTGGAGGTGCTGGCGGGCGCAGCGGCCGGGGTGGCCTGAGCGGCCTGCGTGTCGGCAGCAGCGGAGTCAGTGCCCTGGTCAGCAGCAGCCGGGGCGGCGGCCTCGGAGGAGGTCTGCTCGGCCTGGGCAGCGGGGGCCTCGGGAGCGGCGGGCGCCTGAGGAGCCGCAGGGGCGGGGGCGACAGCCTCCACCTCAGGAGCAGCCTCGGTGACCCAGTTGACCTGAGACATGGTGACCTGCTGGCGGGCGGCCAGGGCCTCGCGAGCGTTGGCGGCGAAGATGCCGACCCCGGGGGTCACGCCGGAAGCCTCGATGGTGCCGGAGGAGGTGACCTCGGTGTGGCCGGCGGCGTTGGCTCCCGAAGCCATCATGGTCAGGGCGAGGCCGGACGAAGCGGCGACAGCCAGACCGCGGCGCGCGGTGGGAGCAAAGTCATCCAGTGGGGTAAGGGCGCGGGTGGCTTTGCGGTGACGTGCGGTGGTGCGTGAGGACATGAATGCTTTCTCCTGTTGAGCCGACGAGGTGAGCTGTCGGGTTCGGACTGGAGACGTCCGGCCCGCAGATGCGGGCTTCACCCCAAGGCCGCTTCGGCTGTTCGCCTGGGCGACCGGTAGTTGGTTCCCCCGTTCCTGCCACTTGAGTTGTTGGTTCCACGAGCCTCAGACCGAGCGGCAGGACTAAGCCCCGATCCGAGACATCACCGAGACGGTTGTCTGCGGCAACGACCTGAACGCTACATGACAGACCCACGCTTCGTCACGGCCAGGTGTCACACACTCTTGTGAGCCGAAGCACTATGAAGCACTTCTCGCTTTTATCCATATTGCCCCAGGGACCTCAGTCCATCGGCGCGCTCGCATCAAGAACCGGAAAAGCGCGAGATGACGCGGAAAAATTGCATGGGTCTCGACGGAGCCCCGACATAGGCCCTCTGTCCCAGCAACTATGGGACCCCACAGCGAGGGAGTTCGGACGGCCGTCACACCGTCACCGAGGCGGACCCCACGCATCTCACTTCCTGAGACAGATAACACCCTTGAACCCCCTGGCTGCACAGGGTGTTTTCAGGGTTCCTTGAGGGGGCTGACAGGCAGGTCGAGCGTCGGCGCTCAGCGCCGCACGAAGAGGTGGCGGGCAACGTCGTCGGCCAGGACGACGGGATCGCCGGAGGACCCGACGAGGCGCACTCCGCCGGCACTGACACGCAGCTCCACCTCGGCCCCGGCGACGATCTGCGCGTCCTCGAGGCCGGCGAGGAGCTCCGCGTCGGCCTGGATCGGCTCCCCGATGCGGCTGATGACAGCCGTGACGGTGTCGCGTCCGGCGAAGCGGTCCACACTGACCTCATCGGCGGAGGGTCGCGGGTGCTCCGCGGTCCGCGGCGGGACGGGGTTGCCGAAGGGGTCGGTGGAGACGTCGTCGAGAATGTCGGCGAGGCGCTCCTCGACCTGCTCGCTCATGACGTGCTCCCAGCGGCAGGCCTCGTCGTGGACGAATCGGCGCTCGATGCCGATGACGTCCAGCAGCAGTCTTTCAGCGAGCCGGTGCTTGCGGATCACGTCGGTGGCACGCCTGCGGCCCTCATCGGTGAGCTCCAGGGAGCGGTCCTCGGCGACCTTGATGAGGCCGTCACGCTCCATGCGCGCCACCGTCTGGGACACCGTGGGACCCGAGTGATCGAGACGCTCGACGATGCGGGCACGCAGCGGGGGAACGCCGTCCTCCTCAAGCTCATAGACGGTCTTGAGGTACATCTCGGTGGTGTCGATCAGCTCGGTCATGGGGTGGGCTCCTGCTTGAGGTGGGTTACCGCGGACATTCGATGCCTTCGGAAGGGCTCGCTCACCGAACCGCGTTCGTCGCCAGGATAGGCGTCACCCTGTGATGTGGGCCAGTACCACCTGAAAGTGCGCCGATCCTCGGCTGGGGAGGACTCCCCAGTGCCGGGGAGATGCGCCACGGGTAGCGTACGTATTACTCGTTCGGCGCCCGGTGCGGTCCGGTCGTGCGGTGCGAAGCGGCGTCCGGTGGGTGTCAGTCGGCGCTAGTCGGCGTCGTCAGCGCGGGCCTGCTGCGGGGACTGCGGCGGCGGCGTCGGTGGTGTTGGCGACTTCGGTGCAGCCCGAAGGTAGGGGCGGGTGGAGGAGTAGTGCAGGGACAGGTTCCAGTGCCTGTAGCTCCAGGCGGCGGCGACCAGCGCGGTGAGGACAGCGCTCAGACCACCGACCGCGATCGCCATGCGCGGCCCCCAGGTGTCGGCGACCCAGCCGATGAGCGGGGAACCGAGCGGCGTCGACCCCAGGAAGAACATCATGTAGATACTCAGAACCCGCCCGCGCATGGAGGGCTCGGTGGTCATCTGCACGGTCTGGTTGGCGCTGGTCAAGAGGGTCAGGACGCACAGGCCCACCGGGATCGTTATGACCATGAAGGTCGGGTAGGTGGGCATGATGGCCAGCAGGAGGGTGAACACCCCCAGGGCGAGGGCCGCCAGCACGACGGTGCGGGGGCGGGGGTTGCGACGTCGGGCCGCCCACAGAGCACCGGAGAGGGAGCCGACGGCGAAGACCGAGGAGACGGTGCCGTAGGCGTCGGACTCCAGGTGGAAGACGGTGCGCACCATCGCGGCCATGGTGACCTGGAAGTTGAGGGTGAGCATGGAGACGACGGCGACCACGGCGATGATGACGACGAGGTCGGTGCGGCCGCGCAGGTAGGTCAGGCCCTCACGGAGCTGGCCGGCGGCGCGGCGGGCGCGCGGCATGTCCACCAGCTCACTCACGCGCATGGCGACCAGCGCCACGGCCGGGAAGACGAAGGTGGCGGCGTTGACGGCGAAGACCCAACCGGCGCCGACCCAGGTGATGACGACGCCGGCGAGGGCCGGCCCCAGGAGGCGCGCGGCGTTGAAGGAGGCCGAGTTGAGGCCCACAGCGTTGGACAGGTGCTCGGCGGGCACCATCCGCGCCACGAAGGTCTGGCGGGCGGGGGCGTCGTAGGCGGCGGCGACGCCCGTGAGGAAGGCGGCCAAGTAGACGTGCCACAGGCGGGCGGTGCCGGCCAGGACGTCGACGGCGAGGACGGCGGAGACCAGGCCCATGGCGCTCTGGGTGAGGATGAGGAACTTGCGCTGATCGACCCGGTCGGCGACGAGGCCCGCATGGGCGGACAGCAGCAGCATCGGGAGGAACTGCAGGGCCGTGGTCAGGCCGGTGGCGGAGGCGGAGTCGTCAGTGAGGACGCGCAGCACCAGCCAGTCCTGAGCCACGCGCTGCATCCAGGTCCCGGTGTTGGCCACGAGGGCGGACAGGAACCAGATCCGGTAGTTGTGGAATCTCAAGGAGGCGAAGATGCCACCGCCGGGGCGGCGCGGTGAGGTCATGTGGGTCATGTCCTGACGTGGTGACGACGTGGGGCGGGTTGACGAGTGTCAGGGGTGGTGCCGACGGGTACGAGGCGGGCGACAGACGCCCTGCCTGAGAAGACTAGCCCCAGGCGTACCAACGATTCTCTTGGACGTGCCCCATCGCCTCCGTGGCACCGAAGACACCAAAGACACCGGAACCACCGTGCCAGTCACTCAAAAGTCACAAAATGGTTACGGCAGCAGACGGTGTTCCTGGAGAGGCGCGAACGGTGAGCGGTGACGGCTATGGCTATGTGCCGGAATCGAGCCCCGAAGAGTCTCCTCGGATGGAGCCTCCCCGGATCTGGCCGGCGGCCCGGCGCCGGCCGAGCCGGACGGAGCAGGAGAGTCGTACGACGTCGGGAGAATCGGCATCGGGTTACGGCTACGTCCCCACGGCGACATACGGGGTCATGCCGTCCACACCCCACGGGGGCGCTCCAGCCACGACCTATGGGGTAGTACCGCCTGACGATCATTCGGTCGACCGAGCGAAGGCGGCCGCCTATGGCCGCATGCCGGTCTCCAGCGGAACTTCCGAACCGCGACCCGTCCAGGGGACCACCCGGCCGCTTCAGCCTGTAACGGCACCTGTTCGACCGACCGCTCCGACTATGACGACCGCTGCGGCACCGAGACCGAGGCACACGGCCGGACCGGGGGCAGACGCGCCGTCGCCTCAGTGGGAGTGGTGGGAGCGACTGCGAGACCGTACGTCGCGGTCCCGCATCTTCCTGGCGCTGCGCCGAGTGCGGGCCGTTGCCTCCTGGTTCGCGCTGCTGGTGGTTCTCGTGGCAGTGGTGGTCTCGCCGACGGTCCGCACCGCGCTGGGGGCCTGGGTCGGGTGCCTGTGGCTGGTGGTGTGCTGGTTCGCTCTGGCCCGGGCCAAGACCGTTTCCTGGGCACTGACCTCGGGAGTGTTCGCCTCAGGGATGCCCTTGGCGCTGCTGATCGGCATGGTGAGCTTGTGGGTCTGCAGCGCCGCCGGCGTCACCCCCTCAGACACGTCTGCCTCCCTAGTGGTCGCCTCCGTGGTGGAGGAGGTTCTCAAGCTGACGCCGCTTGCGATCCTCGCTTTGGTGGCTCCGGGGCGGGTGCGCCGTTTCCTGGTGAGCGACTGGATCGTTCTCGGAGTGGCGGCGGGCGCCGCCTTCGAGGCGGTCGAGGAGGTCACTCGCCGTATCGCACTCCTGACCGGTCACGGAAGCAGTTTCCTTGATCGTCTCCTCTGCCCCGAGGGCGGGGTGAGACAGCTGAAGTGCAACGGCGCCTCGACCTACTCGCTGATCCCGTTGTCGGGTGCCTCTGGCGACGTCTTCGTCTACGCCGGGCACGCGTTCATCACTGGGCTGGTGGCCGGGGCGATCGGGCTGGGGATCGTCCTGTGGCGCCGTGGTCGGGTGCATCGCGGTGGATACAGGGCCGCGTTGCAGATTCTCGCCCCGATGGTGCCGCTGTGGACGTGGTGGGTGGCGGTGGTCGACCACATGGGACGCAACGCCTCCGACTACGTACTGTGGTTGCGGACGGGAGGAGAGGCGCCGTCGTGGCCCATCGAGGTGACGGCATCGCTGACCAACTACGGGCACGGACGCAGCGGCATTCTTCTGCTGATGCTGGCTCTGGCCTGGGTCATCGATAGCCGCACACTGTGGGGCGGCGGGTACGTGAGCGCTCTTGAGAGTGACAACTACGGGAACCGCTGGGGCCCGTGGCGGTGGCGCGTCTGGGCTGGAGTGCCACGCAATGCCTTCGGGCGTTTCCTGGCCGACGGCGCCTGCCTGGTCTCCGTCGTCGGGATCGAGTGGCGGTGGGCGTGGATGACGCTCATGGAGGCGGCCGCGTTCCGCGAGCCGAGGCTGCTGCTGACAACTCCCGCGAAGCTGCGGATCGCACGGGAGGAGGCGGCGCGCACCGAGCTGGATCCGGCGCCGGAGCAGTGGTGGAGGGTACGGCTCGCAGGGCTGTGCGCGGTCGCGGCCGGTGTGCTCGTCATTGCCATGGTTCCCGGTCTCACGCGGAGCATGGCCGATGGTCTGGGCGAAGGACAGCCGTACTGGTTGGCGGGGATTCTTGATGCGCTGGGGGCGGCGTGGGAGTCACTGAGCTGGGAACAGAAGCTGGGGCTGATGCTCCTGGCCGGGGCCATCATCCTCCTGTCCGGGGGCACGCTCGGCCTGGCCTTCGAGGTCGGCATGGGCGTAGCCACCGTGTTCGGGGCCGCTCGCGGGGCAGCGGCCCTCATGCGCGACCCGCGGGGCACGGTGGCCCACTACCTGTCCACCCACACCCCAGCCGAGATCGCCCTGGACCTGGCGGCAGCCGCCCTGACCACGGTCGGCGGCGGAGCCGCCAGCGCCATGGGCGGGCAAATGGCCCGCGGCGCCTACGCCGCCACCCGCGAAGCCAAGTACGCCTCCTACCTGTGGCGCACCGACCGAACCGCATGGCGCCACTACGCCCGAAACGCACGCCGCAGACTCATCCACGACGAGACCGGCGCCGTCAGGCTCCAGGAATGGAGCCCACGCAACGGCCTCCACTACCCCGGGCTGCGCACCCCCCGACCCGGACGATCTGACGGCGGCCCCGGCCTGTGGGGCAAGGGAAAGAACTACGGCTCCGCCCGCTCCCAACTCTACGAGGAGCAGATCACCAGAGTCCCCATCGAGCACTCCTACATCGTCAACGGCGTCGAGTTCGATGGCTACGACGGCTTCGCCCTCATCGACGCCAAAGGCCCCGGCTACGCCAACCCCATCAAAGGCAGCTGGTCGAACGAACCAAAGAGCACCTACAAAACCGACCCAGTGACAGGCGAGGTGAAACGCGTCAAGAAAGGGCTCATCGAGACCGCCGAGGACCAGGTCAAAGCCGTGCGAGCCACCGGCACCGACACCCCCATCCAATGGCACATCGCAGAAAAATACACATTCGATGTCCTCAGAGAGAAGCAGGATTGGGGCGAGTTCCCTGCCGAGATCAAGCTCTTCTACACGCCACCCAACTAGCATCTTAATCAATCATCACCGCTAGGAAAGGACAGCGAATATGGAATGGCGCCTACACATGAGGCGGCGGGCGCTTGGCGACCCGGTATCGGAGGGGCGTCGGGTGTGGGAGTGGATCCAGCGGGCCAGGCCCCTGCACCCCTCCTTGGACCTGTGGCGCCCCACCGCCGACAGCCCCCAGGAAGCCGAACAGGAACCACCCATCACCCAGGACCGCTTCCTCCAACGCATCCAGCAGGCCCAAGTCGACTGGGAAAGCGAGAGCTTCGGCGTCGCCCCAGCCTTCTCCGGACAGATCAACCAAGGCAACAAGCTCATGCTGAGCTTCAACAAACCCAACCCCGGTAATGCCGGCATCGTGCTCATGATTGGAGAAGCACTCGGGGCCGCCCTGGACTCCAGCGAGGACCTGGCCGACGCTCTCACGCACACCACCGCCGGCACCTTCACCCCCAACACCATGGGAGCCCTAACCCGTGAAGACATCCCAGTCACCCCCACCCCACCGCCTTACAGATACCTGCCGGGTTGGAAGATGTTCTTCGCCTCCGACTCACCCCACTACCAACGAGCCACCCAGCTAGCCACCCGAACCGCTCCCGTGGCCAACGGAGCCATCTTCACCTTCGGCACCCCCGACACCTACCCCACCATCCTCAACCAATGGTGAACACCCAACTGCTGCACGCGGCCCGCTTCAGCCAACAAGTAAGAACCGCCGACTCCGCCCCTCATCGACCTCCGAAGCACGTGAAACGCCCTCTTGGCTGGGGGCGTGAGGCGCAGGTGAAGAGGAGCGGAATGCCGCCCACAGGCGCCGAGTGTCCATATCTGCAGCAAAGGGGACTCAGCGCCGCTCACCTCACCAGTAGGAACCGCGGAATCATGCGGTTTCCTTGCGAAGGAACGAGGCCGTTCACGGCCTTTGCTGCAGATATGGCCACCTACACCGTCATCTCCCAATGAGGGGCCGCCTCCGGCGCGCACGCCGAGCCCGCTAGCCCGTCAGGAGACGCCGAGGATCGCCTTGATGGGTGCGAGGGTGAAGTAGACGACGAACATCGCGCAGGCCACCCACATGAGCGGGTGGATCTTCCGCGCCCGGCCCTGAGCGACCTCGATGACCAGGTAGGACACGAAGCCGGCCCCGATCCCGTTGGTGATCGAGTAGGAGAAGGGCATCATGATGATGGTCAGGAAGGCCGGCAGGGCGATCTCCGGGGACTTCCAGTCGATGTCGGTCACCTGCATCATCATGAGGAAACCGACCACGACGAGCGCCGGGGTGGCCGCCTCGTAGGGGACCATCTTGACCAGCGGCGCGAAGAACATGGACAGGGCGAACATGCAGCCGGTGACCACGGAGGCCAGGCCCGTGCGGGCCCCCTCCCCCACGCCCGCGGCGGACTCCACGTAGGAGGTGTTGGAGGAGACGCCCCCGACACCGCCGGCGATGGCGGCCAGGGAGTCGACGACGAGGATCTCGCGCGTCTTGGGCGGGTTGCCGTGCTCGTCGAGCAGGTCACCCTCGGCGCCGATGGCGACCATGGTGCCCATCGTGTCGAAGAAGTCGGCCAGCAGCAGGGAGAAGACCAGGAGGATCACCGAGACGATCCCGACCTTGTGCACACTGCCCAGCAGGCTGAAGTGGCCCAGCGTCGACAGGCTCGGCAGGTCCACCGGGAAGCCGTCCAGATGCGGCTCGGACAGGGACCAGCCGGTGAGGTTGTCGGGACCGGGCATCGTCTCGTCGTTGTAGGGGCCCAGGTGGGTGACGGCGTCGATGATGATGGCCAGGACCGTGGCCGAGGCGATGCCGATGAGGATGGCGCCGCGGACCTTGCGCACGTGGAGCACCACCATGAGGAAGAGCCCGAAGAGGAAGACGAGGACCGGCCAGCCCTGGAGGGAGCCGCCCAGGCCCAGCTCCAGGGGGGTGCCGCCGCGGCGCACCATCTTGGCGTCCACCAAGCCGATGAGCGCGATGAACAGGCCGATGCCCACCGAGATCGCGGTCTTGAGCTGGTCGGGGACGGCTTTGAAGACGGCCTCCCGGAAGCCGGTGAGCACGAGGACGAGGATGATGATGCCCTCGATGACAATGAGGCCCATGGCGTCGGCGTAGGTCATGCCCTGGGTGCCCACGAGGGTGTATGCGACCATCGCGTTGATCCCCAGGCCCGCGGCCAGGGCCATCGGGTAGTTGGCGACGACGCCCATGAGGATCGTCATGACCGCGGCGACGAATGCGGTGCCGGCGGCGAGCTGGGCCTCGGTTCCCGGGGGGCTCGCCTTGGACAGGATCGCGGGGTTGAGGACGAGGATGTAGCTCATCGAGAAGAAGGTGACGATGCCGCCACGGATCTCTCGGGAGATGCTCGAACCGCGTTCAGTGATGTGGAAGAACCGATCCAGTCGAGAGACCTGACTGGGCGAGGACGAAGATGAGGCCTTCGTCGGGGTACGTGTGCTCACGGCGGCATTCTTCCAGATCATCACGCGCTGAGCGAAACTGAGCACTGCCGTCATCGCTCCCGCCGGCACTCCCCCGTCGATTAGACCCCGGAATTACTGTCACACCCTCGTGGAAAGATGGTCGGTGAGACCGGAAGGGAGGAGGTGATGGCCGTGACCGAGGCAGCAGAGGACCCGGCCGCCGCGGCAGGTCCGCGCGAGCGGGGCTGGGAGGGATTCTCCTCGGCCACCCGCATCTGGTTCCTCGACGCCTTCCCCACCGGTCCCACCCCGGTGCAGGAGCGGGCCTGGGCCACGATCGGCCGGGGTGAGAACGCCCTGGTCATCGCCCCCACCGGCTCGGGCAAGACGCTCGCGTCCTTCCTGTCCGCCATCGACCGCCTGGGGCGCGAGCCGGCCGCGGAGGAGCAGGGGAACGCGGCGGCGCCAGGGGGCGCGCAGGGCGGGGCCGACGGCGTGAGGGTCCTCTACATCTCCCCGCTCAAGGCGCTGGGAGCGGACGTGGAGCGCAACCTGCGCCGGCCGCTGGCGGGAATCTCCGCCGTCGGCCCCACCCGTCCGATCTCGGTGGGGGTGCGCTCGGGGGACACGCCCGCGCGGGAGCGTCGTCGGCTGCGCAACCACCCGCCCAGCATCCTCATCACAACGCCGGAGTCGCTCTATCTCATGCTCACCAGCGCCGTGCGGGAGACGCTGCGGACGGTGGAGACGGTCATCGTCGACGAGATCCACTCCTTCGCCGGTTCCAAGCGCGGCACGCACCTGGCCGTGTCCCTGGAGCGCCTCGATGACCTCCTGGGGCGGCCGGCGCAGCGCATCGGCCTGTCCGCCACCGTCTCACCGCCGGAGGAGGTCGCCCGCTTCCTCGGCGGGCCGCACCCGGTGACGATCATCTCCGACGACGGCCGGGCGACACCAGAGGTCACAGTGTCCGTGCCGGTGGAGAACATGGCCCGCATTCCGGCGATCTCGGACCGGCGCACCCGGATGGAGCGGGCCCTGGCAGCCCCCGCGAGCGCGGGCGGCGGCCGCGGCTCCCGGCCCTCCGGGATCGGGCGGGGAGGGTCCTCGCAGGCCTGGCGCTCCGATAAGGCGCTGGGCCGGGCCATGGCGGCGGGGCGGACTGACGGGCCCGGTGCGGGGGTGCCCGCCCGGGTGTCGGCCTCGATCTGGCCGCACCTTGAGAACGCGATCCTCGACCAGGTCCTGGCCCACCGCACGACGCTGGTCTTCGTCAACTCCCGGGGCGCCTGCGAGCGGCTCACCGCGCACCTCAACGAGGCCTATGCCGCGCGTCTCGGGGCGGTGGCGCCAGCGCCGCAGGCGCCGGTTCACCGGGAGTCCTGGGAGATGGGAACCGGTTCGCACACCGAGCCCCTGGCGGCGGGCGCCCCGGTGATCGCCAAGGCACACCACGGGTCGGTCTCCAAGGAGCAGCGTCTGGGCGTGGAGCGGGAGCTGGCCGCGGGGGAGCTGAGGTGCGTGGTGGCCACGGCCTCCCTCGAGCTCGGCATCGACATCGGCTCGGTCGACCTCGTGCTCCAGGTGGCGCCGCCCCCGGCGGTCGCTGCGGGCCTGCAGCGGGTGGGGCGCGCCGACCACCGGGTGGGCGGGCGGCCGCGCGGCGTCATCTACCCCGTGGAGCGCACTCACCTGGTGGACGCCGTCGTCGCCGCCGAGGGGATGCGTGCCGGGGCGATCGAGCGCACGGAGCTGGTGTCCAACGCCCTGGACGTGCTGGCCCAGCAGACGGTCGCCGCGGTGAGTGTGGCGGAGGGGCTGACGGCCGAGGCCTGGTTCACCACCGTCAGGCGGTCGGCCCCCTACTCCTCGCTGCCGCGCTCGGCCTTCGACTCGGTCCTGGAGCTGCTGGCCGGTGGCTTCGCCTCGGCGGACCTGGCGGACTTCTCGCCACGGATCGTGTGGGACCGCGCCACCGGTGAGCTCAGTGCCCGGCCCAGCACGCAGCGGCTGGCGGTGGCCTCCTCGGGAACGATCCCGGACCGGGGCATGTTCCCCGTCGTCCTGCCCGAGGGGGCGCAGGATGCCGGGCGGCGGCGGGTCGGGGAGCTCGACGAGGAGATGGTGCACGAGTCCAGCCCGGGCGACATCATCACGCTGGGGACGTCGAGCTGGCGGATCCGCCAGATCACGGGGGACCGCGTCGTCGTCGACCCGGCTGAGGGGCGCAGCGCCCGTCTGCCGTTCTGGAAGGGCGAGGGGCTGGGGCGGCCTGCGGCCACCGGGCTCGCCAAGGGCGTCTTCCTGCGTGAGGCGCAGAGCTCCTTGCCGTCGGAGGCGGGAGCCGGGGAGTCGGAGGGCGAGCGGGCACTGCGGCGGCGGCTCACGGAGGCGGGGCTGGACGCTCATGCCCGCAGCAACCTGCTGGCGCTGCTGCGCGAGCAGTACCGGGCCACCGGCGCCCTGCCGACGGATGAGACCCTGGTCCTGGAGCGCTATGAGGACGAGTCCGGCAGCTGGCGGATCATCGTCCACAGCACGCTGGGTCGGTGCGTCCACGAGCCCTGGGCGATGGCGATCCGGGAGCGGGTGCACCAGCTGCTGGGGGTGCGCCCGCAGACCATCGTGGCCGACGACGGCATCGTCCTGCAGATCCCACCGGTTGAGGGCGGTCTCCCGGGGGCCGGGCTCATCACCTTCGACGCCGCGGAGATCTCCTCCCTGGTGCGCAGCCGGATCGAGACGACGGCACTGTTCGCGGCCCGGTTCCGCGAGTGCGCCGCCCGAGCCCTCCTCATGCCCGCCGCCCGCCCGGGGCGCCGCACGCCGTTGTGGCTGCAGCGGGTCAAGGCCGGACAGCTACTCGAGGCCTCCCGCCAGTTCCAGGACTTCCCCGTCAGCGTGGAGGCGGCGCGCGAGTGCCTCCAGCAGTACTACGACCTGCCCGCGCTCACCGACCTCATGGAGCGTCTCGCCTCCGGCCGGGTGCGCGTCGTCGAGGCCGTCACCAGTGAGCCGTCACCCTTCACCCACCCGCTGCTGTTCGGGTACGCGAGCACCCTGATCTACCAGGAGGACCTGCCCCACGCCGAGCGCCGGGCCCAGTTGCTCTCCCTGGACCCCAAGGCGCTCGACGCCCTGCTGGGCGACGGCGGTGTCGCGGACCTGCTCGACGACGAGGTCCTGGCCCAGGTGGAGGCCGAGCTCCAGCACCTGGCCCCCGGCAGGCGAGTACGCGCCGACGCCGAGGCGATCGCCGATCTTCTGCGTGAGCTGGGACCGTTGAGCGCGGCCGAGCTGGCTGAGCGGTGCACCGACGTCGGCGGGAGGGTCCCAGGGAAGGACGGGCAAGGCGACGGCGCGGACGGGGCCTGTGACGGCTTCGAGGGCGCGGACACGCACGCAGTCGAGCGCGAGGTCGGTCGGGCGCTTGCCGAGCTGGCCGGGGCTCGCCGAGCCGCCGCGGTGAGGGTCGGCGGGCGGGAGCTGTGGGCCCGGGTCGAGGACGTCCCGGCTCTGCGGCGGGCCCTGGGGGCTGAGGTCCCCGACTGGGCGCTGGAGCGGGCCACGGCCGGTGTCGCGGTCAAGCGGAGGGCGGCGGCCCGCTCGCCGCTGAACGACCTGCTTCTGCGCTACGCGCGCACCCACACGACCGTGACACCGCAGCGCGTGGCGCAGGCCTTTGGGCTGGGGGCGGCGGTGGCGGAGGGAGCCCTGGCCGAGCTGGCTGGGGACGGCTCGCTCGTGGACCTGGGTGCGGCGGGGTGGATGGAGCCGGCGGTCCTGGCCCGGGTGCGCCGCCGCTCCCTGGACCGGGCGCGGGCCGCCGTCGCACCGGTTCCACCCGCGGCTCTCCAGCGTCTCGTGCTGGAGCGGGCGGGCCTGGATGAGGCGGGCGGCGGCGTCGACGCCCTGGCGGAGGCCCTGGCGGCGTTGGAGGGTGTGTGGCTGCCGGCCGGCCTGTGGGAGTCGGTGGTGCTGCCCGCGCGCGTGGTCGACTACCGGCCGGCCATGCTCGATGAGCTCATCGCCTCCGGGGAGGTCGTCTGGCAGGCGCGACCCATCGGCGACGCCGCGTCCCGGTCCGGTGCGGCCAGGGTGAGGAGCGGGGCCGCGGACGTCCCCGCTCCAGGCGAGATCGCCTTCTTCCCCACGGACTCCGCCCTGGCGCCGGTCGCTGGGGAGGCGATCGCGCTGGGTGAGCCGGAGGCAGCGGAGGGCCGGGAGACGGGAGTCACCGGGGAGGAGCTCTGGAGGCTGGTTCGTGAGGGGGCCGCCACGGGCCGCTCCTTCGAACCGGTGCGCCGGGCACTGGTGCCCGCGGCCGGGACGCGCACTGCCCCGCCCTCACGGCGAGTGCGCAGCCGCCGGGGCCGTCGCCTCATGATGGGGATGCCGAGCGCCGGGGAGGTGACGGTGGCCGGGCGGCTGTCCTCCGTGGTGGGCTCCACCTCCTGGGTGAGGCTGTCTTCCACCTCGGCGGGCGATGAGGAGCGGGCGATCGCGGAGGTGGAGTCGCTGCTGGACCGCTACGGGGTCGTCTGCCGCGACCTCGCCCTGACCTTCGGCGGCGCGGGAGGGCTCGGGCCGCTCATGCCGGTGCTGCGGCGCATGGAGGAGACCGGGGTGGTTCTGCGTGGCAGTTTCATTGAAGGCTTGGGGCCGGCGCAGTTCGCCGAACGGGAGAGCGTCGAGCGGCTGCGGTCCCTCACCCACGGCCCCGACGGCGCGGCGGCAACACCGGTCGTACTCGATCTCAAGGACCCGGCCTGTCTCGTCGGGCGCGGGGTGCGGTGGCCCGAGCCGGTGCTACCTGCTGGCCTCGGCGAGTCGGCCGGGGGCGGCGGTGGGGAGACGGGTGGCCCGCCGGTCCGGCGCCAGGGGGCGAGCGTCGTCGTGCTGGGTGGTGCCCCGGTGCTCTACGCCTCGGAGAACCTCAAGGTCCTCATCTCCTACACGTCCGAGCGCGAGGAGCTGGTGCGCGCCCTGGCCGCGCTGGCGGCCGACAGGCAGGCGACGTTCGCGCGCCAGGGGGCGGCGATCAGGCGCCGCACGGTGGTGGAGACCCTCAACGGGGTCACCACGCTGGCGCCGGCCGTGAGCGACCTCCTGAGTCAGGCCGGATTCGTGCGCGACCCCAAGGGGATGCGGCTCGCCGTCGGCCCCTCCGGGGCCACCTGGCGATGAGTGGGCCGACTCCTCACCGGTAACGGAAGCCGGCCCACGGTGCGCTCGACACGCTCACAATGAGGGCATGGCAGATCCGCACCCCGTCACCGGAGCGTTCTTCGATTCCCCGGTCCCTCCCGGGACCGGATGGCCAGACGATCCCGCTACTGCCGCCACCCCCGTGGCCCGATCGGCCGCCGATGTGGCGCGCCTGGCCGACTCGTCGTCCGATCTGCCCGAACTCGACGCCCGGATCACGGTGTGCCGTGCCTGCGACCGGCTCGTGGCCTGGCGTGAGGAGGTGGCCCGGACCGGCCGTCGCGCCTCCTTCGCCCATGAGCCGTACTGGGGGCGACCGGTGGCGAGTGTCGGGTCGGCGGATGCCCGCATCTACGTCGTCGGGCTGGCACCCGCGGCCAATGGGGCGAACCGCACCGGCCGCATGTTCACCGGGGACCGCTCCGGGGACTGGCTGTGGGCGGCCTTCCACCGGGCGGGCCTGGCGACATCCCCCACCTCGACGGCGGCCGGCGACGGGCAGCGACTCACCGGGGCGCGCATGGGCGCCGCCGTGCGTTGCGCCCCACCCGCCAACAAGCCGACGACCGTCGAGCGCGCCACCTGCGCGCCGTGGCTCGCCCGCGAGATCGCCCTCATGCCTGAGATCAGGGTGCTGCTGGCGCTGGGCGGGATCGGATGGGGCGCGGTGCTGCGGGTCACCCGGGAGGCCGGATGGGCCCTCCCCCGCCCCCAGCCGCGCTTCGGCCACGGGGCGACGGCGGAGCTGACCAGGCCCGACGGCAGGGCGGTAACGCTGCTCGGCAGCTACCACCCCAGCCAGCAGAACACCTTCACCGGTCGCCTCACCGAGGCGATGCTCGACGAGGTGCTGGCGACCGCCAAACGCCTCGCTGACACACGATGACCGACTGCGGCTGACGCGCAATCAGGAGCGGTTGGGCAGGATGGCCTCGAGCTCGGCGAGGGTCCGCGGCGTCTGCTCCGCGGGGGCGTCGGTCTCGGCGCTCTCGGTGTCGTCGGTGGCCGCGTCGTCCTGGGGCATGTCGATCCCGAGGGCCAGGGACAGATCGGCGACGGCGGCGCGGGCCGAGGCGGCCCGCTCGCTGGGCGTGTCACTGGACTCGGCTCCGGCGGGTGCGGGTGAGGGCTGCTCCGCGGTTGCCTCGAGCGGCTTGGCGGCACTCGCAGCATCGGGGGCTGAGGAGGCCGACGCCGCGGCGGTCGCCCTCTCCAGGTCTCCCAGGTCGAGCCCCACCAGGCGGCTGCTGCGTTCCTCGGAGGCTTCCTCGGGAGAGTCGGCCGTGTGACGGCGGCGCGTCGAGGTGGCCGCGCGGCGGGAGCGCTTCGCAGCGGGCTTCTGCTCGGACGCGGCGGACTTCTTGGTGGTCTTCGTCCCGGGCTCCTCCGTCTGCTCCTCGGCCGCGGGTGCAGTGGCATCCGTGCCGGCGGCGCCGTCCTCGGCTTGAGCCTCCTGGGCGTCGGAGTCGGTGGTGGTCTTCACGGCATCGGCGGGAGCGTCGGCGTTCTGAGCTGAGGACTCCGTACCGGTTCCCTGACCGGGGGCGTCCGCTACGTCGGCCGAGTCCTCGGCGGGGGCACCGCCCGGCTCGGCGTCGACGTCGTCGCCCTGCTCGGCGGCGAGCTCGGCGATGCTGCGGCCCTCGCGCAGGTCGAGCCCGTTGGTGCTCAGCGGCACCATGAGGTGGTCGTCGACCCGGGAGGGGTTGATGGGCCACTCCGGACCCTGGTCGGGCAGGTCGGTCTCGGAGTGGGCGCCGCAGCCGTGGTCCAGGGAGACGACGCTGCCGTCGTCGGCGGCCCACTCGTTGGCGCACACGCCGAAGATGGCGCGCAGGGCGCCGGCCATCGGCACGAAGAAGCCGCAGGTGGAGCAGGTGGCGTGGGCCTTGCGGACACCCTCGGCGTCGGGGCCGTGGTCGCCGCCGTACCAGCGCTCGGCGGCGCTGGCGACGCCCTGAGCGCTCAGGACTCGGGGACGGCCCAGGTCGAGCTCGTCCAGGGCGACGGCGTCGGCGTCCTCACCAGTGGCCTCCCACCCGGGCTCGAGGCGCTCGTCGGTCTCCTTGCGGGGCAGGCGGTCGGAGCGGGTGATGTCACCGGGCTCGAGGCGCTCGGCCCACGGGACCCAGGCGGGCGCGAGGAGGGCCTCCTCGCCGGGGAGGAGCTCCACCTCGCAGACGGTGGCGGTGCGGCCGCGCGGGACGCGACTGAGGGTGACCGCCCAGCGCCAGCCGCGGTAGCCGCTCAGGGTGCAGTCGAACAGGTGGGTGACGAGGCGCTCGGCGTCGGGCGCGGCGGCCACGTACTCGCCGACGGTGATGGGGTCGGTGACCTCCTCCAGCGCGTGGCGGGCCAGCTCGATGGCCGCCGGGGAGGTGAGGGTCTTGTCCTTGGCGGCCTGGGCCTGCTCAGCGGGGGTCGGCAGGGCGCCGGCGCGCGGCACGGGGGCCGGCGTCGGAGAGGACGAGGCCGCGTCCGGTACCGGGCGCTCCAGGGTCGCCGTGGAGGTGCGCGCCCCGGTGGCGGCGCCCGCCGGTGAACCCGAGTCGGTCCCGGTTGCGGGCTCGCCTGAGGCGTCGGTGTGAGAGTCGATCGTGTCGGTCACCCGGCCAGTGTAGGGGAGGCTCCTGGAACTGCCCCGGCCCGCACGGGTTGGCCTGGGCACACCACCCCGTTCGCCCACACTTCGACCGAATCTTCATAATCGACACAGATACGCGTCGATTGTGAAGATTTTGTTGGTGAGTCAGCGAGTGGACCGTCAGCTCGCCTCGACCGAGACGATGCGGTGGACGGCCACGGTCAGCTCGGTCTCACGCACGACGTCGCGCAGGCGCACCCGCCCGGGCTCCACGGCCATGACCCGCACCTGCCGCTCCTGCACGGCACCGTCGGGGCCGGCCAGGCTCAGCCTCAGCCGCGAGCGCGAGGACTGGGCCTGGCGCAGCACCGCCAGGGCGTGCACCGGGTCGGTGGCCACAGCCGTCTCCCCAGCGGCCTGCAGCGCCTCCTGCCCCACGCGCAGCCGCCCTACAAGAGTCGTCAGCTCGCGTCTTCCGGGCCGACGTCGTCGCACCAAGTGCTCGCTGCCGGGGCGCGTCGGCTCGGGGGCCCGGCGGGCCTGCTGCGCGGTGGCCGGCCCGACCACCAGGTGGCCGCTGGCGTCCTCGGTCACCGGCGCCAGCCCGGTGGCGCGCAGCTCGCGCAGCACCTGCCCGGCGCTGGCCGTGGCCACGAGGATCCCGGGAGCCACCTGGTCCAGGCCGAGGTCCTTCAATCGCGGCTCGGCCAGGAGCCCGGCGGCCGTGGCCTCGTCGCCGATCCGCAGCAGCGCGGATACGGCCCGCACGCGCACCGCCCCGTGGTGGCGGGCGGCGTCCTGGATGAGAACGCTCAGCGAGTCCGGCAGGGGCGTGGGACTGTAGCGGCCGATCTCCTGGGTGATCTCCTCGGCCCGGTAGCCGACGTCGAGCGCGCCGCGCACCGACTCGGGCGTGAAGCGCACCGTGAGCGCTCCGCCGCGCGACTCGACGACGCTCGTGCGTTCCAGCAGCGAGGCCAGCTCGGGGGCGGGGCGGCCCGGCACGATGGCGGTGAGGTCGGACTGGACGAGGATCATCTCGACGGCGGCCGGCAGGTCTGCGGCGAGCGCCGCCTCCAGGGCGGTGAGGGCCTGGTCGTCCGACAGCGGCTCGGCGTGTGCCTCGCCGCCCGCCTCCTCGGCGCGGCCTGCGTCTCCGGGGTCGGTGGGGCCGCCGCTGAGTCCGGGGGCCTGCTCGTCGAGGCTCGCCGCAGCACGTCGGGCGAGGATCCTGCCGGCCTCGGTCAGCGCCCCACCGCCGGTGATCCCGAGGGTCTCGGCCTCGGCCAGGACCGCGGAGATGGCCCCACCGGGAATGAGGCGCCGGGGGCTCTGCCAGGTCAGGGCCGCCCGCACGAAGGCGGGGGTCGCACTGGCGCCTGGCGGGAGATCACCCAGGAGGGCGAGCACCCGAGCGCGCAGTCGCGCCGCCCACCCGGCCTCCAGGTCCGGGCCGAGAACGGCGCGCAGAGTCCCGTCGTCATCGCGGGTGCCCGTCAGCCAGGGGGTGCGGGCGCTGCCCGACCAGGCCAGGACGAGCGGCGCCCAGCGCTGCGGGAGGCTGTCGGTGAGCCAACCGGCGGCCTGGGAGGAGGGCACCCAGGCGGCGCCGTCCTCGTCGAGCCCCAGGAGCCCGGCGGCCGCGGCGATCTCGATGATGCGGGCGGCGGCGTCGGCCTCCAGGTCGAGCGCATCGGCAGTGCGGGCCAGAGCGCGCGCGCTCACTCCACCGGTGCGGCGAATCGTCCCACCCTCGCGGCCCCACTCCTCCAGGAGGGCGGCCACAAGCCGGACGGTCTCCTCAGCGTGGAAGGAGGCCTCGGAGGCGACGACGTCGGCTCCCACCGTCTCCAGGTCGCCGGCCTCGGGGGCGGTCAGGGGCTCGCGGGTCAGGCGGCCGCCGCGCAGGGCGAGAGCGACCTGGCGCGGCAGGATGAAGCGGGTGCGCCCGTGGGCATCGCTGCTGCGCTCCAGCCAGCCGCGTTCGATGAGCAGGGCCGCACCCGGTGCGGTACCGCCCGCGCGCAGGGTGCCAGCGGGCGGCCCCCAGGTGAGGGCCTGGAGCATCTCCACGGAGGCCACCGGGATAATCGGCTTGCCGCCTCCGCCGGCGGTGTCCTCGCTCAGCTCCTCCAGGGTGGGTGGCAGCTGCTCTGCGCTCAGGGACTCAGCGGCCCAGGGCCCCAGGCCGAAGGGGTGTGGCCCGAAGGCGGTCTCGAGCGCGGCCACGGGCCTGCCCTCGATGACGAGCGCCAGCCGGCCCAGGTGCTCCAGCGCATCGGTGACCTGCTCAGCAGGCAGCGGGAGGTGGGCGGCGACCAGCCCAGCCAGGTCAACACTGTCCGGGTCGGCCGGGGTGGCCGGGGTGGCCGGATGGTCTGCGGGACAGCCGAGAGGCTCGCCGCCGGCCGGTTCGCCGCTGGCCCCACCGGCACCGCCGACCCGCCTGTTCCCGACCACCTCGGCAACCTCGGTCGGCCCGGCCCCGCCCGCCCGGCCCGACTCATCGGGCCGGCTGAGTGCCACCACCGCCTCGGCCACGGCCAACGTCGGGGCATCCAGCCCGGCCAGGGCGTGCTCGATGCTGCCGGGAGCCCCGGCGCGGGTCGCCAGCGCCAGGAAGGAGGAGGACGGCGGCGCGGCCAGGTCCGGGCGCGCCACCAACAGGGCGGCGACCTCGCGGTCCGGCAGCGCCGTCAGGTGCACGGCGAGGTCCTGGGTGGAGGCGGAAGGGCTCATCCGCACCAAAATACGCCCCCGCCCCAGTCACGGACAGAGCCGGGCGGGCCTGAGAACGGGACCAGCGCCGATCGTCAGTGCCGGCTACTCGTCCTCCGTCCCCTCGGAAGACTCCGAGTCCTCCCTCGTCTTGAAGGCGGTTCCGAGGGCCAGGCCCATCGCCCACCCCACCGGAAGCCACAAGAACCAGGGGCCGGGTGCCGCCACCCCCATCGCGACTCCCAGCATGGTGCCGTAGACCATGGGCCAGAACCACGGCGTCGCCGGCCCCTGATCCGCCTTGAAGGCCTCCTCGATCACCTCCGACCAGCCAGCCCTGCGACCGCGCTGACCGGCGCAGGAGTCCTCGTGGTCGCCTCCAGTCTGATTGAGTTCATGTTTCATACCACCACCCTAAACAGACCACCTGATTGGATACCTCATCCTATGGAAGGAGACTCGGCCGGGCCTCGGGGAGGGCATCGATGTCCACATCGGATACAAAGGGACCGCACCACCCCTGAGGCCAGCAACACGAACCGCAGAATCATGCGGTTTTCTTTCGCAGGCTGAAGTCCGTCTCGCGCCTTTGTCACCGATTTGGACACGACCCCGCAGATGTCCCCCTTCCTGGTCCCTTGTCGCGCCTCCCGACCCGCGTCCGGGGCTCGGGCCCGCACCCCACGGCTCGCACGCCACCGCGGCAGCTCAGGATCCGGGCCATCCGGCACGCGCGGATGAGCTGAATGTTGACGTGACGTCACTGTCGGTAGCACTGTCAGCCACGCGCACCCGGGTATGACGCCTGCCGGCCCGCCCCTCCCGCTGGAAGAGGAACGTCTCCTCCGTCACGGCGGCGCGCTGCCCCGGCTTGGGATACTCCCGCCCATGTCCGCTACGCCCAGCGATCCTGCGTCCCCGGCGCCGTCGGCCCCCGACGGCCCGCTCATCGTCCAGTCTGACAAGTCCGTCCTCCTGGAGGTCGCCCACCCCCAGGCCGGGCAGGCCCGCCGCGCCATCGCCGCCTTCGCCGAGCTGGAGCGCGCCCCCGAGCACATCCACACCTACCGGATCACGCCGCTGGCCCTGTGGAACGCGCGCGCCGCGGGCCTGGACGCGGAGACGGTCGTCCACACCCTCATCACCTACTCGCGTTTCCCGGTGCCGCACGCCCTGCTCACCGAGATCGCCGAGACGATGAGCCGCTACGGCCGCCTCCAGCTCCTCACCGACCCCGCCCACGGCCTGGTCCTGCACGCCACCGACGTGCCGGTCCTGGAGGAGGTCATGCGCTCCAAGCGCACCAAGGGCCTGCTGGGGACCCGGCTCGGGGAGGCCGACGTCGTCGTCCACCCCTCCGAGCGCGGTCACCTCAAGCAGGTGCTCATCAAGCTGGGCTGGCCGGCCGAGGACCTGGCCGGCTACGTCGACGGCGAGGCCCACCCCATCACCCTGACCGACTCCCCCGACACCTTCCAGCTGCGCCCCTACCAGTGCGAGGCGGTGGAGAGCTTCTGGGCGGGAGGCTCGGGTGTGGTCGTCCTACCGTGCGGGGCCGGCAAGACCCTCGTGGGCGCGGCCTCCATGGCCAAGAGCTCGACGACGACGCTCATCCTGGTCACCAACGCGGTCTCGGCGCGTCAGTGGAAGGAGGAGCTCATCCGCTTCACCACCCTGACCGAGGAGGAGATCGGCGAGTACTCCGGCTCGCGCAAGGAGGTCCGCCCCGTCACGATCGCCACTTACCAGGTGCTCACCACTCGCCGCAAGGGCGTCTACCCGCACCTGGACCTGCTGGACTCCCATGACTGGGGGCTCATCGTCTATGACGAGGTCCATCTCCTGCCAGCCCCGATCTTCCGCATGACCGCGGACCTGCAGGCGCGCCGCCGCCTGGGCCTGACGGCGACCCTCGTGCGCGAGGACGGCCGCGAGGACGAGGTCTTCAGCCTCATCGGCCCCAAGCGCTACGACGCCCCCTGGAAGGACCTGGAGAACCAGGGCTGGATCGCCCCGGCGGTCTGCACCGAGGTGCGCCTGACCCTCGACGCCGGTGAGCGCATGGCCTATGCGACCGCCGAGCCCGAGGAGCGCTACCGCCTGGCCGCCTGCTCACCGCGCAAGCTGCCGATCATCGAGGCCCTCCTGGCCCGCCACGAGGGCGAGTCGGCCCTGGTCATCGGCCAGTACGTGGACCAGCTCACCGAGATCGCCGAGCACCTGGACGCCCCCGTCATCACCGGGGCGACGACGGTGCGCGAGCGCCAGCGCCTCTACGACGCCTTCCGCTGCGGAGAGATCCGCACGCTCGTGGTCTCCAAGGTCGCGAACTTCTCCATCGACCTGCCCGGGGCGAGCGTGGCGATCCAGGTCTCGGGCTCCTTCGGCTCACGCCAGGAGGAGGCCCAGCGGCTCGGGCGGATCGTGCGCCCCAAGGAGGACGGTCGCCAGGCCCACTTCTACACGGTCGTCGCCCGCGACACCGCCGACCAGGAGTACGCCGCCCACCGGCAGCGCTTCCTGGCCGAGCAGGGCTACGCCTACGCCATCCTCGACGCCGAGGACCTCACCGCGAACAGCTGAGCCCGGCCCGAC
>ERZ773007.191-NODE-191-length-31162-cov-4.709519_pt1 | contig 31162 bp, 23 predicted proteins | sample MGYA00580665_ERZ773007 | MGnify/ENA primary metagenome ERZ773007 (study PRJEB29015, sample SAMEA2738122) | human oral metagenome | biome: human oral; feature: human-associated habitat; material: saliva | place: China | collected 2167 ... | reverse complement strand
AGACGCCAGCGGCGTGCCGCCAGGCGGCCGAAACGGTCCTCGGGCGTAGGCATGAGCCCGAGCTCGTCGGCGAGGGACTCGGCATACAGGCCCCAGCCCTCATCGCAACCGGGCACGGAGCCCAGGTAGCGCTGCCAGGCGGTCAGGCGCGTGCTGGTGGCATGCGCGCCGACGTGGACGTGGTGACCCGGGACCGACTCGTGCAGGACCGTGGTCCGCTCCATCCACGGCCACACCAGCTGCTCGCCGTCAGCCAGGGAGCGCATGACGACGCCGGGCCGGCGCTCCCCGCCGGTACCGCGCGGCTCCTCGTAGCGGACGGCGCCGTCGCCGGGCTCCCCGAGGCGCACCCGGGGGCGGCCCAGGCCGTCGGGCGGGTCGAGGATCCGGCCGACGACGGCGTCCCAGGCCTCGTCGGCGACCTCCTGCGCCCAGATCGTGTAGTCCTGCGCGCGCACGGCGCGGGTCGGGTCGGCGCGCAGGTGCCGGTTGAGGCTGCCGGCATCGGCGCCGGGCCCCAGGACGTCGGCAGCGATGGCGTCCTGCTCGGCGATGACCCGCCCCAGCTCCTCGGTGGCCCAGGCGTATGTCTCCTCGGGGTCCACCCGGGTGCCCAGGACGCGGCGCATCCACAGGGCGTGGCGCTGCGGGCCGACGCCCTCGGCCTGGGGCGCCCGCGGCGAGAGCGTCGTACGCAGGTGGGAGGCGAAGTCCAGCGCGGCGCGGCGGGCGACGATGTCCGCCTCCTGGAGCTGGACGTGCAGGGTGGCCGGCAGGTCCTCAGGCAGCGCCTGGGTCCGGCGTCGGGCGAGGTCACGTGCCTGCCCGGCGACGACGTCGACCTGGCTGAGCGGGGCAATCGCACCGGCCTCGGCGGAGGCGGCCAGGGAGGCGGCCAGCCCCTCCAGTGCGGTGGGCAGCGCCTCCAGGCGGGTGCGGTGCAGGTTCCAGGCGTCCTCCCACTTGGCCTCGGCCTCGGCGAGGTCCGCCTCGTCGGAGCCGGCACGGTCCGGGGTCTCGGGGGGCCGGTGCAGCTGGCGGGCGATCTGCTGGAACGGAGAGGAGAGGAAACCGAGGTTTCCGCCCTCCTCCCCGGCGGAGATGAACTGGATGGAGGTCTCCAGACGCTCCAGGAGGTGGCGGCGCAGGAGCTCGTCGGAGCCGGTCGAGTGGTCGACGGCGGCCACGCGGTGGCGCAGGGAGCGCTCGGCACTGAGACGCTCGGCCAGCCCCGCGGGCGAGTAGTCGGGCAGGATGGTCCCGCCGGGCAGTCCGGTGCGTGCGGCCGCCTCAGGGTCGTGGGCACACAGGAGCTGGGCGTACTCGTCGGCAAGGTCGCGCAGGACGACGCCGGCCGCCGCGGTCTCGGAAGGCGAATGGACCGAGGAGCGGGTGGCGGACTGGGCGGAGGTGTGGGCGGCGGGCGCCGCGGAGGCGGCCGCCTCGACCTCTCGCACGCTCAAGGGGGCACCGGCCGTGCGGACGGCCCGCCAGGTTCCTGAGCTCGGGTGCTGCGGATGAACCGGCGGCCGCTCGGGCGGCCCGGTGCTCACCGGGCTGGTGGCGGGGGCGGGTGCGACGTCCGCCGTGTCGGCGGGGGCGTCCTGCGGGTGGGAGCCGACCGCAGATGCAGCGGGTCCGGTTGGAGAGTACTTCGAGGAGTGATCGGTCATAACAAGCAGGCCTTTCGCATCACTCGCCGCATGGCGGGCGGGCCCGGCGGCGACATTGCCGTCTCACCAGGGTGCCAGGAAGCGGAACAAAGGTCCATAGGCGTCGCAGATCTGACGGCGAAGAAGATTGGATGAATTGGTGGGCGCCCCGCTCTGTTCGAGGGCGGTGGGTGCAGGCGGGAACTGGTACTGGTGCTGGCCCAGCCCCAGGGCACGTGACTCAACGATGAGCCCGGGCCGGGACCTCGGTAGCGGGCGAGGGAGCGGGACTCCCTGTCCCCTCCTGCCGGTGCGGAGGCCCGAGAGGGACTGGCCGGCGATCAGCGGGGGCTACCGGATAGCGGTCGAGGGGCATCGATGGCGGCCGGCCGATGAGTAGGAGCCCAGCAGCCTGACACGCATAGCCGTCGACCGCGGCGCGGAGCCGCAAACAGTACGGGTCATCAGTGCTCCTCTCATCCTGGACGGGCCGGGACGCCCCGGTGCGGGGCGCTCGTCGAGCCGTTGTTGCGCCGTGATGGTTGTGACACGATTGAAGGACGCTGCAGTGGCGGTGTCAAGGATCTGCGGCCACGGTTCACCCATACCGATATTCGCGCAGGTCAGAGGCATCTTGACGATCTGGGCGCATCGCTGCGCTGCCGCCGATGGGAGCGCTCACGGGAGGGCGTTCACCACCGTCGATCCGTACCCTCCGGACCCGGACTGGCCGCATGGTGGTCACTCGTCATTGACAGCACGTGCCAGGTGTGCGCAACACGGCCCCTCCCTATCCACCCCGCCGCCTCCTGGACCACCGCCACACCCCAACCGGCCGCGCCTGCCCACCGACTCCAAGGCCGCTGCAACACCCCCCGGTCGGCCTCATCTTCACGCCGAGCCCTCGTCATCCCCCAGCGCTTTCAGGCCTGCCGCCAATGCTGACGGGGACATTCCACGCGGCCAGGTGCGTCTCGCTCCAGGCGGGGGCATTCGACGCCGTCGGGGACAGCAATCCCGTCCCCACACGCGCAACACGTCCCCGGCCGGAAGAAAAAGTCCCCGCACGCGCAGGATGTCCCCACATGCCAGCGAGCTCTCGGAGACACGGCGTACGTTGGTCGTGTCCAATGCCGCGCGCCTTCCGCTGAGTCGGGGGCACCGGTGCCCGCGGATGGCGACCGACAGCACCACCACCGCCGACACCACCTTCGTCCGCGCAGCCTTGCGCACCATCGTCACGATTGGAGACAGCTGATGACCGCTAAGAAGACCCTCAAGAAGACGGGCGACCGCACTCTCATCATCTACGCCCACCCCTACGACGGCTCCTTCAACCACGCCGTGCTCGAGGCCGCCACCTCCGCCCTGGACAAGGCGGGCCGGCCCTACGACGTCGTCGACCTCTACGCCGACGGCTTCGACCCGCGCATGCCCGCTGAGGAGCTGGCCCTGTTCACGGAGGGCGGCACGCTGGACCCGCTGGTGAGCCACTACCAGAAGCTCATCGAGGGGGCCTCGCGCATCATTGTCATCTGCCCGATCTGGTGGAGCGAGGTGCCCTCCATCGTCAAGGGATTCGTCGACAAAGTCATGAAACAGAACTGGGCCTACCACCCGACGGCCTCCGGGGTGAAGGGGCACCTCACCCACATCCAGCAGGTGCTGGTGCTCACCACCTCAACCGCCCCGACCTGGTTCCTGCGCCGGTTCTGCGGCAACTACGTCGGCTCGGTGTTCCTGGGAGCCGTCCTCAAGCAGCTGGGCATGGGCGGGCGAAGCTGGGTCAACTTCGGCAAGGTCGGCAAGACCGGCCGACGCCAGCACAAGAAGCACCTCAAGCGCGTGGCCCGGCTCGTGGTGAAGTGACGCATGAGCCCCGGTGTGACCGCGGCGCGCCAAGCCGAGCTGAACTCGGGACGAGACGAGTCCCGAACACTGGCGGAGATCCTGGCCATCACCCATTCCGCACTTCTGACGCAGGTGGTGCCGGAGGCGCCCGAGGGGCTGGTTGAGGCGGCCAAGCGCGCCGACTCGCTCGGCATCCTGGCCCGTATGCAGACCATGGGCGAAGCGCTGTATACGCACCTTGGTCGCTCCGCCTGCCTGGATCTCGCTGACCACCCGGTCGACACGGTCCGGGGCTGGGCGGTCTTCGCCCTGGTCTCCCAGGAGAAGGACGCCGACGTCGACACGCTGTTGGCCCTGGTGCGACCGGCCGCGGACGACCCGCATTTCGGAGTGCGCGAGTGGGCATGGATGGCGGTGCGACCGCACTTGGTGCCCCGGCTCGACGAGGCGATCCTCGCGCTGCGACCATGGACCTCGGAACCCTCGGAGCGCATTCGGCGCTTCGCCAGCGAGTCGCTGCGTCCACGGGGCGTGTGGGCGCGGCACATTCCCGCGCTCAAGAAGGAGCCCGAGCGGGGCCTTCCGCTGCTCGAGCCGCTGCGTGCCGACTCCTCCCGCTATGTGCAGGACTCCATGGCGAACTGGATCAACGACGCCGCCAAGACCCAGCCCGCCTGGGCCAGGGAGCTCTGCGAGCGCTGGCAGGAGGAGTCGCCCACCCCGGCCACTGAACGGATCATCAAGAGAGCGCTGCGTTCGATCCGGTGATGTTGTCGGCCAGCTGGTGGCCGAACCCGGACGGGCTGTCCTCTCAGTAGTCACGCACCCCTCGACGGGAACATTCCACGCGGCCGGGTGCGTGTCCTTCCGGACGGGGGCATTCGACGCCGTCGGGGACAGCAAACCCGTCCCCGAACGCGCGAGACGTCCCCGACCGGAAGGGAGTGTCCCCGAACGCGCGAGACGCCCCCGTCAGCGAGGGGTCCGGGAAGACCAGAAGAAGAACTCAGCCGCCCCGGCCGCCATCGAGCCGGGTATTCTTCGCGGTACCCGGCAGTAATTCCGGAGGGCGACGCGACGAATGACCGGCTCGACGAGAGAAAGAGTCAGAGATTGACCTGGCGGGAGATGATGCCGGCCTTGGCGCGGCGGACCTCGGGGCTCAGGGGGCTGGTGTCGGCCAGTGCTGCCTCCAGGCGCTTGCCCATGGCCTGCAGCGGCTTGGTGAGCTCCTCGGCCTCCGTGCCGGGGACGAGCTCCCACACCGGGATGGCCAGGCCGTTGGCCCGGAAGGCGCCGACGAAGCGCGCCCCCTCCTCCAGGTCGGACTCTCGTGCGGCGTAGATGCGGGCGAAGGCGTTGAAGAACTCGTCCTCGTCCTCCCCGCGCGCCCAGCGAACGAACTCCTTGGCGCCCAGTCGGCACCAGTAGGCGTGCTCGACGCCGGGAACGGGCCGGGTCGGGGCGATCTCCTCCTTGGCGCGCTCGATGGCCTCCTCGATGACCTGGCGTGCCTGCTCGTTGTCACCGGCGGCCTGCGGGTCGATCCAGAAGTCGAAGGTCTCGCGCACGGAGACCACCGGCGGCTCAGTGGTGTCGAGGATGTCCTGGAGGCGTGGTCCGGGCTCGGGCAGGCCGTCGGTGCGCAGGGCCTGGCCCTCGGGCAGCTCGAGGGTGGCCAGGACGGCGGCGGCGACGTCGCGGGAGGCGTCCCCAGAGTGCATGGAGGTCTGCATGGCCACGAGGACCTCGCCGTCAGAGCGCTTGAGCCCCTGGACGAACTCGGGGAGGAGCGTGACGAGCTGAACCTGCTTGCCCCCGTACTCCTTGGTCAGGCGCACGGTGGCCGTGGCGGCCGGGATGATCTGGGCCATCGCCACGAGGTCCTCCTCGGCCGGCAGACCGGCGAAGGGGCGGGCGACGAACTCGATGCTCTGCTTGCGGGGCTTGGCCGACGCGGCGGCCGGACGGCGCCCGTGGCGCTTCTTCTTCGACATGCCCGTCAGCCTACCGGCCACGTGGCGCCCCACCGGGGTCGACGACGGCCCGTCGCCGCCCCATGACGCGCCTCACGGCAGTTCTCCCCATCGGTTTCCCCGACGTCACAGGGAGAACAGTCTCGCCGCTGCAAGGAGTGAGGAATGCTAGTCCCATGCGATTCAGTGCGGTGGGCCTTCGGCACCTGGGGATCCGTGTTGCTCGAACGGCCTGGAGCAGCCGCCTGTTCAAGACCGCACTGGTGTTCGTCGTCATCACCGTGTTCCTCACGCTCGCACAGGCGTGGGCTCAGCAGCGACCGGTCATGGCTTCCTCCCTCACTCAACCGGAGGCGCCGGCGTACTCAACCTGGCAGGCCTCGGCCGAGGCGAATGAGACGACGTCATGCGACACCTCCACTAGCACGAGCCCCGCACCAGGGGCCCAGTGGGGCGAGGCCTGGCGCTTCGACAGCGGAACCGACCCATCCATGACTCTGAGCTCCCCCGTGATCCACCGATGCGGGAACTACCTCGTCGTGGAGTCCCGCGAAGAGAAGGACACCCTGCGCGGTTACCTCCTTGACAAGGCAGGCCCAAAGAAACTGTGGGAGCTGACGAACAAGAGCATCAACCTATGGGGATCCCCTTGGTGGGGCGGACACTTGGTTCTGAACCACGAGATTCTCGATCCGGCCACCGGGCGCACAGAAACAGCCCCGTGGTCCTCAGACAACTGGCCGTACATCATCTCCCCTCATCTCATCATCACCTGCGACTCCTACTGGAACACCAACCGGTGCAGCGCCTGGGACTGGAGCGGCGGGCGCCCCACTCGGCGCTGGGAGCGCAGGTACGACACCCAAACCAACCCTCAGCCGTCAGGAATCGCTGGAGATGACGCCACTGGAAGCATCCTGGTGTCGACTGCCTCGGCTGACAACAGCCAAGCGGCAAGGACTGGTCTCATGAACCTCGCTGACGGGAGTGTTCGCAACGACTGGGCGGGCGAGGAACTGGGGAGGGAATCGACATACATCCCCGCGCAGGACGGGTGGATCCACATCCCGCGGGACTCCGAGACCGCTGAGGCCTACTCCCTTCAAGGAGAGCCGAGGGGGACATTCCCCCTCTCCGGGAGCAATGCAGCGCTGCTCCTGTCGGAGTCGGGAACCCCCACCGTGGAGCAGTTCCCGCGAGCCTACGAATCGGGCGACCTCTCCTGGGCCGCGTACACCGTCGAGTGCACTTCCGCCAGCGCCTGCACCTTCAACGGCACCCCCGTGACGCTGCCCCTCGAGGAACGCCTCGACCGGACTCCGGGACGGGGCACGCTGCAGCTCGGCTGGCATCTCACCGGTGACCGACACATCCTGGCGGCCCCGTTCGCATTCAGCCGCCAGTGGAGCCAGTCGACAAACGATGAAACGTCCCTCGTCATCGACACCCGCACGTCGCAGGTCATCGCCCCTCCGGGGAGATTGGCGCATATTCAGGCCAATCTCACCGACTCGCACCTGATGATCGGCATCCACGGGACCGAGATCGTCGGCTACATGCCCACCGCGTGACGGTCCGCCTACACCCGCACCGCGGTTGCCGTCGACGTCGCGGCAGCGGCATTGGCGACCGCATCACGACGTCGTGCCACCGCCGTTTCCACGGCGGCCACGAGGCGAGAGATCCGGTCCAGCTCAGCCAGCGCCGCAGCCGGAGCGATCTCGCCTTGATCCAGGCTGTTGGTCAGCTCTCCCAGCCTCCGATTCTGGTGGCCGACCCAGTTCTGGACGGCCTCGACATGGAGCCCTGACCGACGGCGGCTTGCGGATCGCACCATCCGAGTCACCGATCTCAGGTTCTCAAGAACCGGTTCCTGCAGCTTGCCCCAGACCTGCTCCCAGGTCGGGGACATCGTCAGCATGGACACGGTGTCCACGATGACGTCGTCGCCGTCATCAAGGGCTGCGGAGCGCCGCTCGAGCTCCAGGGCCTCGTGTTGAACACTCTTGCTGAACCAGTCGATGCCTCGAGGTTCACCGAATCTGTTCCAGGCTCGTGCAACGTCGTCATACTCGGCCTCGAAGCGCTGGTAGCGCTGTGCGAGCTGATGTGACTCCGGTGAACCGGGCTCGAGCGTTCCCACGCGTAGGGCGGTTGAGTCGTAGTCGTAGGTCACCTGTGCGTAAGAGCGGGCGGCTGCTCTTGCTCGACGACGGGCACTGAGCCCTCTCCGACAGTAGATGACGAGCCTGACCACGCCTGCCACGCACAGCACCCCTGCACCGACGACGCCGATACCCGAGACCGTCATACCGTAGGGACCCAGGTAGGTCTCGGCTTGACGTCCCATCGCCACGACACCGCCGTTCCAGTCTTGAGCAGCGAAACGTGACGCCGCCGCGTCCTGGATGGCGACCTGCTCGGATCGCTTCAGTGACACGTCTGCACCGGGATAGAAGGCCATCTGGTGCGCGTGAGGGGCCACCGCAATGACAACCACTCCTTCTTTCCAGCGACCTCCGCCCGAGGCTCGAAAGTCCTGCCGGTAGTCGAAGATGTTCTCGGCGTAGTTCGCGGTAGCCGCATCCAGGTTGTTGATACCCCAACCCGTCAGCGATACGACTTCGAAACGAATGTCTTGCCGGAATCTCAGACTCTGCAGATCACGCTGAAGAGCCCGGGAGTCGAAGATGCCGGCCTCATCGCGAACATTGACAGTGGGAGCATGACCTTGCCGAAACGGACCGAAAATCGCGATGGGAAGCGCAAAGATCATCATCGCACATACGGCAATATCCGCAACAAATTTGACGACATCAGAGGTGTTGCGCCGACGACGCTCCGGAACAGCTCTCCCTAAGACCATCGTATTGCCCACTTCCGCTTCTTGCTGGGTTCACGTTTCCACCAGGGATCCCTGTACAACATAGCGTACCGGTAGGCGTTATACACATCCATCACTGGTGCACTGACGGACAGTGCGCCCACCCCCTCACTCGTTACCGCGACCTCATCAACCGCGGGTGACCTCGTGAGCATGCGCACGGTGCTTGACATTCGCGGCACCCCTCCCCACCGGTCAGCGGACTTCAGCCCCTCGTCGTCAGAAGCCTTTTTCCCGCCACACCCGAATTGAGCACCCCCCAGCATCATGGAGATCTTCGAGCGCGGGCTGCTGCTCCACGAATTCATGTACTTCTTGTACCGGCGACGACACCTCCTCCTCTCACCCCTCGACATTCCGGCAAACACCCCATCGACAAAGCGTTCCGCGACCTGCCTCAGTTCTGACACGACGCGCCCCAGAACATCGAGCCCCTCCACAGGCCTTACCTGCCCTTGAGACAGCCTGCCTTCAAGGCCGTCGACCAACGAACGCAGGGAGGCCACCTGCTGCATCGCGCTCGTGAACTTTGAGTCATACGCGCGCCCGCCTGATGTGCCGAACCGCTTGACTGCCTGCATATCTGCGAACACCGCATCGCACTCGTTCTGCCACGCGTCCCGCCAGAACTCGGTCAGAGACAACAGTCGGGCACAGTTGATGACCGCCTGCTGAACGGCATCCAATTGCATTGAGTAGGCTTTGACATAGGCCGCTTTATTCCCCACTCTCAGTCCGTACCACTGCAGTCCCACAGGGTCTCCCAACGCACCCCATGATCGCTCAAGTCGACGATAGTGCTTCTGAAGCACCATATACCTGGCAAGAACCTGAACCCCGTACGGCTCGTCAACAGGAATGAGCGACGTGAACGCACTCATATCGGCACGCCGACCAACGAGCCGCTCGTAGGCCTGACGAGCCTCCCCAATGCCCGAGCGAGCCATTTTTCCTCTCGTCAGATAGTATCGAAACCAGAGGTTGGCAGCAGCCACGAAGATCAAGAACAGTGCGGCGACCCTGAACATCCTGGTAAAACCCAGGTGCCAGCCGATATAGGAGGAGGCAGTTCCCACGGCAGTGACCACGAGCGCATCCTCGTCACGGTCACTCTGGGTCAGATACTTTTGAATCGAGTACCACACCGCACTTTGGCCGTCCGAGTCAATATCAAGTTTCGGTCCGTAAAAGAAGTTCCTCCCCTGCCCTGCCAGCACATCATTATAGTCGGTATGTGGCGCTTGGGCGACGATCATCACGTTATCGGCCCAGCGTCCCGAGTCCTCCCACGAGATCCATGGGACATCCGTGGGATGAGTGCGAGCATAGTTCCGCACCTCGTCTTGGAGGCTTTCAACTTTAGAATTGGGGAGGTTCACAACCACCACATGGGTCGGCTGCCGGAAGGTGAGCTTCTCAAGCTCCGACTTGACGTAGTCCCGCTGAAGAATTCCGGCCTCGTCATGGATCTCCACTGTCGGATGAAATTGTTTTGCGGGATAGAAGGGGGATTGTCCACCGTTGATGATGAATGGCGCGACCACAAGTGCTACACCAATGAGGAGATTACCTACATACCCGAGGATCGCTCGTATCCCACCGAGCTCAGAGACTGTTGGCGGCTTCTTCACAGAGCAGTACCCCCAGGATTCTGGATCGTGTCCACCCGAGTCGCGGCGCCGGCGTTCACAGCGGCGTCAAGCTCGACCAAACTGGCCGTCCTCTCGGCGAGACGAGCGGCCTGAGCACGAACACCGCGACCGAACCATTGAGCACCGCGCGGCTCCCCGAAGTCCTTCCACGCCCTACTGACGACGTCGTACTCCGCTAGGAATCTCCTGTAGTCCGAACCGACGTCACGACTCTGAGAGGACTGCGCCGGAAGAGTTTCCGCCTTGAGCTCGGTGAGATCATAGTCGTAGACGACCTGCATCATCTTCTTGTGAGCAGCCCTGCCAAGGCGCCGGGCGGTGACGCCCCGCCATATGTAGAAGGCGAGCCATCCGCTTCCCACCATGAAGGCGAGGGCCGCACCGACCACCCACATCATCGTGCTGTTCCCACTGCCTGAACCGATGTATGTCGCCAGCTGCTGCCCCATCGCCACGGCTCCGCCGTCCCAATCGTCCTGAGCGTAGTGGCTTCCCGCCGCGTTCTCGATCGCCTCCCGCTTGTCGGCAGACAGCCGCAAGTCCTTCGCCGCGTAGCAACGCACCCAATGAGACTCGGGAGCCACCACGAAGAGGACCGTTCCATCCACCGGACTACCGACGTCGGAGCCCTGGAACCACGACGAACCTTGTGCGCCGTCGGCTGCGTACTTGACGGTCTCCTCATCAAGGTTGCCGATACCGGCTCCGGGAATCGAGAGCACCACGATACGAAGCTCGCGATCGTAGTGCTGCTCCTCCAGGCCGCGGCGAAGAGTCTGCTCGTGATAGATGCCGGCCTCATCGCGGACGACCACATCGGGGCGATGCCCAGATGTGGAGGGGTACAGGAGCACTGCCGGTAGAAGCAGGATCGCGATCAACGCTCCGGCAATATTCATCACAAACATTGCGACCGCTCGAAGACCACCAAGGCGGATGATCGCAGATTGCTTCACGTGACATTCCTTGTTAATAACCGAGCCAACCTCGAAGGTTGTACCGTCCCCGTTCTCAGCGGATTGAGGTTAGCAGCATCAATTGTCCAATCTCATCCACATGCATGTAGTTCCTCGTCGAGGACCGGCGAACGAGCACGGTCCGGCTCAGAAGCTCGAGGAGGAGCCCGCCCCGGAGAAGCCGCCACCACCCCCGGAGAAGCCACCCCCTCCCGAGGATCCGCCGCCCGGGGTGAAGGTTGACGCCGCGCTGTAGCCCATCACCAGGGACGAGACCGGGACAAAGGAACGGAAGGCCGCGTTGTCGAAGCCAGTGAGGCCGGCGATCGCCGGCGACGCCGAGTTGACGCGGATCGTGGCATGGGGGTCGTATCTGCCGTAGCCGCCGCCCAGGGACCAGGTGCCGCTGTAGGCGGCGTACCGACCGGAGCCGCGGTAACTGTTGAAACGGCGACGGCGCTCGTCGGCGTACCGCGAGGTATCGACGTCGATGGCGTAGCGGGCCAGGCCGTCGGCCTCCCCGTGGGTGGCGTCGGCGATCCGGTCGAGCTCGTCGAGGGCCTGAGACGGCTGGAGCCTGCCCGCCGAGAGGTCCATGGTCATGTGGTAGAGGCGCTCATGAAACCAGCGAACCTTCTCCCGCGTACCCATCGTGTTGACCGGCAGCCTGCCGGAGGAGTCGATCTTGTGGCACAGGGTGAGCAGCGCCTGGAGGTCCTCCAGGGCCGGGCCCTGCTCGTTGTACCAGGCCTGCTCCCAGCCACGGTCCTGGTTGAGGAAGGTTGCGGTGTTGGCGACGACGTCGTCGAGCGTGTCGAGCGCAGCCGATCGTCTTCGCAAGTCGGTCGCCCTGCGGAGCATGGAGAGACCGAACCACTGGGTGCCTCGGGGGCTGCCGAAGTGCTGCCATGACCGGGTCAGGTTCTCGTACTCGTCGCGGAACCAGCGGTAGCGGGCCATGACCTGCGCCCCATGGGGCTCCTCGGCCGGGATTCGCTGGGCATGCCGTTCAGTGGCCCTGTAGTCGTGAGCGACCTGCGAGTAGTGGCGCTGCGCCTCACCGGCCCGTCGGCGGGCCATGAGTCCCCGCCACAGGTAGACACCGATACCGGTGGCACCGAACCCGGCGACCGGGAAGGACAGCTGCAGGAGGAGGGCTCTCAGGTCGCTGCGAGGCTTACCGACGTACTTCGTGGACTTCTTCCCCATGGAGACCAGACCCCCGTCCCAGTCCTTCTCCCGGAACTGGGACTTAGCGGCTTCCTGGATGTCGTCCTCCTGGCTGCTCATCACCTTGACGTCCTCACCGAAGTAGCAGCCCACCTTGCGCGAGTCGGGGGCGACCGCCAGGATCACCAGGCCGTCACTCCAGTACTTGGGGTTCGACGTCGAGACCCACGGAACATCAGTGTCGCTCGCATGCGAACGGGCATACTCCAGCACAGCATCGTTGAGGTTGGAAACGTCCTCACCCGGCACCGTCAGGACAGCCAGGTGGACCTGCTTGCGGAACTCCAGATTCTTGAGCTTGTCGCTCAGCGCTGTGCTGTCAAGCACGCCGGCCTCGTCCTGGACCTCGACCGTGGGCCGGTAGGTGGCCACCGCCTCCTTCTTCGATGGCCAAAGCCATACGATCAGCGGCGAGAGGACCATGGTCAGGCCCAGGATCATGATGGCGGTGAAGGCCACCACTGAACGGGTTCCGCCCGAGCGTGTGGCGGGGTTCTGCCCCAGCTGCTCCATCCGAGCCCCACTTCCCTACTGACTGGCAGTTTTCAGTACCGATAGTAGCGAGGTCCCGGCGACCCCGGAGCCGGGCAGAGACAGCGCAGACAGGAGCCCGGCCGCCCCGGCTCAGAAGCTCGAGGAGGAACCGGACCCGGAGAAGCCACCGCCGCTGTAGCCGCCGGAGAAGCTGCTTCCCGAGGAGCCGGAGCCGCTCGACGGCGTGTAGGAGGAGGCCGAGCTGTAGCCCACCACCAGGTCGGAGACCGGGGTGAAGGAGCTGAAGGACCCACCGGCCCCGGAGCCCGAGCCGGACGAGTCGATGGCGGAGATCGCCGGGGAGGAGGGGTTGAGGCGAATCGTCGAGTGCGGGTTATAGCTGCCGTGTCCCCCGCCCAGGTACCAGTAGCCGGCGTAAGCGGCTTCCTTGGTCGAGTCCGAGTCGTCGTAACGCCGACGGCGCTCGGTGGCGTACCTGGAGGTGTCCGCGTCAATGGCCTCACGCGCGAGTCGGTTGGCCTTCGTCCTCGTCTGACTGGCGAGCTCATCGAGCTCATCGAGCGCGGCCGAGGGCCGGAGCGATCCGTCCTCCAGCTCGGAGGTCATGTCGTCCAGGCGCTGCTTGCGGGAGCGGACCCACTCCCGCTCCTCCTTGGTGCGTTCGGCGATCGAACCGTTCTCGGCGACGTCGGAGCTGTCGATCTCGTGGCACAGCCGCCGCAGCGACTGCAGGTCCTCCAGGACCGGCCCCTGCTCGTTGCTCCAGACGCGGTCCCAGCCGCGCGACAGGCTCAGGAAGGTCGCGGTGTTGGCGATGACGTCGTCGAGGGAGTCCAGACCCTCGGAGCGCTTCTCCAGCTCGGTGGCCCGTTTGAGCGACGACGTGCCGAACCACTGGGTGCCATGGGGGTTGCCGAACTCCGCCCAGGAGCGGGTGACCTCCTCATACTCATCGAGGAACCACCGGTATCGGGCCATGACCTGGGCGCCGTGCGGCTCATCCTCAGGGATCGTGCCGGCCATGAGCTCGGTGGTCTCGTAGTCGTGGGTGACCTGCGAGTAGTGGCGCAGCGCCTCGCGCGCCCGGCGTCGCGCCGCGAAACCGCGCCACAGGTACCACCAGAGCCAGACGAGGCCCACGAGCGCCGAGATTCCGGGCAGGACGTAGGTCGTGCCCATGTCGCCACCGCCGGGCCGACCGATGACGTCGGCGGTCTTGGCCGCCATGGACAGAGTGCCCCCGTACCAGTCGGCCCGGCGGTACTGTTCCTTGGCGGCGTTCTGGATGGCGGCCTGCTGCTCCAGGGGGACCGCGACGTCCTCACCGAAGTAGCAGCCGACCTTGCGCGCCTCCGGGGCGACCGCCAGGATCACCAGGCCGTCACTCCAGTAGTTGGGGTTCGACGTCGAGATCCACGGGACGTCGGTGTCGCCCTGGTGCGAGCGGGCGTACTCCAGCACCGAGTCGTTGAGGTTGTCGACGTCCCAGCCCGGGACTGTGAGCACGGCGACGTGGACGTCCTGACGGAAGCGCATCGCCTGGATCTCCTTGGCCAGTGGCTCGCTCTGGAGCACCCCGGCCTCGTCGTGGATCTCCACGCCGGGGTGATGGCTCCCCCCGAAGGGCCAGATGACCATGATCGGCAGCACGGCGATGAGGGCCAGGCTCACCACCACATTGGCGACGAAGGCCGTCACCGACCAGATTCCACCGAGCCCGACGATGCCGGACCGTTTCATGTGCCTCATCAGCACTTCCTTCCTCTGACGTGAGCGTGGCGTGTGAGGTGTGCCGACGTCAGCATCCCGGGAAGGTCCCGTCCCCGAGATATCCCGCACCGGCATTCAGGAGCCGTCGCGGGCCGGCGTAGCCGACAGGCACGACGGCTCTCCCCTCGGCACCAGGGCTGACCGGGTTCCAGTAACCGGCGTTCCTTCCGGGTCCGACGACGTCCAGCAGAGCGTGAGGACCCGGGCGGGCGGATGCCTCGACGCCGAGAGAACCGAGAGAGCTGCTGAGGGCAGGCTCCGCACCGGCCGCACGGAGCGACAGGCCATGCCCCGCCCGACGAGCATCGGCCGCCATCCAGGCAAGCTCGTCAAGCGCCGCCGAGGGCTGCAGCAAGCCGGCCGACAGCTCCGCGGTCATCTCGCTGAGGCGCTGGTGGTGGGCCCGCACCAGCTCGCGCACCTCCACCGTGCCGCGGGGAGTGAACGCGCAGGAGTCGATCCACTGGCACTGGCTCAGGAGCAGGTCGAGCTCATGAAGAACCGGCTGCTGCTCCTGGCGCCAGAGCCTCTCCCAGTTGGAGGACAGGCTCAGGAACGCGGCGTTGCTGGCGATGATGTCGTCGGTCGACTCCAGCGCGGCCGAGCGTCGCTTGATCTCACGGACCCGCTGGAACACTCCCGGTTCGAACCACTGGGCGCCCCGGGGGCTGCCCAGGTCCTGCCAGGAGCGGGTCAGGCTCTCGTACTCGTCGCGGAACCAGCGGTAGTGGGCCATGACGTGGGCACCGCGGGTCTCGCCTTCAGGGATGAGACGGGCATGGAGCTCGGTGACCTCGTAGTCGTCGGTGACCTGCGCGTAGTGCCGCAGCGCCTGCTCGAACATGCGCCGTGCGGACAGACCGCACCACAGGTAGTAGCCGACGCCGCCGGCGCCCAGCAGGGCCGGCAGGAGCGTGAGGGCGGCGAGCGAGGGCACCCACACCGCGACGGCCACCGGTGAGAGCGCGGCCGCCAGGCCCGCCGTCATGATGGCGCAGAAGGACAGCAGCGAGCGGATCCCTCCGAGGCGGATGACGAGAGGAAGGCGCGTGGGCGGCATCGTCTTCCTCTCATGAAACCTCGACGTGGGTCCTGGCCGGCTGGTGACTCTGCGGCCGCCGGCCGTGCCTCATCCTTACCCGCGGTCACGCCGTCTGCCATGGGGAGAGCAACACGGGGCGCCCTCGACGAGAGGACACCCCGTGGACGTGGAACCGGGAAAGAGCCTAGTGAACGGGTCGCCCCACCGGCAGGGTCAGACACCCCGTGCTGGTGGGGGCGGCGCCCCATCGGATGCAGCCGGCCCCGGTTCGTACCCGTACGACCAGCGCCGGTCTGGCACGTGTCGGCGTGGCTTCGGGGACGGCTCTCGATCAGACCGGCTCAGGACCGGGCGGCGATGGCCTCGATCTCGACGCCGGCCCCCAGCGGCAGGGCGGCCACCCCGAAGGCGGCCCGGGCCGGGAGGGTCTCGCCGGTGAAGTAGCGGGCGTAGACCTCGTTGACGGCGGCGAAGTCAGCGATGTCGGCGAGCAGGACCGTGGTCTTGACGACGTCGTCGTATCCGAGCCCGGCCTCGGCCAGGATGGCGCCCACGTTCTTGAGGACCTGCTCGGCCTGGGCCTGGATGTCTCCCTCGACGAGCGCGCCGGTGGCCGGGTCGAGCGGCACCTGCCCGGAGACGAAGACGAGCGAGCCGGTCTCCTGACCGGTGGAGACGCCCTGGGAGTAGGGGCCGACGGCGGCGGGGGCGTTGGTCGTGGCGATACGGCTGACGGTCATGGGTTCCTCGTTCCTGCTGGACGCTGGGGTTCGGCCGCGTTCCCGGCGGGCGGAGTGGCGGCCCGGGTGGCAGCGCAGTGGCGCCGACGCCCGGGCCAGACTACCCATGCCTTTCGCATCGCCCACTTCCTAGACTCGGGGTGGTCGACCGCATCGGGGTCGGCGCACCCCGCTTCGCTCCTATCGAAGGACTGCCGTGAAGCTGCCCTCCATCCCCTCGCGCGACGACCTGACCGCCCAGGCCCGCGGCCTCGCCGGACAGGCCGCTTCCGGCGCCGCCAAGGCCGCGGACACGGTGTCCCGGGCCGCGGCCGGCGCGGCCACCCAGACCTCCCAGCGCCTCGGCGTCGACCGGCTTCCAGGCCTGCCCGGCCTGTCCCGGCCGGCGAAGGATGACGGAGCCCCGATCGACGTCGACGCCGGGCCACAGATCACGGGCACCCCCTTCGCCCGGACCCTCGCCACCGCCTTCGCCGCCCGTCCTCACACGCGCAGCGCCAGGAGCCTCCTCATGGGCGCCGACTTCCTGCGCACCGGCCTTCGACTGGGAGGCCGCGAGCGCAAGCAGCTCAAGAGCCGCGGATTCGCAGCCGAGACCACTGGCGCCACCGGCGCGCCCGACCTTGATGTCGCCGAGCTCATCCACGTCCACGGTCGCCGCCTCCCCAATCTCATGCGCAACGCCTCCTACCGGGTCATCAAGCGTGACGTGCGCGCCGTCACCGACCACGGATCGGCTACCGGCTCACTGCACTGGATCGGCGTCTCGGAGCAGGAGCATGCCCGGGGCGCCATGGGGTGGACCCGCCTGTGCGTGGACACCGATCAGACGGACCGGCTGCCCGTGCTCTCCGGGGACCATCACCTCGACGTCGTCATCGCTCCGGTGGGTCAGGAGCCCGGCGAATACGCCAGTGACATGGCCGGCCTCCTGCCGCAGGGGATACCGGCTGAGGCGTGGCAGGCGCTGACCGCCGACCCGACCCGCCCGGTCATGCGCCTGCACCTGCTGGGCCAGGACCGTATCGGGGTCGACGCCGGCGGAGACACCTACACGTTGTTCAGGAACGTGCCGCACACGGTGCGCGGCTCGCTGCTCATCATGGGCAACCGGGTCAGGCGGGCCGAGCTGTGGCTGGCGGATCGTGCGAACATCGACATCCTGGAGTGGCTGCCGGTGTAGGGGCACCGGGTCTCACCCATCGGGCCTCGCGCCCACCGTTGGCCACCCGCCTCCAACCCGCGACCTCCAGCCCGCCGGCCGGCGGCACGGGCAGCGGGTATGGCCCCGACTGGCCGCGCCCGCCCCACCGCCCGGGACCTACGGCACTTCCACGGCGGCCCTCGCGGCGAGCCCTCCCACAACGCCGTCGTCGTCGGACATGGAGCCCCGCCGATCACCGCGTCCCGGCCCTGGAACGGCCAGTGTTTCGCACAGCGAAACGGGCTGATCCGGCCAGTGGCACGTGACACACTGTGCCCATGCACGCACGCGCAGGACAGCCAGCACAGCCCGAAGACCTCATCGACGTCGACGAGGTCGTCTCCGCCTACTACGACCTCGTCCCCGACCCCGCCGTCCCGGCTCAGAAGGTCGTCTTCGGTACCTCCGGGCACCGTGGCTCCTCTCTGGACAACGCCTTCAACGAGGCCCACATCGTGGCCACGACCGCGGCCATCGTGGAGTACCGCCGCTCCCAGGGCACCGACGGCACCCTCTACCTGGGCCGCGACACGCACGCCCTGTCCGAGCCCGCCTGGCGCACCGCCGTCGAGGTGCTCGCCGGGGCCGGGGTGACCACCGCCGTCGACGCCCGGGGTGCCTACACGCCCACCCCGGCCGTCTCACACTCCATTCTCCTGGCCAACGGCGCCGGGACCGAGGCGGGGGTGCGCACGAGCGGCCCCGGCCTGGCCGACGGCATCGTGGTGACCCCCTCCCACAACCCGCCACGCGACGGCGGCTTCAAGTACAACCCGCCCACCGGCGGCCCGGCCGGCTCCGAGGCCACGACGTGGATCGCCAACCGCGCCAACGAACTGCTCGCCTCCGGGTGGCAGGACGTCCCGCGGGTCCCGGTCGCTGAGGCCCTCGACGGCCCCCACATCATCAAGCACGACTACCTGGAGACCTACGTCACCGACCTGGAGAGCGTCATCGACCTCGAGGCGATCCGCAAGGCCGGCGTGCGCATCGGGGCCGACCCGCTGGGCGGCGCCTCGGTGGACTACTGGGGCGCGATCGGTGAGCGCTACGGCCTGGAGCTCACGGTGGTCAACCCCGAGGTGGACCCGGCCTGGCACTTCATGACCCTGGACTGGGACGGCAAGATCCGCATGGACTGCTCCTCCCCCAACGCCATGGCCTCGCTGCGCTCGACGATGACGCCCGACGCCGAGGGCAAGACCCCCTACGACGTCGCCACCGGGAACGACGCCGACTCCGACCGCCACGGCATCGTCACCCCCGACGGCGGGCTGATGAACCCCAACCACTTCCTGGCCGTGGCCATCGAGTACCTCTTCACCCACCGGCCCGGCTGGCCCGCCGACGCCGCCGTCGGCAAGACCCTGGTCTCCTCCAGCCTCATCGACCGGGTGGCGGCCGCGATCGGGCGCACCCTCATCGAGGTGCCGGTGGGCTTCAAGCACTTCGTGCCCGGGCTGCTCGACGGCTCGATCGGCTTCGGCGGCGAGGAGAGCGCGGGGGCGTCCTTCCTGCGCAAGGACGGCACCGTGTGGACCACGGACAAGGACGGCATCATCCTGGCCCTCCTGGCCAGCGAGATCATCGCCGTCACCGGCAAGTCCCCCTCCCAGTTGCACGAGGAGCAGGTGGAGCGCTTCGGCGCCAGCGCCTACGCGCGCATCGACGCCGCCGCCTCCAAGGAGGAGAAGGCCAAGCTCGCCGCTCTGGCCGCCGAGGACGTGACCGCCACCGAGCTGGCCGGCGAGGAGATCACCGCCCGGCTGGTCGACGCGCCCGGCAACGGGGCCCCCATCGGCGGGCTCAAGGTCACCACCGAGGACGCCTGGTTCGCCGCGCGCCCCTCGGGCACGGAGGACGTCTACAAGATCTACGCCGAGTCCTTCAAGGGTGCCGACCACCTGGCCCAGGTGCAGGAGGAGGCCAAGAAGGTGGTCGCCGCGGCCCTGGGCGACTGACCTCGCGCTGACATTCCCTCCCCACCGAGCCGGGCATTTCTCGAGGCCCCGACAGTATTTCTGTCGGGCTACGCGAGAAGTGCCCGGCTCAGCACCTGCCCGCCTCCTGCCCTGCCTCACACCACCCTGTCTCTCGCCGCCCTGCCCACGGGGACATTCCACGCGGCCGGGTGCGTGTCCTTCCGGCCGGGGGCATTCGACGCCGTCGGGGACAGCAATCCCGTCCCCCAACGCGCAGGACGTCCCCAGCCGGAAGAAAATGTCCCCGCACGCGCAAGACGTCCCCGATCATGACCGCATCATCCGGAACTTCACCGTCGTACCCCACCCGCACCACCCACGGGGACATTCTGCGAGGCCGGGTGCGTGTCGCCCCGGGCGGGGGCATTCGACGCCGTCGGGGACAGCCGTCCCGTCCCCCAACGCGCAGGATGCCCCCGACCGGAAGAAAGTGTCCCCGCACGCGCAAGACGTCCCCGACTGTGACGGCGGGACGCGCGGAGACACTGGTGAATGCTCGACGCATGTCTACCGACTGGTGAAAATATGGCCATGGGTACCACCGACTCCCCCGTCCTCCACATCCGCACGGCCCGGACAGCCCGGGCGGAGCAGGCGCAGGACGCGGCCATGGCCGCCGCCCTGGAGGCCATCTGCTTCCCACCCGAGCAGGCTGCCAGCCCGACAACGATCGCCGAGCGGATGGCTACTTACGCCGACCACTTCTGGCTCATCGAGGACGAGGGCGGCATGCTGCTGACGGTGGTCAACGGACCGTGCACCCACGCGCGCGATCTGAGCGACGAGATGTACGAGGCGCCCACGATGCACGACCCCAACGGGGCCTGGCAGATGATCCTCGGCGTCGCCACGGCTCCCGCGGCTCAAGGGCAGGGGCTGGCCACCCGACTGCTGCGCACTGTCATCGAGACAACGCGCGCCCACGGCCGCCAGGGCCTGGTGCTCACCTGCCTCGACGACCTCGTGGGCTTCTACGCGCGCCTGGGTTTCGTCGACGAGGGCCTGTCCGCCTCCCACCACGGCGGCGTGCCCTGGCACCAGATGCGGCTCACCCTGGCCTGACCGCCCCGCCGCATTCGGACGTCACCACGGCGGCACCTTCCTGCCTCGCACCGACCTAGCCACGGGGACATTCCGCGCGGCCAGGTGCGTCTCGCTGCGGCCGGGGGCATTCGACGCCGTCGGGGACAGCAAACCCGTCCCCCAACGCGCAGGACGTCCCCGGCCGGAAGAAAATGTCCCCGAACGCGTGAGACGCCCCCGGCTGGAGTGGAACGTCCCCGGGCGCACCGGATGTCCCCGGCCACCACCGCCGTCACCGCAACCACCACCTGGCCCGCCCACCACCGCAGTGTCCCCACACGCGCGGAAAGTCCCCGCAGATGGCGACTCTCCGGGTGCCACAGGTCACCGGGTGCAAGCCCCCTCCACAGGGCTGACGCCGTCGGGCGCCTCCTCCCGCGCATCGCCCCACGATGTGAGGCATGAGTACCACCATCCTCGAACGCACCGACCTCGCGCACAGTCCCAGCCCAGCACCATCGCTACCGCTGCTCCTCACCTCCGACCCGGTCATGACCGGGGCATCCCGTCTGTTCGCGGGCCCGGGACTCACCCGCCTCGCCCCGGGGACCTACGTGCCCTCCCAGGAGTGGGCGGAGGCCAGGCCGGACCTGAGGCACATGACCCTCATTCGGGCCGCGATGGCCAAGACCCGCGGCGACGTCGTCCTGCTCGGCCCATCGGCCGCCGTGTGGCTCGGGCTGCCCCTAGTGGGCCGCCTCCCCGGCCGAGTACAGTGCCTCCGCCTCAGCGAGGCCCGGGCGCGCACGGCACTGCTTCAACGCCATCGCCGCCCCGGCCTGAGCGACCTGCTCAACGCATCCGGCACCCACACCTCGTCCGTCGCCGACACGGTCGTTGACCTGGCCCGGTGGGGCGGGCTCACCCAGGGCGTCTGCGCCATGGACGCCGCCCTGGCCGCCCACCTGTGCACCCGCGCCGAGCTGACCGACGCCGTCGACCACCTGGCCGCCGGCGCCCGCGGCATCCGCAGCGCCCGCACCGCCGTCCACCTGTCCGACGCCCGCTCCGAGTCCCCCGGCGAGTCCCTCTCCCGCGTGCGCATGTGGCAGGCCACCCTGCCCCGCCCCGACCTCCAGCACGAGGTCCACATCGACGACCGCACCTACCGCCTCGACTTCCTGTGGCCCCGCACCAAGGTGATCGGCGAGTTCGACGGCCGCATCAAGTACCGCAAGAACAGCTTCGGCAAGGACGCCGAGGACACCGTCCTCAACGAGCGCCACCGCGAGCTCGCCCTGACCCGCGCCGGTTACGACGTCGCCCGCTGGACCTGGGAGGAGGCCTGGCCGGCCGACGCCCCCGCCATGCTGCGCGAGCTCGCCCGCCACGGCATCCACCCCACCGGGGTGCGCTGGTAAGACGCGGCCGAGCCGGGCACCGCCCTGCCCACGGGGACATTCCACGCGGCCGGGTGCGTGTCGCCCCGGGTGGGGGCATTCGACGCCGTCGGGGACAGCAATCCCGTCCCCCAACGCGCAGGATGCCCCCGGCCGGAAGAAAGTGTCCCCGGGCGCGCAACACGTCCCCGGCCGGAAGAAAGCGTCCCCGCACGCGCAGAACGTCCCCGACCGGAAGAGAACGTCCCCAGCCAGCACCGGGGGCAAGCGATTAGGGTGAGGGCGTGAGCCAGTCACGCCCGTCGAGACCGTCCAAGCACCACGTCGAGCACCCCTCCGCGCACACCGATCCCCCGCGCCCGACGCCGGCCGCCGGATCGGCGGACTCCCCCGCGCCCCCCGCGCCTTCCACATCCTCCGCGCCCGCCGGCTCCCCGACGAGCCCAGAGGCCGCGTCGGCCGACCAGGCCCTGACTCCGCCGGGAGCCTCCACGGCGTCCTCCGGCACCACGGCGCCGCGCCGAGCCCCCTCTCAGCAGTCCCGCCCCGGCCCGCAGGACGACATCATGCTGGCCACCGGAAAGCCCCGGCAGACCGAGCGCCCCAAGCCCCCCACCCAGGAGCAGATCCGCCGTCAGCCCGGCCGCAAGGCCTGGGTCCCCAACCAGCACGGGGCCTGGTCGATGCTGGTGCTGCCGCCGATCGTCGGCTGGGTCGTGGGCGGCTTCAGCTGGGTGAACCTCCTGTTCCTTCCCGCCTGGTGGGGCGGCTACCTCACCTACTGGTCCTGGTCGCAGTGGCTGCGCACCCGCTCGGCCCGCAAGCGCGCCCTCATCATGCTGCCGCTCCTGGTCTACACCGGCTGGACGGCCTCCCTGGCCCTCATCACCCTGCTGGTGGCGCCCTACCTCATCCAGTGGGCGGTGCCGCTGCTGCCGCTGTTCGCCATCGCGCTGCACCAGGTCTGGCGCGGTCACGAGCGCTCCCTGCTCTCGGGGCTGTCGACGACGACGGCCGCCTCCCTCATGGCGGCCGTCACCTACAGCCTGGCGGTGCGCGGCGACGGCGGCTTCCTGGGCCTGGGGACACCGAGTTCCCCCCTGCCGGGGGCCTCCCCCAGCGGCGCCCTGACGGGTTGGCCCTGGATGTGGCTGGCCACGGCGCTGACGGCCGCCTACTTCGGCGGGACGGTGCCCTACATCAAGTCGATGATCCGCGAGCGCTTCAACTACACGCTGCTGGCCGGCACGGTGGCGGCGCACGCGGTGGTGGCGGCGGTGACGTGGTGGCTGGCGTCGTCGGGGACGCTGCCGTGGGGGCACGCCGTCCTGTGGGTGGTGCTGACGGTGCGGTCGCTGGTCATGCCGCTGTGGCAGTGGCAGCTGGTGCGTGCGCGCCACCGCCCGCTGCGCCCGGGGACGATGGGCATCGTCGAGGTCTTCATGTGCGTGGCCTTCCTGGTGACGATCTCAGTGTGACCAGGCCTGCGACGACGCTGTCACCCGCCCCGCCCTGTCCGGCGGCACCCGCTCCGGCGGGGCTCAGTGCGCGCCGCGCCAGGCGGCCGCAGCGGCCAGGACCCTCTCGTTGTCCGACGTCGTCCCCACCGAGACCCGCACGCCCTCACCGGCGAAGGGCCGCACGAGGATGCCGGCGCCGCGGAAGTGCTCGGCCAGCGCCGTCGTCTGCTCACCCACGCCCAGCCAGAAAAAGTTGCCCTGAGCCTCGGGGACCTGCCAGCCCTGGGTGCGTAGGGCCTCCACGACCCGGTCCCGCTCGGCGGCAACGGCGGCCGAGCGCTCGGCGGTGCGGGCCAGTTCTCCCTCCCCCAGGGCCGCGGTGGCGGCGGCCTGCGCGGGCAGGTTAACCCCGAAGGGTGTGGTCACCGAGCGGATGGCAGCGGCCAGGCCCGGCTCGCACACGAGGTAGCCCACGCGCATCCCGGCCAGGGCGTGGGCCTTGGAGAAGGTCCGTGAGACCACGAGGTTGGGGGCCCCGGCCAGGAGGGTGAGGGCGTCGCCGGCCCGCGGGTCGGTGACGAAGTCGAGGTAGGCCTCGTCGATGAGGACGACGACGTCGCGCGGCACCCCGGCCACGAGCTCGGCCAGCTCGTCGGCGGTCAGGATCGTCCCGGTGGGGTTGTTGGGGGTGCAGGCCATGACCACGCGGGTGCGGGGGGTGATGGCCGCCAGCATGGCGGGCACGTCGTGGCGGGCGTCGGGGGTCAGCGGGACGCGCACGGCCCGGGCTCCGGCGACCGACACGCAGATCGGGTAGGCCTCGAAGGAGCGCCAGGGGATGACGACCTCGTCGCCGGGCTGGCAGACGGCGTCGAGCAGGTGCTGGATGAGGGCGACCGAGCCGTTGCCGACGACGACCTGCTCGGCCTCCACGCCCCAGCGGCGGGCGAGGGCCTGCGTCAGGCTCTCCCCGGTCATCTCCGGGTAACGGTTGACCCCGGTGGCGGCGCGGGTGATGGCCTCGACGACCGCGTCCTGCGGCGGGTAGGGCAGCTCGTTGGAGGAGAGCTTGGCGATCTGCGCCGCTGCGGCGGCGTCGGGGCGGGCCCCGGGCACGTAGGCGGGCAGGGCGGCGACGTCGGGGCGGATGCGCACCGTCGTCGAGGGGGCGCTCTCCGAGCCCCCGGCGGGGGATGCGGGCCTGGGGCCGCCGGGCACTGGGGTCGCTGCAGGATTCATACCCCCATCTTGGCACCGGCACAGGTTGCCCGGGCACAATGGGCCCATGGAGATCGTGGCACGAACCGTCGGAAACGCGGCCGGCCTGTGGCTGGCCACGCGCCTGCTGTCCGGGCTGAGTGTGCCCGAGGGTGTGGGCGCCTCCCATATGTGGCTGAACCTGCTGGTTCTGGGCCTGGTGCTGGCGCTGGTGAACTCGCTCATCAAGCCGGTGGCGAAGTTCCTGACCTTCCCGCTCTACATCATCACCTTCGGGCTGTTCGCCCTGGTGGTCAACGGCGCGATGCTCTCGCTGACGGGCTGGCTCACCGACCACATCGCGGCACTGGGCGCCGGCGGCTCGGTGCCGCTGGGGCTGGAGGTCTCCTCCTTCGGCTCGGCGGTGGCCGGCTCGATCATCGTCTCGGTGATCTCCTCGATCATCGCCGCGATGCTCGTGCGCCGCGAGGACTGAGGTCGACGACGTCGGAGGTGCGCCGGACGGCTCAGCTGATGCCGGCCGGCGTCGCCCAGCGTCACCCGGCGTCGCCCAGTGCCTCGCGGAGCAGGCAGGCACCCGCGTCCCAGCACACGTCACCACCGTCATGACCTCATGCTCCTAGTGCTCGCCCGTCGACTGCGGGCTCGGGGTGGGCCGGGGATAGGAGGGTTGCGCCGAGGGCACCTTGCCCCGGTAGGTGGCGCCGCCCTTGTAGATCCCGTTGGGGTCGGTGTTGCGCTGGACCGCGAAGGTGTACTCGGTGGTGGTCGTCCCCTGCTCGCCGGCGCCCGAGGCCCGCGAGAAGGACTTGTTCCAGTCGGCCAGCTCGGGCGCCTTGTCCTCCAGCCCCTCAGCGGCCTGGGCGTAGGCGGAGGAGGCGTGCGGGTAGCCGTTCGTGCTCGTCTGGTGGGTGTCGAGCATGGCAACCTGCCGGTGGGGGCCGGTGGGTGTGGGGGCGGCGTCGAGCCCGGGGACGGCGTCACCGGTGTTCTCCAGGTGCAGGGCGTGGACGTCGTCGGGGATGTCGGCTCCCGCGGTGGGGGAGCCGGCGGTGAGGAGCGTGGTGATGTTGTAGCGGTCCTGGATCGCCGGGTCGGCGGCGATGTTGGAGACGGTGATTCCGCCCTGGGAGTGGCCGTAGAGGGCGACCTCCTCCCCCGGTTTGATGCCGGCCTGGCGCATGGCGGTGACGACGCCGCTCTCCATGGCCGTGGGCGTGCCTCCCACGCCCTCGAGGTTGGTGAGCAGGTCCTGCGGCTCGCCGTCACCGACGGTCCAGTCGGTGGTGCCGGGGACGTAGACGACCCAGGAGACGCGGCCGTCGGCGTGCTCGACCCGCTGGATGGAGATGACCCCGGCCTCCTCGTTGCCCTGCCCCAGGGAGTTCCTGGAGGACTGCACCTCCTGGCAGTGGGTGATGGTCTCGGAGATGCTCTGCGGGGACTTGGCCTCCTTGCCCTTGCCGGTCATACCGGGATTCACGGCGCTGGCGAGCCCGAAGGGGTCCTTGGCGGCGGGCGGCAGCACGGTCGATCCGGTGCCGCCGACGGGGGTGACCGTGACGCCGCTCTGGGTGCCGTAGACCCCCGCCCCGATCGCGGCGGCGTTCGCGCCCAGGACCATAGCGACGCGTTGCATGGACGTGAGGCTCGTGGTGTCGACGGTCTGCGTCCCGACGGCGACCTGCCCGGGCAGGCGCTGCTTCGCCCAGGGGTCGAGGCGTTGGGAGACCTGCTGGAGGTAGGCCTGGACCGTGGCGGCCTCCCGCCCGGTCTTGGCGTTCTTGAGCCAGCGCGTCAGCAGGACGATCCTGACGAGGTCCTCCTTGACCCACTGCTCGGTGGTCGGGTCACTGAGCAGGAGCTGGAGGACCTCGACGGCGGCCTGCCCGTCCTCGCTGTCCTCCACCAGCTTGTAGAGCACCCAGCCCCCCATCGTTGACGACGCCAGCAGCGCTGAGATCGTGGGGAACTGAGCGGCGACGGAGGATCCCAGCGCCAGCTGGAGGAGACCGGCGTCGAAGGCCCGCACGTCCACGGGCCCCACCAGACCATTGACGGGAGCGGCCTTCCCGTCGGCCAGGGTGTGGGCCTGGGAGCAGGCGGTGACGTCGGAGGCAATGCCGCGCAGCGTACCGGCGACGGCCTCGAGCGACCCCGGCCCGGTGGTCAATGCATCCAGGGCCTGAAGAGCGTCGGACTTCTCCAGATCGACATCGAAACCGATATGGACACGTACATCACCCCAATCTCGGATGAGGCTGTCAATAGGAGAAAGATCCTCATCCTTCGGCATAGGAACGCACTGACCATTAATATCCTTCCACTTTGCACTCAGAGGGGAAAGAATGTTCGAAGTAAGAGGGCCGAATTGAGCTGTAGGTGGAGACGGAGACGGCGCCATACTCAGTTCGGTGACCACGTTGGCAATGAGTGTTCGCGCATCATCCAGGGATCCGGCCGCCGAGTTGAGGCTGCTGGCCAGGGAGTCGAGGTCATTCGTATTCACGGAGACGGAGCCGCCCGACACCACCACCGCAGGGCCTCCACTCCATATGGTCCAGCTGTGGCCGCTATCCTCCGGAGCCGGCCCGGTGTACGGGGCAGGGGAAGCCTTGGGTTTCGGGGGCGGCTGGTCGGCATAAGGCGGTTTCGTCGCGTGGGGGTTCTGCTTCCAGGCGGGGTATGGACTGTCTCCGTCCATGGCAACCGGGCTCATGATGAGCTCGTTCCCACCGATGAGTCGCGAGACTCAACGACACTGACCTTGGAGGCGGCCGTGTCATAGCGCGTCGCCAGCGCGGTCAGGAGCCCGGAGGCATTCGTGAGCGCCGTCTGGCAGGCGGTGGAGTCCGCCCCCACCCAGCTGGCGGGGACCGACGTGGGGAACTGAGTAACGGCGGTGTCATAATCCGCCCTGGAGCGTGACAGTGAGAAAGACATGATTCGACGGTATGGCGGCCCGGAGGTGACCGCAGCGCCCGCTTTCAGCCCTGTGGATCAGCCCTGCACTCCGGCGCCTGTGGCCCCCGGTGAACCGCACGTCCACGTGACCAGTGACCAGATGAGAGGATCAACACCGAGGCCCAGCCGCTACACCCCTCGGAGAAGGAGACCCGTACATGGAACCCACAACGGAGGAGCTCCTCTTCATGGGCCTAGAGTGCGAGACCAGCGGCATCGAGGCCTTCAACACCGTGCGAGACATGGAGCACCTCGACGCCGAGGCCGCCGTCGAGCGGACTCGCACAATTCTGACCTGGCTGGCTTCCAGCAACATGATCGACCTGTTCCTGGGCAATCCGTTCACGTATGAGCCCGACCCCCGCGACGGCGACCCGACGGGCACCGACCTCATCCGCGCGGACAGGCTATGGACCATGGACGGCCCCGATGACAGATGGCTCTTCTACGACGCCACCCCCTGGGGCAGACTCATGCTCGAGAATTGGTGGGCCACACGCCGGGAGACGGAGAGGGGCTCGTCGCGCTGATCGATGGCCGGCCCCCACCGGCCCCACTGATATCCGGCCTCAGCCACCCAGCTCGGCCGCACACTCGCTCGGTAAGGAGCTCAGTAAAGGACTCGGCCCGCGGCCCGGTTTCCCGGACCGCGGGCCCAAGCCTCGCGAGGTCCTCCTGCTACCCGGCTTCCCATAAGGCCGGGGAGGCAGGACCTCCTTCACCAGAACGTCCGGTCCGGGCTCCCTAAGACCCGTTCCAGACTCGGAGACCTGCCAGTCATCGGGCTCCCCAACCCTCGTGACCGGTTCCGTCCGGCGGCAGTAACTATGTAACCCACCGATCCTGAGCGGACCCCCCGAATTCCCCTATGAACACGCTGAGAAATAGGCGTCATTCCGCCATTCCTACGTAGTGTGCACCACATTCCGGCGATTACCCAGAATATTCCGGCACTTCTTCAGGGCCGTTCCCACGGCTTGTCCATCAAACCGAGGCCGGCGGCCTGCGCAGGCACACGACGGCGTCGGCCCGGCGTCCCTCCTGACCGTCGGGCCCCGTGGCCCGCCGGTCCCGCTCCTCGCCGACGACGACCTCCCAGCCGGCCGTCGCCTCGGCCAGGCCCTCGAGGAGCTCGACGGCCGTGTAAGTGCGGGCGTGGTGGGTGTGCCAGGGCGGGTTGACAGCGTGCACCGCGGTGAGCAGGTGCCCGCCAGGGGCGACGCGGGCGGCGGCGTCGGACAGGAGGGCCACGAGGTCCAGGGAGCCCGGCTCGGTCCCGCCGTGGACGTAGAAGCTCGTCACCAGGTCGAAGGGGCCGGCCGGCAGGCCGTCTCCGGCGTCGTGCACGCGGCCGGTCACGCGCGAGGCGACCCCGAGCCGCTCGGCCTGCCCGGTCAGGCGCCCGATGGCGGTGGCGGACAGGTCCAGCCCGACCACCTGCCAGCCGCGCTCGGCCAGCCACAGGACGTCGGCGCCCTCGCCGCAGCCGATCTCCAGGGCGGTCCCAGGGCTCCAGTCGGTGGCGAGCTCCGGCAGCCAGTCGTTGGGGCGCCCCGACCAGAGCTGCTCGACCGAGGCGTAGCGCTCCTCCCAGCGGGAGGCGGAGTGAGCGGCGTCGGACTGCGGACCGGAGTGCTGCTGGTGGGGCTGCGTCATGACTGGATCCTACCGACGTCGGGTCACCCGGCAGGCGGTTCGGTGACGGCGCCCGGCGGCCCGGCGGGGACGCGAGCGCTCCGCCCGATCTATCCTCTGAGCCATGACAATCGACACCTCCTGGGTCGCCCAGCGCAATGCCGCCTTCCTCGCCGACCCCGCCGCCCGCCTGGCCGGCAACGCCGTCGCCACCACGGACGTGGAGCAGGTCTCCCTGGACCGGACCACGGTGACCTCCATCGACACCTCCGTGTCCGACCTCGTCCCGGACGCCTCGATCACCGACCAGAAGCAGTCGGGGCGCTGCTGGGCCTTCGCCGGCCTCAACGTGCTACGCGCCTCCATGCTCAAGGAGCTCGCGCTCGACTCCCTGGAGCTGAGTCAGGCCTTCCCCTTCTTCTACGACAAGCTGGAGAAGGCCAACGCCTTCCTCACCCGCGTCATCGCCGAGGCGGACCGCCCCCTGGATGACCGCGAGGTCGTCGACTCCCTGTACTCCCCCATTCCCGACGGCGGCTGGTGGCCGGAGTTCGCGCGCCTGGTGGCCAAGTACGGAATCGTCCCGGCCTACGCCATGCCGGACACCGTCTCGGCCGGCAACTCCGAGGCGATGAACGAGCACCTGGCCACGCTGCTGCGGCGCACGGCCCTGCGGCTGCGGGCCGCGGTGGCCGACGGCGTCGACCCTGAGCCGCTGCGGCTCACGGCCCTGGAGCAGGTTCACCGGATGCTGTGCATCCACCTGGGGACCCCGCCCGAGGAGTTCGTGTGGCAGTACCGCGATAAGAACAAGAAATTTCACCGGGTCGGGACGCTCACGCCGCGACAGTTCGCGCAGCGCTATGTCACCGGGGTGGAGGAGTTCGTGGTCGTGGCCCACGACCCGCGCCCCGAGATCGCGGTCAACACGCGCTACGGCATGGGCCGCAGCGACGTCATGGTGGGCGAACCGGTCCAGGATCACGTCACCGCCGAGCTCGAGGTGCTCAAGGCCGCCGCGATCGCTGCGATCCAAGACGGCGAGCCGGTGTGGTTCGCCTGCGACGTCGCCAAGCAGCGGGACAAGAAGGCCGGGATCTGGGACGCCGCCCTGCACGACTACGAGGGCCTGTACGGGGTGGAGCTGTCGATGACGAAGGCCGAGCGGCTGGTGGCGCGCGAGTCGGCGCTCACCCACGCCATGTGCCTGACCGGCGTCGACCTGGTCGACGGCGCCCCGCGGCGCTGGCGGGTGGAGAACTCCTGGGGCGACAAGTTCGGGGACAAGGGCTTCCACACGATGAGCGACTCCTGGTTCGACGAGTACGTCTTCGAGGTCGTCGTGCGCACGAGCCGCCTGCCCGAGGAGGTCCGCGCCGCCCTGGAGACCGAGCCCGTCATGCTGCCCAGCTGGGACCCGATGGCCTGAGGCTGCTGGGGCAGGCCCCGGCCGGCGCAGGCAGCTCGACGACGGCCCGCTCCCGGCCGTGCCGGCCACCGCGGCCGCCCGGGCCCGCCGGGCACTACCCCGTCCAGCACCCGCCCACCGCCGGAATTCTTTCGGCATTTTCTCCGGTGTTCTCAGCAGGAGGTCCTAAGCAAGCCTTCAACCATTCCGGTTATGGTTCGCCTGAGCGCGAGATCAGACGACCGGGAGGCGGACACGCATATGGCACGTGGTGGGAGGGGATTCCAAGGCACAGTGCTCAAGGCGCTGCGGGCACCGGAGCACAAGCTCACGGTGACCGGGGTGCGGGAGCTGGCGCCCTACACCGAGCTGACTGTTCACTGTCCGAGTCTGCTGGGCACCGGCGCCGCCATGCTGCCGCCCACCGCCTGGGTGCGCATGTGGATCCCGCAGGGCGGCCGCCAGCACCAGCGCGCCTACACCATCACCCGCATCAACCGCGAGCAGGCCACCGCCATCATCCTGGTCCTGCACCATGAGCCCGCCGGCCCGGCGTCGCGCTGGTCGAAGCGGGTCAAGCCGGGAGCCACCGTGTCCGTCCAGGTCATGGGCGGCACCAG
>ERZ773007.188-NODE-188-length-31261-cov-18.728802_pt1 | contig 31261 bp, 27 predicted proteins | sample MGYA00580665_ERZ773007 | MGnify/ENA primary metagenome ERZ773007 (study PRJEB29015, sample SAMEA2738122) | human oral metagenome | biome: human oral; feature: human-associated habitat; material: saliva | place: China | collected 2167 ... | reverse complement strand
GCCTGCCCGTACATCTGTCCGCTTTATCTTCCAAGCCAAGGATTTGCAGATTGGCTACGACCGGCCTCTAACTCAACCCCTTAACCTGACCTTTGAACGCAATCAGAAGGTGGCCATCATCGGAGCAAACGGGATTGGGAAAACAACCCTGCTCAAGAGTTTGCTGGGGATTATCCCGCCTATCGCAGGTCAAGTCGAGCGCGGAGACTATCTGGAGCTGGGCTATTTCGAGCAGGAAGTGGAAGGCGGCAATCGTCAGACACCGCTGGAAGCAGTTTGGAATGCCTTTCCGGCTCTAAATCAGGCAGAAGTTCGAGCTGCTCTGGCTAGATGTGGCTTGACTTCCAAGCATATCGAGAGCCAGATCCAGGTCCTTTCAGGTGGCGAGCAGGCTAAGGTCCGCCTTTGTCTTCTCATGAACCGAGAAAATAATGTTCTGGTTCTGGACGAGCCGACCAACCACTTGGATGTAGATGCCAAGGAAGAGCTCAAACGCGCTCTGAAAGAATACAAGGGCAGCATTCTCATGGTCTGCCACGAGCCTGATTTCTATGAAGGCTGGATGGATCAGATCTGGGATTTCAATCAGCTAACTTAAAAAGCTATTAAGGCGGTTTTGCTTGCAGAGAAGAGGAGATCTTCTTATTCATTTGTAAGCAGCCGCTTTAAATAGCTTTAGTTTTTAATGTCAAACAATTGCAAATGCAACTATATTGTGTTATACTTCTTCTTGTTGGGAGTTCTGAATTTTCTGTAAGATATGATCCAACTGAAAGAGTTCAGATGAAGTCAGTTGATGCAAACTAGCCTGAATATATCTGTCCTCATAGCCAATCAGCTTATCATATACTTTTAGTGCAGGAGTCAGTGGATAGAGCTCCTTGAACTTCTTATTCTCTTGCTTGGTCTTTTTGACAATCAAGCCCCTTTCTTCCAGCTTTCTTAGAGACCGGCTCAGGGTAGTCTTGTCAATCTGAACCAGCTCTGCCAGCTGAGATTGATGGATGGCGGGATGTTCGACAATACGAGTAAGAATGAGAAAGAGATTATTATCAAGCCCGTATTGGCTAGCTTCTTGATTCATTTTCATCATGGCTTGACGGGAGATGAATCCCATTTGACGAAATAACTGACGATAATCCATAATAACTCCTATTATAGTTGCATTTACAATTATTATATAATAAAGCAAGGACGGAAACAAGCATGTGGCATAAAAAATATTTGCAAGAGTTGGACACGCTGGAGTTTTACAAGATTTTAAAACTGCGAATCGATACCTTTGTCGTCGAGCAAGAGCGAATCTATCATGAATTGGACGAAAAAGACTTGAAAGCTGTTCATATTTTTCATGTTAATGAGCAAGAGGAAGTAGACGACTATGCCCGTGTGTTTGAGGAAGATGAAAAAGTCGTTTTTGGACGGCTTGTGACAGCCCCATCAGCCAGAGGAAAGGGCTTGGGGAATAGATTAGTAGAGGAAATTTTGTCTCTTTGTGAGAAAAAGTGGCCGGGAAAAATGATTGAAATTGAAGCTCAGGAACAAGTCGTGGGGCTTTATGAAAAATTCGGCTTTGTAAGTCAAGGAGAGCCTTTTATCTTTGAATCGACGCCTCATATCAAAATGATTTACAAAAAATGAAAAAATCCAGTTGAAGAACCGCTCATAGTGATGGTGTCTCAACTGGATTTTTCTTTCTTAAAACATAGAGTATTCATCAGCTAACATGACCGTCTCTCTGCCGTTATTATCTACAACGTAGATCATGCGAGGATAGAATGGGTCAAATTTATAGGTGAAATCAAAGGAGATGAGTGTATCGAGATGGTCCTCAGAAAAACGAAAAGTCAGCTTCCCTTCGTTATTGATCAATTCGAAGCGAATCAGATTATTCAAAGGGAAGACATCTTTAAGGAAGTTGTCGATGATGTACCAGAAAGTGTCAATCACATCATCTGGAAGGCTAGTGATAGCGCCAAAGCTGGCATAGCGACCACGAGTATTGGTAAAAGCCATGAGACTCACTCCTTTCTAGAAATTCGCTGTGGAGGACCAGAAATTGGTCCTCTAGTGCTTTACTAGCAGCATTGATGGTTCTATCATACAAGAAATAAGTAGGAATTGCAAGAAATTGCTTCCTTGCTAGACAAAGGATTTTTGGAAAAGAAAGCAAGAAAAAAGAGCTTGCGCTCTTTGACAACTTTATCGATTCTTTAGTTCAACATAACGTTTGTACCAAATTTTCACATAAGCATCGGAGAAGGGACCGCGTTCGTTGTTGATCCAGTCAACCAGAATCTTGACGTTTTCCTTGAGAATGAAATCCAAATCATCCGAATAGTTCATTTGCCTTTTATGACGCTCATACTCTTCTACATCAAGCAGCCGTTTTTCTCCGTCTGTGAAGACCTTGACATCTAAATCATAGTCGATATACTTAAGGGCTTCATTGTCCAGATAATAGGGGCTGGCAAGGTTGCAGTAGTATGAAGTGCCATTATCACGAATCATGGCAATGATATTAAACCAATATTTCTTATGAAAATAGACAATGGCAGGCTCTCGCGTTACCCAGCGCCGGCCATCACTTTCTGTTACCAGTGTGTGGTCATTAACGCCAATAATGGCATTTTCTGTTGTCTTTAGTACCATGGTATCTCGCCAAGTGCGGTGAAGATTCCCATCATGCTTATAACTTTGAATTGTAATAAAGTCGCCTTCTTTGGGAAGTTTCATAACCTACCAACTTTCTACAATTTATAAGTTTATCCTCTTCATTGTAACATATTTTCATAAAAATGCCTAAGTTTTCATAGAAAATCTTAAAGATATTCTCTTAGAGCGCTGGCAATGTCCGAAAAATCATAGCCTTTGCGGGCCAGAGCTTGGGTCAGACGCTGTTTTAAGTCGTAGCCCTCGTACTTTTTGGAGTACTTTCGGTATTGCTTGTCTAGCTCTTTATAGAGCAGCTCTTGCTGGGTTTCCTGGTCTGCTTCTATTTCCAAATGCTGATAGGCGGTTTTGGCTTGTCCATAGGAAAAACCTTTGTTTATCAAGGATTGAAGTATTTTATCTTGTAAGGCCTTGCTGGGTAGTTTTCCTTGGTATTTCTTTAAAAGTTTCTCAGCAACTCGCTCGGCTACTTCAGCGAAATCAAATTGTCTTAGTTCTTCTTCAATAGTGGTGCTAGAAATCCCTTTTTGACTGAGTTTTTGCTTGAGAACAAAAGCACCCTTGTCACCAGTGAGAAAGTTGGATTGGATAAAAGAATTAGCATATTTTCTATCGTTGATCCAATTTTCTTTTTTCAAAGCGTCCAAGACTTGGCTGATGATTTCTGGCTGGATATCGTGCTGGGTCAGGTAGTCCTTGACTTCCTTGGCAGTCCTTTGCTTGAAGGAGAGATGGTAGAGGGCTAGATTTTTTCCGTAGGAAAATTGGGCGTAAGTTTGAATCTCTTTTAACTCTAGCTCCGTGATTTCCATCCCTTTAGACAGCATAAAGCGGACGATAGTGTCTTCTGTAATATAAAGCTTTTCACTGTCATCCAACTCCAAGAGGTAGAGCCGTTTTTTCTTTTCGATTTTTGTGATTTTCATAGGGGATTTGGTAAAGTCCTTTCTTTTAACTAAATGCTTCAAAGGCAGCTATCAAGCGCAGTTTGTCTGTATCAACATCCTTCCGGCCATAGTAGTCAAGAAAGAGCTCTGCGTATTGGGGGTCAGATAAATTATAAGTAAGAGACCAGATTGCCCAGTAAAGGTCAAGGTGGCGATCGCTAAGGCCAGCGAGACCAACGTCGATAAAGCAGGAGAAGGTTGAAGCGTCTTTCAGAATGAAATTAGGCAAGCAGGCATCTCCGTGAATCAAGGCGTCCGCCGTCAGTAGATGTCCTTGCTCTCGAATAAGCTGGTAGGCTTCCTCACGACTTGCGATGTGAAATTGAGGCAGCAAGGCTTTTTGATAAAAGCAACCTTTATGGTAATTTTCCTCTGCTTGCTCTTTATAGTGTTGGAGGCGATGCTGGATTGGGAAATGCTGGGGTTGGAGGCTGTGAAGTCTTTTGAGTGCTGCAGCCATTGTTTGGCAAAGCTCTTCTGGCTGTTGAAGAAAGGCTAGGGCATCCTTGCCCTCGGCTTCTCTAGTCAGCAGGTAGTCATGATCTGCTGATAGGTAGTGAATGACAGGCACACCGAGTTCTTGCTTCTCAAACCATTTGGCAAGTGTGGCTTCTCGGGATAACTTGCCTTTTTGGTCGATTTTCAAATAATAGCCCGTATCAGCATAGAAAACACGGGCGCTTGAATGTGAGGAGCTGTCGTAAAAGTTGACTCCCTCTAGATAAGTTCGGATTTGCTCAGGGAAATGTGCGAGTGGAAGAGATATTTTTTCTGCTTTCATACTTTTATTGTAACATATTCTCAACGAATCGACTCTAGCGTGGTATAATAGAGGCATGAATGTAAAAGTGAAACAAAGAATCCCTTTGAAAATTAAGAAAATGGGGATTAATGGTGAAGGGATTGGATTTTATAAGAAAACGCTGGTCTTTGTGCCCGGTGCTTTGAAAGGCGAGGAAGTCTACTGTCAGGTGACCAAGGTGCAGCGGAATTTTATTGAAGCCAAGCTCTTGACCATCAATAAGCGGTCAAAATTTCGGGTGGAAGCCCCGTGTGAGATTTATGAAAGCTGCGGAGGCTGTCAAATCATGCATCTCCACTATGACAAGCAGTTGGAGTTTAAGGAAGATTTGCTGCGTCAGGCTCTGAAAAAGTTTGCGCCAGCTGGCTATGAAAACTATGAAATCCGTCCGACCATTGGCATGCAGGAGCCCCTTTATTACCGGGCTAAGCTGCAGTTTCAGACTCGGAAATTTAAGGATGAGGTCAAGGCAGGGCTCTACGCCCAGAATTCCCACTATCTGGTCTCGCTGAAAAACTGTCTGGTTCAGGACAAGGTGACGCAGGCTATTGTCAATAAGGTGGCTCGGCTTTTAGGCAAGTACAGGCTGCCTATCTATGATGAGAGGAAGACTGCTGGAGTACGCACGGTCATGATTCGCAGAGCCAGAAAGACGGGTCAAGTGCAGATGATTTTTGTGACAGGGCGCAAGCTAGATTTTTCTCCAGTCGTCCGAGACCTAGTGGCTGAATTTCCAGAGTTGGAGACAGTGGCGGTTAATTATCATACGAGTAAGTCCAGTGAGATTTATGGGGATAAGACAGAGATTATCTGGGGCGAAGAAGCCATCCAAGAAGGAGTGCTGGACTATGAGTTCTCCCTATCGCCTCGAGCTTTCTATCAGCTCAATCCTGAACAGACAGAGGTGCTTTATGGGGAGGCAGTCAAGGCACTGGATGTGACGAAAGAAGACCATTTGATTGATGCCTATTGCGGGGTTGGGACCATCGGCTTTGCCTTTGCTAAAAAGGTCAAGTCTCTGCGGGGCATGGACATCATCCCTGAGGCCATTGAAGATGCCAAGCGTAATGCGAAACGGATGGGCTTTGACAATACACTTTACGAGGCTGGATCGGCAGAGGAGATTATTCCTCGCTGGTACGCGGATGGTTATCGGGCGGATGCCTTGATTGTCGATCCGCCGCGAACAGGTCTGGACGATAAGCTGCTGGAAACGATTGTCCGCTATGCACCTGAAAAGATGGTCTATGTTTCCTGCAATGTCTCAACCTTGGCGCGCGATTTGGTCAAGCTATGTCAGGTCTACGATGTCCACTACATCCAGTCAGTTGATATGTTTCCCCATACCGCTCGGACGGAGGCAGTGGTGAAATTGGTCAAAAAAGTTAAGTAAAAGAGCGATTTGTTTAGAAACAAGTCTAAATGAATAGCAAAAGAGGCTGGGACAAAAGTCCTAGCCTCTCAATTGTCTTTGGATTGTCGAGCAAGACGCAGTGGTTGAGTGGGCTCTACTACGCTGATTTCATCAGCTTTTACAGCCCTACTCAACTGTGCGGAGGTGGGACGACGAAATCGAATTCTAACGAATTACCGATTTCTGTCCCACTCTCTTCATTCGACAGGTTTAATTGTCAAGATTAATCTTCTATAAGACTTAATCTTCTTTTTTCTTCAGCCTTGCTACAAGACTAGCTACTAAGCCTAACAATCCCATTCCTGCCAGTGCTGCTAGCTGTGCAGAACGGTTTCCTGTGTTTGGCAAACGACCACTGTCTGTTTGACTTGCTTCTCTAGCTTCCGATTTTGCTTCTTCAGCCTTTGGTTCTTCTTCGGATTTTTCCGGTGCTTGAGTAGGTCTTTCTGCTGCTGGCTGAGTCGGACTTTGACCCTTCTCAACTTCTACAATCCGAGTTTCGCTCTTACCAATCTCTTCTGATTTTTGAGGATTCACATGATGATGTTCAGGTGATGGCTGTGGAGTCTCTTTCTTCGTTCCGATGAGTATGATTCGATCTGTCGGAGCTTGGAGAACTTCTCTTAGCTTCTCTTCTCGCTTACCATCTGGATAAACTTCTGTGAGAACTCGTTCCTGACCATTTTGGCCTTCTTGAGCCACACGCTTTTCTCCTAGTTTGAGCGTCGGATCCTCTTTTTCAACTGTTTGGAAGTTGAGCTCTTGTTCGAGGACTTCTAGACTTGGAAGTTCCTCTTGGACAGCGGCTGCAGTTTTCCCAGTCACTGGTTTTTCCTTGGTCAATTGGATGCGGTATTCTTTGACCTGCTTACCATTTTCTGAAACAAGGCGCACCAAGACTGGCAAATGATCATCTCCACTATCCACAACCGTTGAAGCCACTTGGTCGCTCTCTGCTACTGTGATCTTCGGACGTTGACCAGTATAAGTCACTTGGTAATTCTGACGCTCTTGAGAGAAGTCTGGCAGTTCTTTTCCATCTACCAAAATCTTAGAATTTGTACTTTCCTTAGCCAATTCGCTTGGTGCCAAGAAGGTCATTTCCGTCAGAGCAACTCCATTCTTGTCATTTTTTCTTTCCATTCGCCATCTCATCGCTTTCGACTTGACAGCCTTAAAGCTTGCTGTAAGTTCCGTGCCTGCCTGGATTTCTTGGTTGATGTTATATGGAACAGCTTCCCAGTTGTCAGGGTTGTTAAACGGATGATTCGGCTCGTAGGCTTGATAGTTTGAGTAATAGACAGGAGCATCAAAATCTGGTCCAACATAGCGCTCTAAAACAAGCTTAGATGGTGCATCTGTTCCGCTATCGGCAAAGAAGCGCAGTTTGGCTTGAACGACCGTCCGCTTGACAATCTTGCCTTGATTCTTGAAGATGACACCTGCTGAGACTTCTGGATTCGCTGATGGAGTAGCAGACCAATTAGTCCAACGACGACTGTCATCATGATCCCCATCATTGATATAGTCCACACGGTCATGAGAACCTGGGTCAATATCATTGGTTGCTGAAGCAAAGGCTTGATTGCCATTTTCATCATAATATGGATTGTCTGACACAGACGCGCCCTGCTTGTCGGTCACTCGAACAGAGAGCTCGACAGGTAGGCCACTACCTAGCAGGCGACCTCGAACAGTAAATTCACCAGCTTTTGCCAGATTTTCAGCTGGAACTGGCTCCCACTCAACAGTCAGGTCTTTGACTTCATAGTCTGATTTACCAGTGAAGTAAACAGGAACTTTGTTTGGCAAGTCTAGACTTTGACCTAGGTGAAGCAAGCGAGACTGTTTCACTGCTGCTACTGGCTTGCGAGCCAGCAAGTCTTTATCATTTGTAAAGTGGAGACGGTATTCTCCGAGGATATCTCCGTTTTCTGCCTTCACGACAACACGAACAGGATCTCCCTCATGGACACTTGGCACGACTGTTGCCAGACCATTATTGCTGACACTAGCAGTTACTGCTGGTACTTTCCCGTCGTTAGCTGGGAGATAATAGTCAGTCAAGCTTGGGTTAAAGTTTGGCAAGTCTTGACCAGCTACTTGGATACGAGTTGCTGCCTCTTTCTCTGCAGCCACTTGTTTAGAGAAGATTTGGACTTCTGTGATCGAGGTTCCCCACTTGTCATCCGCTCTCACCATACGAATCCGAAGGGCATAAGTATCGACTTTATCAAAGTTAAAGTGATTCATTTCCCCAGCTTTGAGTTGATCTGGTGCTTTGAGGTTGGTCACCGGTTTCCAGTTGGCAGCATCGTTGAAGACATGCTCTTCGCTTTCGACAAAGCTAGGATTTTTAGGCGCAGTCGGTACGGTCTTGCCAGCATAATACTCGATCACGTAGGATTTTGGAGCACCAACGCCATGATCTTCGTGGAAGGCTACGTTTAGATTGTCTACTGCCCGCTTGGTCATAATACCAGAATCTCCAAAGAGAACGCCAACTGAAGCCTCATCTTGACGGTTCCAGTTTGTCCAACGATTCGCTGGTTGGTCATTGTAAGAAATCACCTTATCATTGACATAAGATACTAGGTCACTTGGATTAGAGTCCGAAGCAAAGGCCAGTGGCAATTCTGAACCTGTCCATTGGTCCGAAATATTGGCTCCATTTTCGGTCTTATCCGAGACACGGACATAGAGTTTGGTTGGCAACTGACTGCCTTCTACCTGACCAGTGACTGTGAAGACGCCTTCTTTTTGATATTGACTTGGCGAAATAGCATCCCAAGTGACTTTTGCTGAGGAAACTTGCCCATTTGAATGGTAAGTCCGGACACTCTCTGGCAGGTGTGGCACTTCCGCAAGTGGGGTTGTCACGCTGACTTCTTCTACTGCGACAATGCCTTCCACAGACACCTTAGCACGCGCTTCCTGCTCAATACCTTCAACTTTTCCGACTACTTCAAAAGTGTGGTAGCGATCAAGTTTTTCTTTTTCGACCGCCTGCCAAGTAACCTTATGAACTTTAGGGAATCCTTTGTCGTACTCAACAGTAACAGTAGTTGGAAGATTCGGTTCTTGATGCAAGTCTGTTACCACATGGACTGGGCGGACTGCTTGAACCACTTTCTTCTCCGTATTGGCTTGAATCACTAATTCCACTTGCCCTTCAGCACCGTCATACTCTGCTTTCAAAGTCACATTTCCCGGCTTGTGTAGTTCCAAGCTTCCTTTACGAACGGCAACTTCTCCTTCACCTTTCGTAGAGAAGGCCACCTTATCAGCCTGTAAAACTGCCTGAGTGCCATCTTGATAGTGAGCCAAAACAGTTAATTGAACGGTCTGGTCTTCTTTGAGACCGTCAGCTTGCTCAACTTGGAGGCTCAAATGGTCAATTTTAGGAGCTTCTTCTAAGAATTGCACTGCATAAGTTTGCAGGGTTCCGCCATCTTTGGGCTGGACATAAATGTTTGCACGCATACCGTTTGAAGCACTAGCTTGAACCACAGTCACATCCGCATTTTCAGCTGTAGCTGCTACTGAAGGGAGCTGCGCTCCATAGGCAAGGCTCTGATAATGGACTGGTTTTTGACTAGTCAGGTCCGATACTGCCTCACCACCTACAGTCACTAGTGGCGTCACAGGCTCAGCTGCTTGTCCTTCTTCCACGAGCAAGGTTGCAGTAATGGTATCGCCTGCTAGATGGCCGGTCATTGGAATACGTGAACCTGCCACAGACAGTTTAGCTTGATCTTCTGGCGCGATTTCCCATTTATCCACATCATAATGTTCGACACTGCCGTCGGTTAGAGCTAGTGGGATCGACTTGTCTACACTGCTCAAGTCCGTTCCAGGAGCTACTCGTTTGATGACTGGCAATTCTCTTTCAACAGCTAAAACTTCCACTCGTGCTTCTACTTGGCGGCCGTCTGCCTCTCCTTTGACGGTTACAATACCTGAATGGCCAACGTCTGCTTGTGACCAAGTCACAGGGCGTTCCGCACGACTACCGTCACTGTAAACAAAAGGAACTGTCGCTGGCAAGCTTGGAGCTTGTCCCAAAACTGTACGAACTTTTGGCACTTCTGTACCCAAAACAGTCTTTTCTTTCTGCTCGTCTTTTCCAGTAAAGACCGTCACTTGGTCTGATTTTAATAAACCAGAATGGGCAGTCAGCGTGAATTTACCTGCTTGGTCTGTTGATTTGACAATGGCAACCCCTTTACCGTTAAAGGCTTTACGGATCCAAGAACCGTCTGCTTGTTCCTTGTAACGTTCACGGCTAGCTTGCTCACCATTGTCTACACCGACAAGCTGGCCTTGTCCATGCAACTGGAAACGAACAAGGTTATTAGCAGTTGGCACGACATTGCCGTCACGATCGACGATTTCATAGTAGATATAGGTCAAGTCTTTTCCATCTGCTGCGATAGCGTGCTCTTCCTTGACCAAGCGTACACCTGCAGGCTGACCTGCTGTGACAATCTTATCGCGAGCAATTTCTTTACCTTGATCGTCACGAGCTACAGCTTCCAGAGTTCCCGGCTGATAAGCCACTTTCCACTCAAGGTAGAGCTCTTGAGGATTTGCTCCTTCTTGATAGCTACGACCAGCGCTGGTTTCTTTTTTATTAAATTTCTTGACTCCCAAAGATTGGTTGTTCAAGTACAATTCAACGCTAGCAGCATTGGAGTATGCACGAACTGGTATTTTATTTTCAGCATCTGCAACATTGTCTGCCAAGTCTTGATCTTCCCAGTTCCAGTGAGGAAGCAGGTGAACCATCGGTTTCTTCTTAGCTGAAACCCACTGACTTTGGTAAAGGTAATAGTCATTTTTCGGAATACCCGCCGTGTCCACTATTCCAAAATAAGAGCTTTTCACAGGTGTGTTGTTTTGGTTGTGCCAAGGAGTTGGCTCACCGATATAGTCTGTACCTGTCCAGATAAATTGTCCTGCATAGCCCGCATTGTCTCGGTCAAAGGTCCAAGAAGCGGTTGCCGTTTTACCCCAGCCAACACGGTCATTCCCATAGTCAGACTGCTCATAGTTGCGCCAAGACTGATTGCTTCCAACCCATTCTTGCTCTGGATGGAAATAGCTGCCACGTGTACGGGTTGCCGAAGACGTTTCAGAACCATAAATCAACCAGTTTGGATGTTTGGCACGTAAGGCCTTGTAATTATCTTCTGAGTAGTTAAAGCCAACTGCATCCAGTTCATCTGCGATCTTTTCATGACCACCGCTACCATCACCAAAGCGGAATTTGTCAGCCCCCATCGTAACATAGCGAGTCTTATCAACTGACTTGATGACCTTGACCAGACGTTTAACCGTCGCTAACGAATGAGCATCGCCGTTTGCTTCACCGATTTCATTTCCGATCGACCACATAACGATAGCAGGATTATTTTTACCTCTTTCAACCATGGTCCGCAGGTCATAGTCAGACCATTTTTCACCCTTTTTAGCTTCTGGGTGAGTCGCATCTTTTTCAAAGAAACGGCCGTAGTCATAAGGCTTCTTACCTCCATACCAAGTATCAAAAGCCTCTTCTTGGACCATCAGACCCAGCTCTGCCGCAATCTGCAAAGTCTGTTCGCTTGCAGGATTGTGGGTCGTACGAATAGAGTTGACCCCCATCTCCTTCATTTGCTTGAGGCGACGATACTCAGCCTTATAGTTTTCTTCTGCTCCTAGAGCCCCGTGGTCATGGTGCAAGGATACTCCGTGGAACTTGACCTTCTGACCATTGAGAGAGAAGCCTTCGTTTGGAGTCCAGTTGTAATAACGATAGCCAAACAAGTCTTTCTTCGCATCAACTAGCTGACCATCACGATAGACCCGTGTTACCAACTCATACAAGGCAGGCTTATCATTAAATACAGTCCACAATTCCGGCTTTTCTACTTCTAAGCTTGCCTGAATGGCACGGCTTTCATGGGCTTTTATCTTTTGACTAGCAGTGCGGATGAGGTCTGTGACTGCCTCACCTCCACGTCTGACAATCTGATATTCTGCTGTGATTTCGTGGTCTTTATCGTCTGTGTTGACAATCTTACTGGTCACATGAGTTGCAACCTTACCGTCTTGTTGTTTCTCAAGCTCTGGCGTTAAGATAGTTGTACCATTTTTCTCAACATGAACCTTATCTGTCACTTGCAAACTCACATCACGGTAGATCCCGCTTCCTGAATACCAACGGCTACTTGGTTGCTTGTTGACAACGTGCACAGCGATGACATTTTCCCGACCATCTTTGTGGAGGTATTTAGTGATATCGTATGAAAATTGGTTGTAGCCATTAGGATAATGCCCAACCAGCTGGCCATTGACAAAGACCTGCGAATCCATGTAGACACCATCAAATGCGAGGCGAACATTTTTATCAAGGTCTTTTTCGTCTAATTTCAGAGGCTTACGATACCAAGCATCTCCACCATTGAGCTGGCCACCTTCATTCTGTGCAGGCGACTCATGGTCAAAATCAAAGTGGATACTCCAGTCATGAGGCAAATCCAATTTTTTCCATGATGTGACATCCGTCTCAGCTTGGACAGCTTCCTTAGCATTAGCATTTAATTTAAAGTGCCAATTCTGATTAAAATTCACTTTTCTGTCTTCGATCATTTGGCTCACTTCTTCCTTGGTCGCAGATTTTATCTCAGGCTGAGCAGCTTTTTCTTGAGTAGCTTCTTGTGCATTCTCTTTTACTCCATTTTGAGATGCTGCTGAAATGTCCTCCGCCGCTTTAGAAAGCTGAGGACTTTCTTCTTTTTTCTCCTCCTGAGAATGCACAACAGGCTCAGCTGCCTGATGTGTCACTGCTTCAGCAGTCACTTCTTCCTCAATGGGCTTTTCCTCCGTAGGCTTTTCTGCAGCAACCAACGCAGTTGTCTCCTCTGCATAAACTGGACTTGCTCCCGCCACACTCGCTCCAAATAAGAGGAAGCAAGTTCCAATAACTATCGAGCAAACGCCAATAGAAAACTTCCTTATGCTATAAACTCTCTTTCGATTCCAATGATCCTTTCCCATAGGATCCTCCTTCTTTTTCTTTTAGTAACCGCTTCCATTTTTTGAGAAAACGTTTTACTTTTTATAATCGTTTCCCCCTATTTTATAAAACAGGATCGTTTATCTCAATAAGACAAGGAGCTTTTTTATATTTTTGAGCGTTTTTCCTAAAATTAGGAGAAAAACAAACTTTATCGAACATTCCTACAAAAAAGATGAGTGATTATCACCCATCCTTTCCTTATAGATTTATCATATAAATAATCTGTTCTTAGAGTTCAGCTATGTATTCTTGCACAAGTTTGATGTCCTCTTCCTTGCCACCTCGGTCAATATCACAGATATGCGCCAGCCCATATTTTTCGATAATCAAAGCTGTCGCCCCGCAGAAGGTCCGTCCATGCTTCACCGAATCTCCATTATTGACAAAACCCTTAATCAAGCTTGAATGTTTCTTAATAAAGCGCTTAGTGGACCAGGGAATTTTCCCAGCCCCAGCATTTCGCGTAATGAGAATGCAGGGTTCCTCCAACTTTTCCTTGATGCTTTGTGTCGGATAACCCAGCGATTCTGCAAATTGCTTCCCAACACCCGTTACCGAATCATAAACTATAATCATTTCCTCTCCCTACTTTCTCAAAAGAAGCACTGCTAGAAAAGCAGCAAAGCCTATAACCGCCACATCCGATATTAGTTGTAAGAGAAATGCTAAATCAGGCATACTGTGAATATAGAGCAAGATACTGATCGTCGTCAAGGCCAAGACCACCAGCTTGACAGCTACCGCCACGCTCGGCATTACAAGCAATCCAACCAAGATACAAAGGAGACCACCAATCAGAAATGACTGAAAGCCTAAACTTAGGCCAAAGCCAAATTCCACCCCACCATAACCAAGGGTCAAAAGACCTATCACAACTAGACAAACCCCAAAAATAGTCCTTCCACTCAACATATTTCCACCTTGTTTCATTATTATTTCCTCACTTTCTTATTTGAATGAATATTTCTAAAAGTTCATTCACATCTTCTCAAAAAAATATTTTCCTCTAATTTGCTTTCTCCATCGATCTATATCATACAAATCCACCTCCTTATCTGAATGAATATTCTAATAAATTCATTCACCTCATCTTCCAAGAAAAGGAAATTCTTATTTAGCAAAAATTCCCTTTAAAAAATATTTCACCAAGGTCTCGATACTCTCAAAATAGCCGGGAAAATCCTGCTCTGTCACATGCATGTCGATGTAGTAGATCAAATCATAAGCCTTCATGATTTGGGCGACTTCCTCTTGCGAAAAGCCCTTCTCCTGCAAACGCTGGCTGAAAGTCTGAATCAGAAACTGGTGAAAGGCATTGGCCGCTCGGCCAGCATCCTGATTATAGTAGTCGTGCAAGATCTGAGAAATGCCCGGCTTGGTCCACTCCGCTAAAATTTTATTAGGCGAAATCAACTCAAAAGTGACTGCAAAAAGCTGTTCAACGACTGCCTCTGGCTCACCCTGCCAATCCACGCGCTGCATGGTTTCCTCACGTATGCGGTTATTCTCCGCTACATAGACCTCTAAAAAAATAGCTTCCTTGGACTCATAATACTTATAAAAGGAGCCAACAGCCATGCCAGCACGCTTGGTAATATCTGAAATATTCGTCTTTTTATAGCCCTTCTCAGCAAAGACCTGCCTAGCCTCAGCCAATAATTCAGCTTTTTTGTCCATGACCTTCTCCCTTTGTGAATGAATTAAATTTTCTATTCATTCAAATTATAGCACTTTAAAAATCTTTGTCAAGAAAAGCGGAAATCGTACTTTGAAAGGAAGACGGCAGTTTGAGATAAAAGCTCCTTTGTTAAACAAAAAAACAAACAAGTTCTCGATAAAACTTGCTTGCGTCTTGGATACATTAGTTTTTTCTACGATTTTTCAAGGCCTCGTTGATTTTCTTGGTTTTGATCATCGAATCGACGGAGACAAGAAACCAAACCAAGAGGTAAATCAAAACAAAACTTAGCCAGAAGGGCCAACCAAAGAGCATAGTCCCCCAGCCATTGCAGATCACAGCTAGACAAACGATGGTCGCTGTCACTACAAAGTGGCAGAAAAGTAGGAAAGGAAATGGAAAGCGATCTGTCGCATCAAAGATATAGCTTGCTACTCCGATTAAGGCGCTGACAAGGAGGACACTGAGAATAGAGCTAGGAGTCAACAAAAATGTTTTTCCTGAGAACAGGCCTACCAGCAGAAAGACCAAGCCACCTGTTCTCAGACCATCCTGCATACCGATAAGAATTTTTTTAAAGGTCATGATTTTCCTCCTAAATTCCCAAATAGTCCATAAGCAGCTTGACATAGCGACGACTGACATCGGTTTTGAGCTGATTGGTCAGCTTAGCAGTCATGTTGCCCGAAAAGCTATCCGACAAGGATTCCAGATGATCGATGTTAATGACTGCATGCCGCGACACCTGAATGAAATTGCGACTATTGAGACGATTTTGAAAACGAGTCAGCGTTTCTGTCGTTGTATAAACGCCCTCGGTGCTGTAAATCATAAGGGTTGTCTGATTAATATCAGCTAGGATAATATCCTCTGTCTTGAGCATGACCAGCTTATCATCCGACTTAATAGGCAGGACACCACTTGGTCCAGCCTTGAAGTTTTCCAAATAATCTAGGACAGCCTTGGCCTCACCAACCAACTGATCCGCTTTCACGATGACCAGCGGGTCTTGGGAAGAAATCTGAGCATCTTCTTCAAATCTTGTCTGCAAACCTAGGCCTCCTACTTTCTTTACTTGAAGCTCATCCGTCGATTCAGCAGCCAATTTTGACCTAGCCAGAACAGGACTGCTGCCGTGAGCACTACTCCAACTATATAGTATGTTTCTTGGCTTGTCAAGAGCTTTTGCCATTCGATACGGATACCTAGGAGCTTCTCAAATTCTTGCTGGAGCTGACTCTGGTCCGCAAAAACTTCTGTCAAAGACTCCTTCATCAGGACTTGTCTGAAAAGGGAAGCCATGTAGGTTGAGGGAGTCAGTTTCATGAGATTTTGGGCAAGGCTGGGCAGAGTCCCGATTGGAATATAGGTTCCCACTAGAAAACCAGAGGCCGCTCCGATAACCGTTGCATATTGTCCCAAGGAATTTACCGATTTAAAATAAGGAACAACTAGCGCATTGAGGAGACTAGCCAGCAAGCTATTGAGCAGCATGAGGCAGAGCAGCTGGGGAAAAAGCCCCCAGTCAAAGGAAATCTTGTCCGCTAGAATAAAGTAGGTCAGCATGATAGTAAACATGAAGACTTGCATGACAAAGCCAATCACAAGGGCACTGATTAAGTAGCTAAACTGCAAGCCCCATTGCCCCAAATCTGTGATAAAGAGGTCAGCGGTCACCTTTCTTTCTCGGTCTTCAGTTTGTTGTGAAAAAGCTGATAGGGTGGTTGTCAAGGCGGTGACAGCCAGTGTTCCGCTAATCAACCAAAAGTCGAGCAGTTCCGCCGCATGGCTACTGTCTGACCAAGAGCCTTTCATGTTGTTCTTTAGGAAAACCAGATATAAAACAAAGGGAATAATGGCTCCAAAGAGAGAGAGAACCACCCCACTATGATTGCGAAAATAAAGTAAAAAATTTCGTTTGATCAACATTAACATTTAACGTACCTCTCTTCCTGTCAGAGCCATAAAGGCATCATCCATCGTCCCTGGTTGGAATTCAAATTGTTCAATATAGGAGCCAAGCTGGCTCAGCAACATCAGCGCTTCTTGGGTCGCCTCTGGATAAAAGAAAAACTCATTTTCCTTGGCTTGCTCCCATTCGCAGCGAGTCTGCAAAGCAACCTTCAAGCCCTCTGAATCTGGGGTCAGAATCCGCAAAACATTGCGGGCATAGCGCTCCTTGATCTGGTCAGCAGAGCCTTGCGCAATGACTTGGCCATGGTCTACGATATAAATCTTATCCGCATCATCAGCTTCATTGAGATAGTGAGTGGTCAAAACTACAGTCATCTTTTCCTTCTGTTGCAAGTCTTTGAGCAGCTTCCAGATGCTTTCTCTAGTCTGGATATCCAAGCCTGTCGTCGGCTCATCCAGAAAAAGTAGGTCGGGACTATTGAGCAGGGCTCGGGCAATGTCTACCCGACGCTTTTGTCCACCAGAAAGCGTCCCGTAGCGTTGTTTAGCAAAACTAGTCAGCCCCAGTTGCTCGATCAATTGCTCAATCTTACCAGTTTCCACCTGCTTGTACTGCTTGGCACGGATTCGCAGATTTTCAACTACTGTCAAATTGGCATCTAGCACACTATTTTGAAAGACTACGCCCAGCTTGGTTTGTTCTGCATAAATGATTTGTCCTGATGTCGGCTGCAAAAGTCCAATCAACATTTGAATCGTTGTCGACTTTCCTGCTCCATTAGGGCCCAAAATTGCTGTGAAACTGCCTGACTCAATTTCTAAATTCAGACCGTTAACTGCTACCTTGTCTCCATAAACTTTGGTAAGATTTTTTACTTGGACTAACATGTTCTTTTCTCCTGTCTTAACTTCTGAGACTATGATAGCAAGTCTTTTTTGAAAAATCTCGGCTTTTTGGACAAGCGGTAAAATGAGGGAGATGAGAGGTAAAAATCCAGACATCAAAAAATCCCCGACCAGAGGTCAGGGATTTGCTCTTAGCGGGCGACAATCTTGCGGTAACTGCGAGAAGTTAGTAAGAATACTAAAATATAGGTCAGGAGGAAGACGCCGCAAGTCGCAAGTGTTGTCTGGATTAAGAGAGGAAGGTTGGTCACACCCAATAGGGCAACTATCAAGCGCAACATATGAAAGACAGCCGCTATATGTAGAAAAGCAAAGATTAGAGGTAGGAAGAAAACAGTCAAAATCTGCTTACGAATGGTACTTCTAGTCTGCTTTTCATCTAAACCAACCTTTTGTAAGATAATAAAGCCATCGCGGTCTTCATAGCCTTCAGAGATTTGCTTGTAGTAAATTACTAGAACAGCTCCTAGGAGGAAGATAACAGAGAGGAAGACACCAATGAAAAGCAAGGTTCCAGTAAGTTCCTGATAGCTCTTTTCTGCGCTGTAACGGTCACTAGCCATTGCGTAGCTACCATCTTGGGCCTGTTCCTGATCCAAAGTATCCCTCAGTCCCAGCTGGACTTGCTCGACAAATTTCTTACTGCCCTTAGTCTCTGAAGCAACTCCAATGTAGTAATAGTGTGCAACATTAAGCCCTACTTCTTTACTATCATTGACCACCATATAGATGCCCTGCTCCATGGCCACGTCGTTTGGATTAGGGATTTCCCCATGCGTGAAATTCGACGGTAAAATCTGCTTAATCTTCCAGTCTTTACCATTCACTCGGAGAGGTTTATCCTTATTTAAGGAAACATTTTTTCCATAGACAAGAGTTTCATCATCTGCCAAGTCTATCTTTTTTCCTGTCATTTTTTCATAATCCTGACGATTGATGACCGTAATCGTACCTGCAGACTTGGTCAAGATACTTGGATCCGAATCCAGCTCGCTTTGCATTGGAACCGTCACATCATTGCCAGCTAATTTCATGATGAAGGCTGATTGATAGAGATAGGTAGTATAGCTTGGCTTCTTCAGGCCTGTTTCCTGAGCGACCTGCTGAACCTTGTCCAACAGAGCCTCTTTCTGATCGGTTGATTTCGGCAAGACGACGCTAACATTGTAATCCTTTGGATGCAAGGTAGTAATATAATCCTGACCTCCAACATAGATATTGATTGTACCAACCAAAGTCACCAGGAGCATGGTAGATAGAATGGAGATGGTTGCCAATCCTGCCGCATTCTTACGCATCCGCGAGATGAGATTGGAAACAGAAATGAAATTCTGCGTTTTATAGTAGTAGCCTTTGCGCTTTTTGAGAAATTTCAATAATGTAATTGAACCTGCATTAAAAAGCAAATAGGTTGCGATGATAACCATGACCACAGCTATAAAGAAATTGCCGATAGCAGCGACAGGCTTGGTAACGGTCAAAGCCATATAATAAGCCACACCCATGAGCAGGAGACCCAGCAAGGTTTGCAGAAAAAGGAAGCGTCCCTTCTTCTCGCCAGCTTTCTTTTCTTTCATTAGGTTAAGAGAGCTATGGCGTAGAAGGCGTAAAGAATTGAGCAACAATATCACCGCAAAAGCGACACCTAGACTGGCCAGAGTCAACCAAACATTCTGCCATTGGAAGGTCGAGGCAAGAACGGCCGGCATTCCCATCAATTTCAAAAGAACGGCGTAGAGCATCTTATCTAAAGCTAGACCAGACAAGATACCTAGACCAACTGTAGCTAGATAAAAGACACAGAGCTCAAAGAAGGTCATAAGTAGCAAGTGACGCTTTTCCATCCCTAGCACGCTATAAACACCGAGCTCCCGTGAACGGTTCTTCATGACAAAGCTATTTGCATAAGTGATAAGGATGAGAACTGCAATCTGAATGACCTGGATACCAAATTGCAAGGTCATGCGAGCTGCTGTACCACCATAAGAGGTCTCCATATTTGGACTGTGAGCCAGTGAGACAAAACTATACAAAATCGCTGTCGCCAGTACCGTCGCTAAGGCAAATGGATAATACAAACTGCGATTTTTAACCAGATTGGACAAAGCCAGTTTACTCGTTAGTTTGAACATAATTGCCCACCTCACTTGCCATAACAGTCAGAGTATCGGAAATCTCTTGGAACATCTGCCGCTCGGTCTTGTTGCCACGGAAGATTTGATTGTAGAGAATCCCGTCCTTGATAAAGAGCACCCGCTTGGCCCGACTAGCAGCTGAAGTCGAGTGAGTCACCATGAGAATGGTTTGACCGCGGGCATTAATATCATCAAAGACATCAAGCAGAGCTGCCGAAGATTTGGAATCCAAAGCTCCCGTCGGCTCGTCCGCCAGCAGAATCTCAGGCTCAGTGATAATGGCCCGAGCTACTGCAACCCGCTGCTTCTGGCCACCGGAAATCTCATAAGGAAACTTCTCTTGCAGCTTGTTAATCCCCAGTTCGTTGCAGGTGGTGACCAGCTTTTGCATCATCTCGGTAATGGGACGGCGAGATAGAACCAGAGGCAGGAGAATATTATCCTTGACCGACAGGGTATCTAGCAGGTTGAAATCCTGAAAGACAAAGCCTAGCTTTTCTCGGCGGAAGCTGGAAGCTTGGCTATTTTTGATAGTTGCCGTGTCAGTTCCATTGAGGAAAACACGGCCTTCGGTCGGCTTGTCCAGCATAGCTAGGATGTTGAGCAGGGTGGATTTCCCAGAGCCTGACTCCCCCATGATGGCTACATATTCGCCTTTTTCTACCGTAAAATGAATGTCCTTTAGTGCCTCTACTTGGCTACCCTGAAAGCGGGTCTTATAAATCTTTTTCACGTGTTGTACATCTAATAAGGTCATCATGATCTCCTTTTCTATAATTCCATTTTAATACAGAAACAGCTTTATTTCCATATTTTACTAATTTTTAAATGCCAATATTTTTATCTCTGCACCAGATAAACAATTAGTGCGATGATCCAGAGATGGGCTGGGTAAAAGACATAGAAGAAATACTTGCCCCACTTACCATTATAGCCTCGCTCGCCATTGTAGAGATGGAGGAAGGGCAAGACGGTAATAAAGGCCCAGTCTGAATTGTAGAGCATCATCGAAATGGTGGCTCCCATGGTTGGGTAAATTTCAATGCTCAGACAGAAGAGTAGAAAAGCCAAGACCATGTAAGAAAAAGTTCTGAGAGCAGGCTGATTGCGGAAAATATAGCTAATCAGCATCAAAGGAATAATGGTCATGCCGCCTTCTGTCAAAAAGACTCCTGCCAAACCAATTAAGACTGCCGCTCCAATCCGCAAATAGCGCTTCTCATCCATAATCTCTTCACCTTTTTTGGAAAGACCAAATACAAGATTGAGCACCAGAACGCCACAGGCTAAACTGAGAAAAATATTATTCTCAAGATGAATCCCCTTGCTATGAAAGAGCATGGTCAAGATGGTATTGCCCAGCTGCATAATAGCCGCCCAGATAAACAAGCGTGCATTGTAGGCCAAGCGGTTGCGCGTATGCAGAAAGCCTTCTACTGCGCTAAAAGCAAACCAGGCAGCTACACAGCGAGTCAGCAGGTGAAAAATTCCATCCCAGCCCGTCGGCAAAAGCCCTGGAATCTTACCAATATGATCAAAAACCATTAAAAAGGCCATGAAAAGCTTAAGTTGGAAAGCATTGAATCCTCTTGTTTTCATTTCATATCTCCTTGTCTTCTTTATACATCTATCTTACAAAAAAAGAAAGGTCGGTACCATAACCTAACCTTTCAATTTCACTGGCCAACCTTACAAATTTGTAAGAATGCCCTATTCGAATATCATCTTCTTTTCTGAAAAACTAATCATGACAGTCGTTCCCTGTCCAACTTGAGAAGCGATGCTAATCTGATGCCCCAGCTCATCTGCAATTTTCTTGGACAGATAAAGTCCCAAGCCAGACGACTGCTGGGTCAAACGACCATTATAGCCCGAAAAACCTCGCTCGAAAACCCTTAGCAAATCCGCATCTTGAATGCCCAGACCGCTATCCTTGATATAAAGCGTATCCTCCTGAAAATAAATCTCAATCCCGCCTTGACTGGTGTATTTCAGACTATTCGACAGCACTTGCTCCAAAATAACGACGAACCATTTCCTGTCTGTGATGATGGTTCGGTCCAAATCATGCAAATTGAGGCTCAAGCCCTTTTGGATAAAGAAAATCGCATACTTCTTGACAATCTCCTTGACCAAATCTTCAAGATTTTCCTTTTTCAAGACCAAATCCTCGTGGAAACTCTCCAAACGAAGATACTGCAAGACGATATTGACATAGGACTCGATCTTAAAGAGCTCTTGCTCCAGCTGGTTCTTGACCTTCTTGTCCTCAATCTCTCCGACCAGCAATGAACTAGCCGCAATAGGCGTCTTAATCTGATGAGCCCAGAGCGTATAATAATCCATCAGGTCATTTAACTTCTCCCTCTCCTCAATTGCACGGTTCTTCTTATCCATTTCCAACAGAGCCAGTTTCTCAAAAAGGAGAACCTCTAAGGCTGTCTGAGGCCGACCTGAGGCATAGAAGAGCTGGTTGCGATATTCCTTATAGGCACTAGCTAGATCCATTCCCAAGAAAAAGCTAGCAAGAAGAAAGGCTAAGAGCAGCTGATACTCTAGCAGACTGCGCCCATCCTCGAAAATAAAGGCAAACATCCCCATAATCGAAAATACAATCAGCAAGAGCAACAAGATGAAGCGACGGGAATACAAATGATGCTTCAAAAAGAAAAATTTATCCTGCATGTCCATTGGTTAAACCGTATCCTATCCCTTTTTTCGTCTCAATGAAATGCTTCAGACCGTGCTCTTCCAGCTTCTTGCGCAGGCGGGCAACATTGACGGACAAGGTATTGTCATCAATAAAGAAATCACTGTTCCAGAGCTCCTTCATCAAGTCATCACGCGCCACAATGCTGCCAGAATGCTCAAAGAGCACCCGCAAAATCTGAAATTCATTCTTGGTCAGTGTCACAAGCTCACCCTCATAGACCAAATCCATGGATTTGAGATTTAAAATCACGCCCTGATATTCCAAAAGGCTTTGATCCGTCCCAAACTCATACGAACGCCGCAGCAACCCTTGAACCTTGGCCAAAAAGACATTATTATCAAAGGGCTTGGTCACATAGTCATCTGCGCCCATATTGATGGCCATGACGATATCCATAGACTGGTCGCGCGAAGACAGAAACATAATCGGCACCGTCGAAATTTTCCGAATTTCCTGGCACCAATGGTAGCCGTTAAAGAGGGGCAGGCCTATATCCATCAGCACCAGCTGGGGCTCCTCCTTAACAAAGGTCGTCAAAACCTGCATAAAATCTTCAATCGCCACAACCTGATAGCCCCATTGCTCCAGCATTTTTTTGATCATTTGACGGATGACCGCATCATCCTCGACCAGTAAAATCTTGTGCATTTCATTTCCTCACTCATTTTTCTTACTGCTATTATATCAAATTCTCCCTTAAATCACAGAGACTTTTTTTGTTTGAAACTCGCCTTATTTTCAGAAAGTTTCAAGAAATCCTTCAAGGAGTATTGACAAAAGTATAGTAAAAAGATAAAATAACACTACATTCAGAATTGTCTGAAAATTCATTTTTTATAATAAGGAGATTATTATGCTAGAACAAACTCAGACATCTACCTGGCAGTCCAAACTAAAAGCCCTAGGTCCTGGGATCCTCATGGCCTCTGCTGCTGTTGGCGGCTCTCACATTGTTTCCTCTGCTCAAGCAGGGGCCAAGTATGGCTGGGCTCTGATGGGACTGGTCATCTTGGCCAACCTCTTCAAATATCCCTTCTTTCGCTTCGGTGCTGAGTACACCTTAGAAACTGGTCACAGCTTGGTTGAAGGCTATGCCCAAAAAGGAAAAATCTACTTGAGCATCTTCTTCGTTTTAAATGTCTTCTCCGCCTTGGTCAATACAGCAGGAGTCGGAATTCTCTGTGCTGCCATTATCGCCAGCGCCTTTCCAAACGCCCTTGGACTCAGCATCACTCAATGGTCTCTGATTCTCATCATCCTGATCTGGGCAATGCTACTCTTTGGTGGCTACAAGTTCCTGGACGGCCTTGCCAAATGGATCATGTCTGCTCTAACCTTTGCAACCGTTATTGCGGTCATCGTTGCCATTATCAAGCATCCTGAGTACGGAGCAAACTTCGTTGAAAAGACCCCTTGGCAAATGGCTGCCTTGCCTTTCATCGTTTCTCTAATGGGCTGGATGCCAGCTCCAATCGAGATTTCAGCAATCAACTCCCTCTGGACTGCTGAGAAAGGAAAATCTGTCAATATCTCTGTCACGGACGGACTCTTTGACTTTAATGTTGGCTATATCGGTACGGCTATTCTGGCTATCTTCTTCGTCGCTATGGGCGCTCTCATCCAGTATCCAACTGGCCAAGCAGTTCAAGATGCTGGTGCTGCCTACATCCAGCAATTCGTTGGGATGTACGCATCTGTTCTTGGCGACTGGTCACGGATTCTGATCACATTCATTGCCTTTCTCTGTATCTTTGGTACGGTTATTACCGTTATCGATGGCTATTCCCGTGTAAATGCTGAATCCCTACGCCTCCTTCTCAATGAAGATAAGACTTCTCAAAAAACTCTGCATATCTGGATGACAGCTACAGCTATTATCGGTGGCGTTATCATCTACTTCTTCCAAGGTAGTGTGGCCCTCATGCTTCGTTTCGCCATGATTGCTTCCTTCCTGACTACTCCATTTTTTGCCCTTCTAAACTATCTCCTCGTTACGAGCGAGAATAAACATCTGAGCAAATGGCTAAAAGGTCTTTCCATCCTTGGTTTAATCTTCCTCTTTGGCTTCGCCTTATTCTTTATCTACGCCATCCTAATCGGTAAGGCTTACTAGATCAAAAGAGCTGGAAACCTGAAGGATATCTTCAGGTTTCCGCTCTTTTCTTTTTTCCTTTCTGACAATCTACGTCCACTTATGCTATACTGGAAGAAGATAGAATATTGGAGATAAATATGGGAATAATTTTTGATTACCTAGACCAAGTAGCTTACGACAGTATCTACGACACCCCCTTTAACGAACTGGATATGCTGATGCTGACCGAGATAACTTATCTGCCTTTTGACCAGATTGTGTCTGACCAGATGTCCCCTGATTGTACTTGCCGCTTGTTTGAAGCTGCTGAAAAAGTACCACAGGATTTGTCCATGTTAGTGACTAAAAATCGGCTGAAGCTCTTGGAAAAAGCAGCCAGTTCCACCCGTTTCAAAAATATCAAACTCATAGGCTATGTCAATGATATTGACCCTGATGTTCAAAAGCAGTTTGCAGCTATGATTTTCAAAATCAAGCCCGATAGTTATGTCCTGACCTTCCGCGGAACTGATGATTCCATTATCGGCTGGAAAGAGGACTTCCACATGACCTATATGGATCAGGTCCCAGCTCAAAAAACGGCGGTCAATTATCTGCGAAAAGCCATGGATGCTCTGCCTGGGCAATTCATACTGACGGGCCACTCGAAAGGAGGCAATCTGGCTTCCTACGCTGCTAGTCAGATTGAGCCAGAATATCAAGAGCGGATTCAGAGCATTTACAGCTTTGATGCTCCCGGACTGAATCACTCAGTCATCACCAGTCAAGGCTACCAGACTATTTCAGACAAGATAAAGCGCTACATCCCGCAAGGATCTATCGTCGGAATGATGCTCGAAACGCCTAAGCAGGCTCAGATTGTCAAAAGTACAGCTTTCGGCGGTTTGGCCCAGCACGATACCTTCACTTGGCAGATCAGTGACCAGACTTTTGTCCTACTGGACAACCTCAATCCAGACAGCCTTCAAGTAGATAAAACTCTGAAAAACTGGGTGGATAGCGTTTCTGATGAGGAATTAAAAGACTTTTTCGATCTCTTTTTTGGCCTCATCCTAGATGCTGGCATCAGCTCCATCAATGACCTCACCAAGCTGGAAAATTTCAACAAAATCTTAGCTGTTTTTGAAAATGCCAATGCTCTCACAGACCAGGAGCGGGAAATGCTGACGCGATTAGCCAAACTGCTGGTAGACATGCGCTACCAGTCTTGGAAGGACGACATGAACCTGCTGAAGCCTGCAGAAATCCAAAAAGAAATCCGAGAAAATATCTCTCAATTTGTCAATCAGCTACCCTTTGTCAATACTGAAAAGTCAAAGGAAGAAACTCCTGACACTACTGAAGAAGATACTATGCTCTTTTAAATATGTGTATATCAAATCCTAGCTAATTATAACTACCCGTCTAACGGGTGGTTTATCCCAGGGCTATAAGCCCACATCACTAGCCAGCGCCTAAAGACGCTGGCTTTCACTTTGTTCAAGCCTCATTGCTCTTGACTCGTCACAAACCTCTCAAAGAGCTGTTTGCATTAATTACCACTATCCCTAAAGGGGATCCTCATATTCTTTTACACTCAATTTATCCAACGCTATATCATTCTTATCACGTTTGGAGTTTTTCTTGGTATAACCTTCGATGCGCACCCGCATAGCGGGTGGTTTATTTGTCTCGAACTTAGAGGTGCGAGATGGATTAATAGTCACATAAATATAAAAATTCGAGAATAAATTTAATTTTTATTCTCGAATTTTAACTTACTGAAGGGCATTAGAAAAATTATCCACAAACTCTTTTAAGCCATCTCTATAATTTTTCAAAAATTGAATCAAGTCTGATTTACCAACTATTTTCATATCTTTTATTTTATTGTATTGCTTTCTCTGCTCTTCAAAACCTTGTTCATACTGTTTTCTCATCATTTGAAACGTGGTCTCGTCATATAAAACAGTACCTTTGATAGCATTTTCATATTGAGCCATATAGTCATCTAAAATTTTTTGGTACATAGTCAAATAATCTCCATAGGTTTGAATTGACTCAATTGTCTCATCAGAGACATCTTGTGGTGAAAACACCTGATGTGACTCAGACGAATCATGTGTAGTAACTGATGATGGAGAGGTTGGGAGACCAGTTTCATTCTTATCGGGCAGTTTTACAGAAGAGATAATATTCTCAAATATTTTTGAATATTCTTTATCGAAAGATTTTGAAGTTGCAAGAACAAAAGTAATCAGTAAATCGTTATGAGTTAGCGATACAAGTTTTCCCTCTTTTTTACCTTTTACATTCATAATAATATCCCAAGAAAATGCAGGATGACTATTAACCATCATCTTACTTTCACTAGTTTCTATGACATCCGTAGTATTATTTTCGAATCCTTCAATGAAATCTTTTCTGATTTCTGTATTTTCCAAAGAAATATTATCCCTAGAATCAACTGATACTAGAAATAAACTCCCCTCTTCAGGATAAAAAGATATAATCTTTTCATTACTATTCGAGGTTGCCCTCCTCCAAGTGCTCGGAACAGAAAAATTAATATCCTTAAAAGTTAGCTCTGTCATTTCTTCTTGACTAGAAGATTCTTTATTCCCTTCGTCCTGATTTGTTTGACTCTGAATTACTTGATGTTTTTCTTGATGATAAACATCGCCCATTAAGTAAGTCATAGGGATAGAGACGATGGAAAGGATAAGACCTATAACAGCTAGAGGTTTTCGCGATACCGTTTTCTGTGATAAGTATAAAATCCCGCATGCAAATCCCAGAAGAGCTAGAAGAAGAGATAAAGTACGCATACTATTTAGACAAGCTATTAACAAAGCCATAGCTCCTAAAATTGTCGATATCAAAGCCAATTTTTCTTTTTTCATCATTTAACTCCTAAAACTTTTCATTAGGTATTATATATATATATATATATGAATTGTCAAGTGTTTTTAAAAAATTATTCACAAAAAATCCCAGCATCTTGCCGGGATTCATTACTTATTAGGTTGGTTTGTTAATCGACATTTCCTATTATAGAAATTTTTCTAAATAACATTACCCAATCAAACTTCCATTTGGTACTTTCTCGTCCACAGTTAGGAGAGTCAGTTGGTCGCCGTGCTCGGCTGAGAGAATCATACCTTGGCTGATGCGGCCCATCATTTTGCGCGGTTTGAGGTTGGCTACGATTTGGACTTTCTTGCCGACCAATTCTTGCTCGTTTGGATAGTATTTAGCAATACCAGAAAGAATTTGACGGTCTTCACCGTCTCCTGCATCCAAGCGGAATTGGAGCAGCTTGTCAGAGCCTTCAACCTTAGAAACTTCTTTGACTTCTGCGACACGGATTTCTACCCTATCAAAGTCGTCAAATTTGATCGCTTCACGGTTAAGTTTGAGCTCGACTTCTTCTGGCTTCCATTCTTTTTCAGCCGCAGGTTTGTTGCCTTCCATTTGTTCTTTGATATAGACAATTTCTTCTTCCATATCCAGACGCGGGAAGATTGGCGTCCCTTTTTCTACAACTGTCAGGCCTGCTGGGAGCTGGTCAATTGCTAGATTTTCCAGTGAAACTGCTTGAGGCAAGCCTAGTTGACTGAGGACAGCCTTGCTGGTTTCCATCATGAAAGGCTCAATCATATGCGCCACAACACGGAGGCTGGCTGCTAAGTGGCTCATGACACTTGCAAGTTGATTGCGGAGGGCTTCATCCTTAGCCAAGACCCAAGGAGCAGTTTCATCAATGTATTTATTGGTGCGGGAGATGAGCATCCAGACTGCTTCTAGGGCGCGTGGGTAGTCTACTGCATCCATGTGTTTGTAGTAGTCAGCGATGGATTGTGCTGCTACCTGAGCCAAAGCTCCGTCAAAATCCGTTACATTTTCTTCGTAAGCTGGCACTTGACCGTCAAAGTACTTGTTAATCATGGAAACAGTACGGTTGAGGAGGTTCCCTAGGTCATTGGCCAGCTCATAGTTGATACGGCCAACATAATCTTCTGGCGTGAAAGTTCCATCAGATCCCACCGGAAGACTGCGCATGAGGTAATAGCGCAAGGCATCCAAGCCATAGCGTTCGACCAGCATTTCAGGATAGACCACATTGCCCTTAGACTTGGACATCTTGCCATCCTTCATGACAAACCAACCGTGAGCAATCAAGCGATCGGGCAGCTTAATATCAAGCATCATAAGAAGGATTGGCCAGTAGATAGAGTGGAAACGCAAAATGTCCTTGCCCACCATGTGGAAGACTGTTCCGTTCCAGAATTTATCATAGTTAGCGTGGTCGTCTTGACCATAGCCCAGAGCTGTCGCATAGTTGAGCAGGGCATCAATCCAAACATAGACTACGTGTTTAGGATTAGATGGCACAGGCACACCCCAGGTAAAGGTTGTCCGAGATACGGCTAGGTCTTCTAAACCTGGCTCAATAAAGTTACGCAACATTTCATTAAGACGACCATCTGGAGTGATGAAGTCAGGATGAGATTTGAAAAATTCTACCAAGCGGTCTTGGTACTTGCTGAGGCGGAGGAAGTAAGACTCTTCTGATACCCACTCCACTTCATGTCCAGATGGCGCAATTCCACCCGTTACATTTCCAGCTTCGTCACGGAAGACTTCAGCCAGCTGGCTTTCAGTGAAAAACTCCTCGTCAGAAACGGAATACCAGCCTGAATATTCACCCAAGTAGATATCATCTTGGGCTAAGAGACGTTCAAAGACGTCAGCTACAACCTTTTCATGGTAGTCATCAGTTGTCCGGATAAATTTATCATACGAAATGTCTAGCAGTTTCCAGAGTTCCTTGACCCCAACTGCCATATCATCGACGTAAGCTTGCGGACTGATACCAGCTTCTTCAGCTTTTTGCTGGATTTTTTGACCGTGCTCATCAAGACCAGTCAGATAGAAAACATCGTAGCCCATGAGACGCTTGTAGCGAGCCAAGACGTCGCAGGCAATAGTCGTATAGGCAGACCCGATATGGAGCTTACCAGACGGGTAATAAATAGGTGTAGTAATATAAAACGATTGTCTTGTAGTCATTTTTTAATCCTTTCAAGGCTAATGAAACCTTTTTTGATAACACTTCATTATATCATATTTCCTAGCGATTGAAAGAGGAGACTCCTCCTTCTTCTAGCCTTTTTGTAGCTTTACAATCACTTTGCTATAAATCAACTCTATCTTTTGGTATAATAAACTCAGGAAATTTCTACTAGAAAAGGACATTTTATGAAACTCATCTCTTGGAACATAGACTCTCTAAACGCTGCTTTGACCAGTGATTCTGCCCGCGCTCAGCTCTCTCAGGCTGTCCTTCGGACCTTGCAAGCAGAAAATGCGGATATCATCGCTATTCAGGAAACAAAGCTTTCCGCTAAAGGCCCGACTAAAAAACACCTTGAAATTTTAGAAGAGCTCTTCCCAGGCTATGAAAATACTTGGCGCTCCTCTCAAGAGCCAGCCCGCAAGGGCTATGCAGGAACCATGTTCCTCTACAAAAAAAAGCTGACACCCATCGTAACCTTCCCAGAAATCGGCGCTCCGTCAACCATGGATGCTGAAGGCCGCATCATTACGCTGGAATTTGACGACTTCTTCGTCACTCAGGTCTATACGCCCAATGCTGGCGATGGTCTCAAACGCTTGGAAGAGCGTCAAGTCTGGGATGTCAAATACGCTGAATACTTGGCTTCACTAGATGAACAAAAACCAGTCCTCGCAACTGGCGACTACAATGTAGCCCACAAGGAAATCGACCTTGCTAATCCTGCCAGCAATCGCCGTTCACCAGGCTTTACTGATGAAGAGCGTGCTGGTTTCACCAATCTGCTGGCTAAAGGCTTTACCGATACCTTCCGCCACTTGCACGGCGATATCCCTAACCAATACACTTGGTGGGCGCAACGCAGCAAGACTTCTAAAATCAACAATACCGGCTGGAGAATCGACTACTGGTTGACCAGCAACCGCGTGGCTGACAAGGTAACCAAGTCTGATATGATTGACTCCGGTGCACGCCAAGACCACACACCAATTGTCATGGAAATTGAACTTTAAGGAGGAAACCGATGGACTATCAGGCTGTCATCCCTGAATTTGTGGTATCTGACATCGAAAAGTCGCGTCACTTCTACTGCGACCTACTGGGCTTCTCTGTCGAATACGAGCGTCCCGAGGAGAAATTTCTCTTCCTCTCGCTTGAAGACTGCCAGCTCATGCTAGAAGAAGGCAGCGCAGAAGAATTAGCACAACTGACCTATCCTTTCGGGCGCGGTGTCAATATTTCCTTTGGCATCGAAGATGTCCCTCAGCTCCACCAAAAACTGCTGGAAGCTGACTATCCCATCCATCGTCCGCTGACAAAAAGAGAATTTCGCGTAGGAGATAGCTTTATCTACCCACATGAATTTGCGGTTTTGGATCCAGATGGATATTTCCTACGATTTAGTGAATAAGAAAAAAGAGGCTGCTAGCCTCTTTTTTCTATTTACAAATAGGTTGCTCGAATCCGCTCATACTATCAGAGAGTATTTTGTAGTGGAAAGCGTCCAAAATTCTGCTCCTTAAGTGCAGAATTGCCCAGCTGATAGACCTTGTCAGCCTGCCGGGTCAAACTGTCCCATGGTTCCTTGCCGATTCGGCTGACCAGTTCCACCTTTCCCTTAAGCTTGGATAAATGCTGGCGCCCCTGCTCGGAAAAGCCTAAAATATGGATTCCTGATGGAACTTCTTCTCGTCTAGCTCCGACCAGAATATAGGTCAGCAGACGCCGAACCCGAGCCTTGGTATAGCGCTTGGTCGCCACCTGCTCAACCAACTCTTCTATAGTCTCACTGTTTTTCAAGGCCTCTCTAATCCTAACGGCCAACTCCTGATTGACCTGATAAAAGTTTGTCAAATCCGGACAGG